>SXGT01651656.1_pt1 | contig 13325 bp, 8 predicted proteins | sample 3176221 | NCBI WGS metagenome assembly SXGT01 (sample SAMN11356862, study PRJNA531348) | freshwater metagenome | isolation source: freshwater sample F1-120 | place: China: Fuxian Lake, Yuxi | collected 2017-12-25
ATGACCTCAAACCTCGGCAGCCACAGCATTCTCGACTACCGCGGCGGGTTCGAGGGCGCGGCTTATGAGCGCTTGAAGAACGCCGTGCTCGAAGACATGCGCCGCAACTTCCGTCCCGAGTTTCTCAATCGTGTCGACGAGACCATCGTCTTCCACGCGCTCGCCGAAAAGCACCTGAAACGAATCGTGGAAATTCAGCTCGACCGCTTGCGGTCGCGACTGGCCGATCGCCGCATCCGCATCGAACTGAGCGCCGGCGCGGTAGAATTTCTGGTCCGTACCGGTTACGATCCGGCCTACGGCGCGCGCCCGCTCAAACGCGCCATTCAGAGGAAGGTTGAGACCCCCCTTGGCCGCCTGATCCTGGCGGGTGAAGTGCGCGACGGAGCCACCGTGTCTGCCGACCTGGATGCCTCGGGAGAGTTGAGTTTCGAGTTCAGAAGTGACGTAGCCGCGTAAGTTAGGTAAGAAAAAAATGGAAAACCTGAAAGTACTCCCGGTCCTCCCGGTCAAAAACTCTGTTCTGTTCCCGAATCTCATGCTGCCGTTCCTGGTGGGCCGGCAAAACTCAGTGGCTGCCATTGATGCCGCCGCGGCTACGGAAGATCAGGACATCGTCATCGTCGCTCAGCGCGACGCATCGGTTGAGGCTCCGGGCATCGACGACCTCTACACCATCGGCACGCGCGCCGTGCTGAAAAAGGTTGCACGTCAGGACGGCGTCGCCGAAATTATGGCGTTGGGGGCGGAGCGCGTCGTGATCGTCCGGCTCGATCAATCCGAACCGTACATGGCGGCCCGCGTCCGCCCTCTACCGGAGCCCACGGACAGTAGCCCTCAGGTCGAAGCGCTTCACCGCGAGATCAGCAGCATGGCGGCCCGCGCGTTGGAGCTCTCGAATCCGCGTTCAAATCCTGAGTTCGCGAGGACGGTTGTGAACTCGGACGACCCATTGCGGCTCGCCTTCCTGGTGGCCTCCATCATGGGACTCGATGTTCACAAGGCGCAGTCTATTCTTGAGGCCGAGACTCGCGCCGACGCCCTCGGCCTGCTTCACAAGTACCTGAGTCACGAACTTCGGGTGCTGGAGCTGCGCAGCGAGATCGCGAATCAGGCGCAATCGGAGGTTAGCAAGGAGCAGCGAGAGTACATGCTGCGGCAACAGATGAAGGCCATTCAGGAGGAACTCGGGGGTGGGAACCCCGAGACGGCTGAAGTCGATCAGCTCCGTGAGCGGCTGTCGAAAGCCGAACTGCCCGAAGACATCCGCAAGGAGACGGACCGCGAGTTGAAGCGGCTCGAACGCCTCCCCGCCGCCGCGCCTGATCACCACGTGATCCGCACGTGGCTCGAATTCGTGCTGGACTTGCCGTGGAAGGCCTCCGGGGAAGACTCCCTCGACCTCGCTTTCGCGCGCCAGACGCTTGACGCCGATCACTACGGCCTCAAGGAAGTGAAGGAACGCATTCTCGAACATCTAGGCGTCCTGAAGCTGAACCCCGGCGCGAAGGCCCCTATTTTATGCTTCCTGGGGGCCCCAGGCGTCGGCAAAACGTCGCTCGGACTGTCGATAGCCCGCGCGCTCGGCCGCAAGTTTGAGCGCCTGAGCCTCGGCGGACTCCACGACGAAGCCGAGCTTCGCGGCCACCGCCGCACTTACATAGGCGCCATGCCCGGCCGCGTGATTCAAGCCGTGCGCCGCGCCGGCGCCATGAACGCGGTGCTGATGCTCGACGAAGTAGACAAGCTCGGGCGCGACTTCCGCGGCGATCCGGCTTCCGCGCTGCTTGAAATTCTCGACCCCGAACAGAACAAGACCTTTCGCGACAATTTTCTGGATCTGCCCTACGATCTCTCGAAGGTCTTCTTCATTACCACGGCCAACTCGCTCGACACAATCCCGCAGCCGCTGCTTGATCGCATGGAACTGATTCGCCTGCCCGGATATAGCGAAGAGGAGAAGATCGAGATCGCGCGCCGCTATCAGGTCCCGCGTCAGGTCAAAGAAGTGGGGCTGAACGAAGCGCAACTCAGCTTCGAAGACGCCGCAATCCGTGCGATCATCTCGCTTTACACGCGCGAAGCGGGCGTCCGCCAACTCGAACGCGCCATTGGGAAGGTGGCGCGCAAGACGGCGCTCCGTTTCGCGGAGGGCCGCACGGAGCCGTTGGCCATCGATCCCGCCGCCGTTTCGGACTTGCTCGGTCCAGCGAAGTTCTCGCCCGAACACGCGCGCAAGACGCTCCCCGCCGGTGTCGCGACGGGACTCGCGTGGACGGAAGCGGGTGGCGATGTGCTCTACATTGAAGCGACCTTGCTGCCGGACGGGCGCGGCATGACGTTGACGGGCCAACTCGGAGACGTGATGCAGGAATCCGCTCGCGCGGCGCAGAGTTATCTCTGGTCTCACGCCGACGAGCTTGGCATCGACCGGTCGCTGTTCCGCCGCTACGGCGTGCACGTCCACGTGCCTGCGGGCGCCGTACCAAAGGATGGACCGTCGGCCGGAGTAACGATGACGACGGCTCTCGCATCGATTTACACGAAGATGCCGGTTCCGCCCGGCACGGCGATGACGGGAGAGATCACCCTCACCGGCCTGGTGCTGCCGGTGGGAGGGATAAAAGAGAAGGTGCTGGCGGCGCGCCGTGCGGGCATCAGGCGCGTGATTCTTCCCAGGGAAAACGAGAAGGACCTCCGCGATCTGCCGGAGCCGGTCCGCAGCGAGATGGAGTTTATCTTCGCGGAGAAAATCGAGGACGTGCTCAAGGCGGTGCTCCCACCGCTGGCGGCGAAGTTGATTGCGGCGTAGGCGGAGCCAAGGCACGCCTCAACAAGGTCCGGCGGCGTTGCCCACAAAGCTCGGATCGCCCAATCCCTTGGGCGCCGTTCACGGCGGCGGGATTTTTTGGACGGCGTGAACGAGATCGTGGCGGCGAATCCGGAGCGGGCAAAAGCCCAGGAGCGGCCGGTGGCTGAAAAGCCGCCCCAATGCGCATTTCCACTTCATCCCGGCATACTCGCCGTGGCTCAATCAGTTGGACTGCTGGCTCGGCATCCTCAGGCGGCAGGCGATCGACGGCTTTGTCGAACTCTGCAACGAAAAGGCAGCGCCATTTGAATGGAAAAGGCAGTCGTGTTCGCCTCCGGCCCGAAAAACGAAATTCTCTGGCTTAGGCTCCTGAATGCCTAGCTTAATTTAGCTTCGCCTCTGGCTGCGTGCACGTTGGGGTCACTCCTCCCATAGTCAGAAATTGCAACGCTAAGCCGAAGTTCTTACTCCCAATGAGTGGAAGTTGTTTATCTTGAACCGTTAAGACGTTTTCGCGCTCCATTGTGTAAGCATGTAAAGGCTAGTTTAGTGACAGTTTTAAATTGATTGTGTTGTATTTGTGGGCAGTGAATCTCGAGTATCTTCGCGCGGTTGCGCTGCGTTGCTCCGAGACGGCGGGCATCGCGAACCGGTGGTCACGTGCGACAATCAAGAGGTAGGCCTGCCGGATGGGCAGTCGCTCCCGAAAGGGGGAGGAAAGTCCGGTCTCCACAGGGCGGCGTGCCGGCTAACGGCCGGGGAAGTCCGATCAAAGCGGGCTTTACGGAAAGTGCGACAGAGAAGATACCGCCGTGCTGGCCGAAAGGCCGGTGCGGTAAGAGCGCACCGCGGACCGAGTAATCGGGCTGGCAGGGCAAACCCCACGCGGAGCAAGGCCAAATAGGGGAGGATGCGGCTGCCCGCCGCGCTCGACTTCCGGGTAGGCCGCAAGAGCCGTTCAGTAATGGACGGCCGAGAGGAATGGTTGCCGCCGTCTCGCAAGGGGCGGTACAGGAACCGGCTTATAGGCCCGGCGATCCAGATCCGGGAACGGGGCCGGTCAGCGGACCGGCCCACGCACGCCTACTTCGGCTTGTACGCCACCGCGTCGATTTCGACCTTCATTTCCTTGTTGGCGAACTTGCACTCCACCGTCGTCCGCGCGGGCTTGGCCTCCGCGAAGAACGTCGCGTACACCGCGTTCATCGCCTGGAAATCGCCGCCGTCGCGCAGGTACACGTTCACTTTGATCACGTCCGCCATCGACGCGCCGCAACCTTCCAGTATCCGCTTCACGTTGTCGAGCACCACCGTGACCTCATGCTCGATCGTGCCGAACGTGAACTGATTGGTCTCCACGTCGATCGGACCCTGGCCCGACACGAAGATGAAGTCGCCCGCGCGCACGGCGGGCGAGTAGGGTCCCCGGGGCACGGGGACGCCTGGGGGAGTGATTCGCTCGATCATTCGATTTTCTTACCCTTCTTGACGGCGGCCTTCTTGGCTGGCGGACGGTTGCCGCCGCCGTTGCCTCCACCGCCACCGCCCGACGGCTTGCGTCGCCGGCGCGACGACGGCGCCTTCTTGGCGGGCTCGGGTTCCGGCTGCGACAGCAGCATGTCGAGTTCCTCGGGCGTGATCTCGGACTCGTCGCGCGGAACCACGCCCGCGGCCATCGCAAGCGGCTCGTCCTCGGCGAAAGGACTGTCGGCGAAGGGATCTTCCGGTAGCGGCGCGACGTCGGACGGAGCCTCGGCGGGCGGAGGCGGTTCCGGCGCCGGGTAGGCCAGCAAACCGCGATCCTCGTCCGGCTCGATCCGTACCACCCCGCGGTCCTGCGCGAAATTGAGGAGTTCGGCGAATTCCTGGTAGCCGTAGCCCTTCCACTCGATCCGCGGCGCCTCGGCGGAAACCCACGCCTCCACGACATCGGCGGTCGCGCCGGCAGCCAACTCCGCGCCGTGATCCGCCAGAACCTTGGCGAGCGCCGGTAGCGCGTCCTCGGGATTGGCCGCGCGTGGCGTTTCCGGCAACGGCGTTCCCTTGCGCTCGATCACCGACTTGCCGCCCGTGCCCGTCACGTTGATGTAGCCGGCCTTCCCCAGCGAGTCGACGAACGTGGAAAAGCTCTGAGAGCCGTAGGCACGTTCGCTGAAGGTGGGCGACAACTGCAGCATGGTCGACTTGAGCAGACCCAGTTGGGGCTGCACTTCGCGGCGTTCCAGCACGTCGAGCGCGCGTTCCACCAGCGGCATCGCCTGAGCGAGGTCGAGCGGCTCCGGACGCACGCGCCGTTCCTGGCGTCCACCTCCGCCACCCTGCTGCCTCGGCTGCTGCTGTTGTTGTTGCGGCTGCTGCTGTTGCGGCGGCTGTTGTTGCGGCGCGGGTGTGAACTTGCCGTCGTCGAGCAGCGATTCGTAGCTGATGAACTCCGAGCAGTTCTGCTGCAGGATGGTGCTGGTGAACGCCTTCCCGCCGACGATGAAGACCGTCTTGCCGTACTCCTTCAGCTTGTTGACCAGCGGAATGAAGTCGCTATCGCCGCTTACGATGGCGAAGCCGTTGATGTGCTTGTGGGTGAACGCCATCTCGAGGGCGTCCAGGGCGAGGTTGATGTCCGCGCCGTTCTTGTCGCCGCGGGGCGACGGGATGCGCTGCACCATTTGGACGGCGTTTTCCGCCATCTGGCGCGTGGCCCATTCCTGGCGGCCCCAGTTGGCGTACGCGAACTTCGCCGCGATGACGCCCCGTTCCTTCAGTGCGTCGAGAACCGGGCCGACGTGGAATTCGCGGCGCAGAGTCGACTTGACGCCGATTTCGATGTTGTCGAAGTCGACGAAGATCGCGATATTGAGTTTGTCCATTGAGTGGGCGTACTGAGATTGGGGAATCACGCCGCTTGGGGGACCGCTCCGCGTAGGAACTCGACGATCGTTTCGAGCGAGGCGCCGGGCTGAAACACCGCCGCCACTCCGAGCTTCTTCAGTTCCTCCGCGTCGGGATCCGGAACGATGCCTCCCACAACCACCACCACGTCCGTCATGCCCTTCTCGGCGAGGAGAGACATGATTCGCGGGACGATGGCGTTGTGAGCGCCGGACAGAATCGAAAGACCGATGACCTGTACGTCTTCCTGCAGGGCGGCGGAGACAATCATCTCGGGCGTTTGCCGCAGGCCGGTGTAGATCACCTCCATGCCTGCGTCACGCAAAGCCCGCGCGATCACTTTCGCTCCCCGGTCGTGGCCGTCCAACCCTGGTTTGGCAACGAGAACCCGGATGCGGTTCTCCATCTCTAGTACTAGATCTCCTTCGGTTAGAGTAACACACGGTTTAGCCCGCCTCGGCGCGGTCCGCGAGGTCGATCATGAATCGCCCCAGAGCTCGCATGGTGGCCGGGTCCAGATCGATCCACACGGGATAGACCGATTGCGACTTGCCCGTCTCATGGACATCCAGCCGAAGGAACGTTCGCGGGCCGGAGCCTGGCGGAATCGCGCCGGCCAGCCCGGCGAGCGCGTACGGCCCGTCGCGCACCGTTCCGTCCACCGAGTCCAGCGCGAGCGCCCGCGCGCTATGTTCCGGAATCGCGTCGCGCAACTCCTTCGGAAAGATCATCGTGTTCGGCCACGCGAACCGTCCGGCGGCGGCGAGTGGTCCCTGGCGAATCAAGTCCATCACGGGAGTGTATCGAAGCGGGCGGGCGCGCGTCAGAACCGGTAGGTGAGGCTGAACTGAATCTGGCGCTCGATGTTCTGCGTCCCCACAACGCGGCCGAACGCGGCGTTGTTGATGCTCTGCACCGCCGCCTGATCCGCCGCGGTGTCGCCCAACTGGAAGCTCGGGGTGTTGGTGGCGTTGAAGAAATCGGCGCGCACTTGAACGGAGTGGCCTTCGCGCACGCGGAACGAGCGGCCCAGGCCGAAATCGTAATTGAACAGCCTCGGACCGTTGAACGAACGCCGCTGCAGCGAGCCGAGTCCGCCCGCCTGGGGGTTGAAGAACGTCTGTCCGTCGAACGGTTTCTCCCCATCGGCCGCCGCGCCGCGTCCGTCCGCGCCGATGTTTTTCGGATTGATGAAGTACGGTCCGCCGCCCGTCATGAAGAAGCCAACCACGTCGCGGAGTTGGTCGCGGTTCAGGGAGGTGTCCACCGTGTTGTTGCCGCTCCGCGCTCCTCGATTCAAGGTGCCGCGGGCCGAGAAGATCGAAAGCGGCGCGCCCGTCTGCAGCGTCAGGAAGCCGTTCAGGGCCCATCCTCCCACGATGTGGTCCAGGAACCGGTTCGACAAGCGGTGGCCCTTGCCGAACGGCAGTGGAAGCACGTGGTTGATCTTGAGCGCCTGCGTGATATCCAGTGGCGAGCGCGACCGCTCGAGCCCGCGATTCGCGTTGTCCAACGCCGGATCCAACCCGCGCAACGCCGTGGCATCGGTGATCGATTTGGCGAACGTGTAGTTCGCCTGCAAGTGCGTCCCGTTGCGCCACGACCGCCGTACCTCGACCTGCGCCGCGTTGTGGTTATTGTGCGTGACGTTGGAGAGCAGCCCCGCGAACAACGAAAGCGGGTTCGGGAAGAACGAGAATCCGAGCGGAGCGCTGGCGCCAGTAGTGGAGTAGGTCTGTGCCAGCGTGCCCGCTTCGCCGCGCTGGATGGTCAGCCGGTTGGCGGCGCTGGCGAGATTGCCGCCATTGACCATGCGCGGAAACACGGTCAGCACCTGGCTGCCCGCGATCTGCGGATTGTAGTTCGGATCGAAGCCGCGGCCCGCCGCCAGCGACAGGAACCCGTTCTGGCGCGCCCGTTTGAAGTCGTCGAGGAAACCTCCGCGCGACGGCTCCACCTGGTTGACGTCGATCTGCCGCAGCGACTTCAGCGTGTGGTTACCGATGTACCGCCCTTCGATCAGAAAGCCCTTCACTTCGCGCTGAATCCCGAGACTCCACTGCTGCGTGTACGGCGTCGCCAGATTCGGATCCACCATGCCGAGCGTGTTGTTGCCGTTGGTCTGGATGAAGGTGTCGCGCGCGGTGAGCGGAATCTTGAACGCGGGCGGCGGCAGAGGACGCGGCGAACGGAGAGAGTCGTTCAGGTTGATGAAGCTGGTGGTCCCGGTGAGGCCGGCGTTGGCGTTCAGAGTGTTGATGATGGAATTGCCGGTGTTGTCGGTGGAGTAGGCGACGCTGTAGCCGCCGCGCAACGCGGTCTTGCCGTCTCCGAAGACGTCCCACGCGAATCCGAAGTTGGGCGCGAAGTTGTTCCAGTCGCGGCCGTAGAGCGGACGGCCAACGCTTTTGCCATGCAGGTCGAGCGTGGCGTTGCTCAGCAGCGTGTCGAACCCGTTGCCGCCAGCGGCCACTGGCTGCAGTTGCAGCGAATCGCGCTCGCTCACCACGGTGTAGTAGTCCCAGCGAAGGCCCATCACCAGCGTCAGCCGCCGGAGAACCTTCCAGGAATCGGTGAGGTAGAGGGCGTGGTTGTCCTGACTGAAGTTCTGGCTCAGCGGCGCGCCCGCCACGAAGCCGGACCCCGGACCGGTGGGATTGAAGTTGCGCGTGGCCGTGGCGACAATGCCGCCCAGCGAAGCCAGTAACGTATTCGCCTGGCCTACCTGGGTCGCGTTCAAGCCGGGGAACTGGCCGGCGGTAAAGCCGTACGGACTGTTGGCGGAGATTCCGACCGTGTAGTCGGCCACAGTACCGGTGGCGTCGTAGTTCGACGTTCGCATGAACTGCGACTGGTAGCCGAACGACAGCGAGTGTTTGCCGCGCAGCCAATTGGCATTGTCCTGCAGGCTGTAGGTCCGCGTGTTGCGGCCCTCCGGCAGCCTGGCGTTGATCGGCGAGGTGAATGACAGCCCGCTGATCACCAGAGCGGGAACCGGGTTGGCGACCTTGAACGGCCCCTGCGACCGGTTGAATCCGCCGCGAAGCTCGTTGGTCAACGCCGGCCGGGCGGTCCAGCGCCACGCCACGCTCAGCAGCTTCGCGCTGTTGTCGTTGCTCACGGGCGGAGCCTGCGTGTAGAAGTTGCCCAGGCCGGGCCGGTCCACCTGGTCGCGGTTCCACATGAACGTCCCGGCGAAGGCGTGATTGGACGTCATGTAGTAGTCGCCCTTGCCCATGACGACGTCGCGAAGGATGTTGCTCCGCGCGAGGAACGAATAGCCCGTCGTATTGAGGCTGTCGCCCGTCTGCGAGGAGTTGCCGGTGGCGGGAACTTGCCCGAGCAGTTGCTGGATCAGCGGGTCCATCGTGAGATTGCTTGCCTGCAACACGTTGAACTCGCGGACATCGGCGCCTTGGCGGTAGCGGAAGATTCCCTGGCGCGCCGAAGGCGTGAGCACCCGGTTCAGGACCGAGGTTTGCGAGTGCCGCCGGTAGAGTTCGTAGTTGCCATAGAACAGCAGCTTGTCCTTCTTGATGGGGCCGCCGATGGTACCGCCCGCCTGATTCAGATTGAGGCGCGACTTTCCGAGACCGTTCTGGTTGTTGAACCAGTCGGTGGCGGCGAACTTGCTGTTCCGGTTGTACCAGTAGAGCGAGCCGTGGTAGCTGTTGGTGCCGGAAGGCGTCACCATCGCGATCTGCGCGGCCCCGCCTCCGAGAGCCGGATTGCTGTTGGAAACGTTGACGGTCATCTCGGCGACTTGGCCAACGGTCACGCGGTTGGGGACGAAGTCGAGCGTGTTGGTGCGAACCCAGTTGTCCTGCACGTTGATGCCATCGAGAGTCAGCGCGGTGAATGACGGGCGCAGCCCATTGATGACGGTGGGCTGCTGCCCGTTCGATCCGACGCCCGCCTGGGTCGAGAACAGATTCGCGATCTGGCGGTCCAGAACCGGCAGGTTGGCGACCTGCGCCTGCGTCACCGTGCTCGCCACTTCGAAGGTGGTGGTTTGGACGTTCGCCACCGCTTCGGTGACCTCCACGGTCTGGGAGATCGTGGCGACCTCGAGCACCACGTGCGGCAACGCGGTCTCGCGCGAAGCGTCGATCTTGACTTGGCGTTGGACAAATTTGGCGAAGCCGCTCGATTCGACCGAGACGTCGTAGCTACCGGCCCGCAGCGCCGGAAAGTCGAAGTTCCCGGCGGCGCCGGTGACCGACCCGAGAATCGCCGACTGGCCGCCCGCGATGTACAGGCTGACTTTGGCCCCGGGCACGGCGGCGCCGGCGGGATCGGTGACCGTCCCGGTCAGCCTCCCGGTGGCTTGCGCGAACGAAGCGGCGGCGAAACAGAATAGCTGGATCGCGAAAAAGGCCAAGCGGCCCCGGAAAGAAGTGAGCATGAGTTTCCCCCAACGCGAAGCCTCGCGTGCGCGAAGCAGGACGTATGCCCTACAGAGTGGGGCGAAGCGGACTCCACCGTCAACGGAATTGGGGTGGAATGGCGGCCGGCTGGGGCGGACTACCGGTACGTTATCAGTTGGGGATCGTCCAAATGAGGGGTCGCGTTGAACGTGTGGAGCGAAAAGCGATCCGCCGTGAACAGGAATTCGCTGAACGAAGCGTTCTTGGGACTCCACGTCAGTTCGAGCGTGCTCTCGTATCCCAGACTCAGCGCCAGCCGCGCGGTTGCGGCGGTGGGGCCGCCCGAGGTGAACACGGCCGCGTGCGACGACTTCGGACAGCGCTCCTTGGCGCGGTCCACCGCCGCCGCGATGCGGTGGCAGAAGTCCTGCCAGGTGGGAATATCCGGCGCCGACGCTTCGCCCGAAAGCCAGCGTTGCGACACCTCTCTCAATACGCGATCGAACAGCCGCCGCTTGACGCCGCGATCGCCTTCGGCCTGGAATCGCGCGACTGTCGCGGCAAGATCCGGGTAGCGCGCGCACAGTTCGGGCAGGAAGCGGCGTACCACGGCTTCGGCGGGAAACTCGTCGAAATCGGGATCGATCACCGGCTCTGGCCATGGCGCGCCGGCCTCGCGAAACGCGTCCGCCACGATCTCGCCGGTGCGGATCTGGCGTTCGCAGGGTCCGTACGTCACCGCGTCGAACCGCGCGCCGCGCGCCACCCAATACTCGCCGAGCAGCCGCGCCTGCCGCTCTCCCATGGCCGACAGCTTGTCGTAGTTCTCGGCCAGGAACGAAGCCTGTCCGTGCCGGATCACCGTCAACGTGCTCATTCGCGGTTCATGCGCTCCAGTTGCTTCACCAGGAACGCCATGTCGCCGAACGGTTCACCGCCCGATCGCGCCCAGTGCACGCGTCCCTTCTTGTCGATCAGGATAGTCGAGTGGATCTCCACCTCCTCGAAGTCGTCGTAGGAGCGGAACCGGCGCGAGTTTTCGAGGGCGCGATCGGATAGGATGCGGGCGGCGGGCGCGGCGATCGTCTTCAGCGCCTTGGAGTTGTCCTCCGGCGCGTTGCTCGAAACCGCCAGCACCACCGTGTCCAGGCGCTCCCACTCGTCCTTCTTGCCGTTGATGTCGCGAAGTTGCTTCAGGCAGTGCAGGCATTCCTTGCCGAGGTAGAAGACCAGCATCACGTTCTTTCCGCGGTGCTCGTCGAGCGTCACGCGCTTTCCTTCGTGATCCACCGCGTCGAGCGTGGGCGCGGCGTAGGGCTCCCACTGCACCGGACCGAACCGGTCGAGTTGCATCGCCGCGTAGTCGCGCTGCGGCCGCGGAGAGGAATCGCGAGGCTTCGCCTTCACGCCGGTGGCTTTCGCCGCCTCGAGCCATGCGACGCCAGCCGGAGCTCCGGAAACCAGGTGCAGCAGCCGCGCCATGGCGTCCTTGGCCTTCTCCTTCTCGCCCATCGCGTGATAGGCGCGAACCAGCCCGGCGAGCGAGAACCAGTCGTTGCGCGCCGCCTCCATCGCCTTTTCGAAGCTCTTCGCCGCAAGCGAAGGACTGCCGTTGTCCAGGTAGGCGCGCCCCAACGCCACATAGAGCAGTTCCGGATAGAAGGGCGGATCGTTGTCGTTCTTCTGGCGCTCGAACTGCTTTTCCGCGGCGTCGCCGAGCATCGCCAATCCTTGCAGGGTGTCGCCTTGCGCCAAGGCCATCCGCGCGCGCAGTTCGGACCTCATGATCTTGTACACGGCGTCGTCCGTCTTCGTCTTCTCGAACTCCTTCGCCAGGCCGTCGAATTGGGCGAACGCCTCGTCCGCTTTCGCGGTGTCGCCCTTGCCGAGGTAGGCGCGCGTCCCGGCATAGCGCCTGTTCGACTTATCGGAAAGCGTATCGCGCCAAGGCAGCGTCTTCGAGTCGAGCAGTTTGTCCCACCGCTCGTACTTGATCAGCGTTCGCATCAGGGAGATCAGCCCCTGCGAGTGCGTACTGTAGCCGGCGTCCGCGTTGAACGACGGGTCCAGCGGGGACTCGATCATCTGGCGCGCGCCGTCGATCGCGGCTTGCTCGAGGCCCAGTTGCTCGCGAATGTAGTTGAGGTAGTGGAGATTGTGGCCGTAATTCCAGGCGTTGAACGGAAAGATCATCCGCTCCTTCATGTACGCCTTTTCGGCGCGCGTGGCCGAGTCCATGGAGATCGCGGCCTCATGCCACATTCCGGCGGTGGCGTAGACGTGGCCCGGCATGTGGAGCGCGTGCCCGGCTCCGGGCGAGATTTCGCCGTACCGCTTGCAGCTATCGAGCGCCTGCTCGGGCTCGTGGTAGTTCCAGTTGTGGATGCGATAGTGGTGCGCGCCGGGATGATCGGGCTGCCTGGCCAGAATCTCGCGAACGATCTGTTCGACGCCGTAGCGGGAGTCGCCCATGTTGGCCAGCGCCAGCAGCGCCCGCGCCTCCATTTCGCCGGGATACTTCACGCAGATCGACTCGAGGATGCGCTTGTACTTGGCGTTGCGTTCCCGGTAGCCGGCGTCGCGATCGCGCAGGCGGTCGGGCGCCATCTGCGCCTCGAGGGCTTCGATGTAGAGGCGCTCGCGTTCGCTCACCGAGTTCTTGCGTTTGACGGCCTCGCGCACGAACGGCGCGGCGCGATTGCCTCCGGCCGCGCGGGCAAGTCCCCACCACGCCATCGCGTTGTCCGGTTCCAGCTTCAGGCACCATCGGAAGGCGCGCTCGGCCTCGAAGTCCCAGAAAGAGTGGAGGAGCGTGTTGCCCTGGTCGAACCACTCCTGGACTTCGGGGTTCTTGGCGGTGATGGGAAAGTGGGTCTGGCCGATGCCCGGTATCTTCCAGGGCCGGGCGCGGGGACCGGAGTCGAACCCTTCGCCATGGCGGGAGTGGCCCTGCTTGATCTTGTCGGAAGGGGAGATCGACGCGGCCTCATCGGCGGCGAGGAGGCAGGAGGCGGCGAGGAGGATCGCCCACGGACGCATGTTCCATGGTAACGGGAAATCCCCGCGTTGGAATTGCCGGTGCGGCGCCCGCTTCACGACGGCGGGCTGACCGGCGGGCGCCAGCGATTCCGCAACCAAATTTTTTAGGCTGCCAGAACATTTAATTTCATTGTTGTTTTAGGCTGAATCCGACTCGCGAGCAGGTTCTCATTGTTGCGGGGCGCTTGCGTTGCCGCCAGATCTTGTATAGTATGAATACA
>SXGT01046468.1_pt1 | contig 13324 bp, 9 predicted proteins | sample 3176221 | NCBI WGS metagenome assembly SXGT01 (sample SAMN11356862, study PRJNA531348) | freshwater metagenome | isolation source: freshwater sample F1-120 | place: China: Fuxian Lake, Yuxi | collected 2017-12-25
ACCGCCGCCGCATCCAAATGCAGCGCGTGGTCCTTCTGATGCGCCGCAATCACCTGGCCAATGCTGCCAAAACGGTAGCGCCCGAACAGCCGTTCCAGCTTGGGCAGCGTGCTGGACAGGCCGACGTAGTACTTGAACCTGCGCTTGGCACTGAGCGGCATCCGCGGCTGACCGGGGTCGATTTCGCGCGGATGCACGTAGGCGATGACAGGGTCACCGGTCCACTGGTGCGCTTCCCAGCACGCGCGCAGCGCCGGCCACGGCAGCAGGCGCAAGTAGCCGCCGCCTGCAAACGGAATGGCGCGGTCGCCCAGGTACAATGGCACCGTTGGCGCCTCGATCAGCGTCCGACCATCGGGCAGCACCACGTCGAACGGCCGCTTGCGGTGAATCGGGTAGCCGCCGTGCGCCCGCCGCGCCAAGAACATCGAGGCATCGACGGTGATGCCGCGCGATGACAGCACCGGCAGGGCCCACGCCTGCGCCTTGCCGAGCGAAAACCCGGGCGCGCGAAACAGCTTGACGGAGCCGGCGCCGGCCTTGGCCAGGGCGTCCAGCGACTGGTCCAGATCGCGCGCAAAGCCCTCGCGACCCAGGTCGCCGATCAACTGGTGCAGGTGGCCGTGCGAGCCGATTTCATGCCCGCGGCGGGCGATCTCGGCCACCAGATCGGGTGCCGCCTCAGCCACCCAACCCAGGCAGAAGAAGGTGGCGCGGACACCAAAGCGATCGAACAGGTCAAGCAGCCGCAGGGTGTTGGTGGCGACCCGCGATTCCTGTTGCGCCCAGCTGGCCGGCTGCGGCGCTTCGGCCGCCTCGAGCACGTGGAACCAGTCTTCGACATCGACGGTCATGGCGTGCAAGACGCCTTTGGCGTTGGGGTTTGTGGCGGAACCAGTGGGGACGGTGGGGGCTGGGCCGGGCGTTTCCATGCTGCTAGTCTGCGAGCCATGACCCGCGCCCGCAAGCCCTGGGACCCGCGTTTGTCGCGATTGCGTCATGCGATCGTGGCTTTGGCCGCGCTGGCGCTGTCGCCGTGGTGCGGCGCGTGTGGTGCTGCGCAGTGGGGCCGCGACCCGTATCCGCTGCACGGCGAACCTGAAACGGTGACGTTTGTGGCGGTGGGGCCGCGGGTGCGACTGGCGACGGCGCCTGACGTGGATGCCTGGACCGCCCATGACCTGGCCGCGCGGGACGACGGCCCGCGGCGCTGGCTGCGGGTGCGGGGCGAGCGCGGTGGCTGGCTGGCGGTAAGTCCCCACGACCCCGCTGCTGCGGGCGATCACTGCGCCGAAGCGTTCGCAGGTGCGCAGGGCCTGGACCTGTGGCTGTGGGTCCGCAAGGCCGAGGCGCAGGACGTGCTGACGGCCCCACACGTAATCGATCACGCCAACGGTACGGGGCTGTGGCTACGGCCGGGGACGCCGGTGGGTCCGCCGGTTGCCGACGCGGGCGGCGGCCGGCACTGGCGTGGCGTGCGCACCGACCAGTTCCTGACCGCTGTGGCGGTGAACGCCGCGGCGCTCGGCGACCGTTACCAACCTTCACACCTACCGGCCGCCGCGACATCGGCAGAGGGCCTGTGGTCCAACACCGGCGCGCGACTGTGGCTGGGCGACGGTGAATTGCTGTTGCGTGACAAGCAGATGACAGTCGAGCTGTGGCCCGTGGCAGGCGCCTCGCCGTTGCCCGCTGGCGCGCTGTACGAAACCCGCGACCGCTGCGGCGTGTACCGCCTGCGCGCCGGGGTCGAAGCGGTACAGGCCGGTGGTGGCATGCTCGGAATGCTGGGCAGCGCTGCCAGCGGCCGCACAGCGCTGCGAGCCGGGTCGCCGCTGTGGTGGCCCGACGGTCGACCAGCTGGCACCGCAATCGCCCGCTTCGAGCTGGGCCGGCAGGTGGGCAGCCAGACCGAGGGCCACCGGTGTTTTGCGATCGCGCCGTTTTCGTGGTGGTCGATCGGCCCCGATCGCGCGCCGACGCGGCCCGGCCTGCGGCCCGAGGAGGTGGCGGTTTGCGCGCTGGTGGCCGATCTGCTGCCGGCTGCCAAGGCGCCGCAACGGCGCTGATCACGGGTCACAGACCAGCAATTTGACAGGCTGCGACTGCTTGCATAGCGTCCGCGGCGCCGGTGACCGCCGGCCCGCGTGCTCGGCGGAGCGGTCCTGGCTTCCCCTCCGGTCGATCGCGGCAGCGCGGTCGGCCAAAAGCAGCTTGCGATGATCTTTACCGAAACCCGTGAAGGCCGGCGCTTTGTCGGCGAGGTGCCGCCCGGCGTGCCGCTGGTGGCCTCGCTGCGCCAACTGGCCGACAACTACCGCATCGATTGTGGCTGGTTCGACTGCGCGGGCCAGGTACGCGACGCACTGGTGCGACCGCTACAGCCCAACGGCGAGTTTGGCGAGATCGACACCATCGCCGGTTGGTCGCTAATCAGCTCACTTAAGGTCGCGTTTTCACACAAGAACGGCGCCAAGGACATCGCAGCCCGGGTGGTCTTGTTGCACGGCGAGCGCACGGTCGGCGGGCTGCTCGAAGAGGCGGTGTCGGGCTCGGTCGAACTTGCTGGCCAGACCTTTGACGACATCACCTTGCGCCGACACGTCGATTACGACTCGGGGCTGTGGCGGTGGATGGATGTCGCGGTCAACATGGTCACCGCCGAGGCCGATCCGGTGCGCTCCGGCAGGCTGGCGATGGAAGCGATGCCCTCGCGGCTGCTCGAACCCGAGGAGATGCCGCAACTGCACGTCGGCGACGCCCTGCAGCATCCGGCGCTCGGTTACTGCGTGATTACCCAGGTCCACGATCAAGATCGCGTGGCGATTCAGGTGGCTTCGGGCAAGATCGCGCAACTGCACCTGGGCGTGCTGACACTGACCCGCGGCCAGCAGAAGCAAGGGCGGATGACCTACGAAGTGCAGGTCCGCCGCCGTAATATCTAGCGCAATCAGACAGGGACAGCGATGGACGTGGCCACCGCGATTCGCACGCGGCGATCGCACAAGCTTTTCACGGGCGCGGTCGTGCCGGACCGGGTGCTCGCCGAGCTGGTCGAACTGGCCACCTGGGCGCCCAACCACAAGTTCACCGAGCCCTGGCGGTTCACGGTTGTGCCCCAACGGGCGTTGCCGGCGTTGGTTGCGGCGATTGGCCGCGCGCTGGCGAGTCGCGCCGATATTGCGCCGGAAAAAGCCCGCGCACAGACGGACAAGATCGCTGCCATCCTGGCCGGCGCTGGCGGGGCAATTGCCGTGCGGCAGGCCTTGACCGGCGCTGACCTGGAGCGCCAGCGCGAGGACTACGCGGCCTGCGCTTGCGCGATCCAGAATATCCAACTGGCGGCGTGGGATCGCGGCATCGGCTCGTACTGGACCACCAGCGACGCCTTTATCGGCCCGGCGCTGGCTGAGCACTGGCACAGGGCCGACGACGAGATCATGGTCGGCGTGGTGGTGCTGGGTGTCGCGGCGGCGGAGCAAAAGGCCGTGCGCTACAAACGGCCCGAAGAGCTGACGGTGTGGCTCGACGTCCCCGAGATCGGGCTATAGGCAGTCAGTGTACCGCTTTGACGTGGAGCATGTCTGCGCCCAATCGGGCGCGCGCGCCGGCCGGCTGCACCTGACCCACGGCCAGGTGTTGACGCCCATCTTCATGCCGGTCGGCACCCAGGCCACGGTCAAGGGGCTGCAGCCGCGCGATGTCGTGGAAGCCGGGGCCCAGATCATCCTGGCCAACACCTACCACCTGATGCTGCGGCCGGGCGCCGATCGCATCGCCGCCGCGGGCGGGCTGCACCGCTTCATGGCGTGGGATAAGCCCGTACTCACCGACTCGGGTGGCTTTCAGGTCTACTCGCTGGCCAAGATCCGCAAGGTCACCGACGACGGCGCGGTGTTTCAGAGCCACCTGGACGGCAGCCGCCACGTGCTCGACGCCGAGCGGGCGGTGGCGCTGCAAGAGGCGTTTGGCAGCGACATCCTGATGGCGTTTGACCAGTGCCCGCCGGCGACGGCCGACGCCCGCGAGATCGCCCGCGCCTGCAAGCGCACCACCGCCTGGCTCGACCGCTGCATCGTGGCCCGCAAGCGCCAGGACGACTGTGCGCTCTACGGCATCGTGCAGGGCGGCATCGATCTCGGGCTGCGCTCGGCCCACGTCGACGACATCTGCGCGCGCGACGGTTGCGAGGGCTTCGCGATCGGCGGCTTGTCGGTCGGCGAAGCCAGCGAGCAGATGTGGCAGACCTGCGCGCACACGGCCCGCCGGATGCCAAGCGCCAAGGCCCGCTATCTGATGGGCGTTGGCACGCCGGAGGACCTGCTGCACTGCATCGGCTATGGCGTCGACCAGTTCGACTGCGTGATGCCCAGCCGCAATGCCCGCCACGGCATCGTGTTCACCCACGACGGCAAGCTGTCGATCAAGAACCGGCGCTTTTTCGACGACGACGGCCCGCTCGACCCCGACTGCGCCTGCGACGTGTGCCGGACCCACTCGCGTTCGTACCTACGACACCTTTTCGTGGCCGGCGAGCTGCTGGCGGCGACGCTGCTGACCAAGCACAACCTGTCGTTCTACCTTGAGCTGGTCGGCGCGGCGCGCACGGCGATCCTGGGCGATCGCTACGGTGACTGGTCCACGGCCATGCTCACACGGCTGGGCAGCAAGCGCTGGGCCGCCTAGCGGAACAATCGGCCGCCATCGGGTATTGTGGCCCGCGGGCGGTTGTCGCGAACCGCGCGGGGGATCCCTTGCAATCCATACCTTTGCGGCGCCTGGCGTTGACCGTCCTGTGCACTTGTGTCGCGATCGCGTGCACGCGTACGGCACCCGTGGTCGCACCCACAACCCAAGCGCCGCCGCCGGCCGCGCTGCACAAGGCCAAGATGGCAAACGGCATGTACCACAAGCCCGCCCAAGACGAGCTGCGCCAGCGGTTGACGCCGATGCAGTATCAGGTGACCCAGCAAGACGCGACCGAGCCGCCGTTTCGCAACGCCTACTTTGACCACCACGACGAGGGGCTGTACGTCGACGTCGCCACGGGCGAGCCGCTGTTCAGCTCGCGCGACAAGTTTGACTCGGGCACCGGCTGGCCGAGCTTTGTGCGGGCCATCGAAGACGGCCGCGTGGTCGAGAAGAAAGACGCGTCGCACGGCATGGTCCGGGTCGAGGTGCGCAGCAAAGCCGGCGACTCGCACCTGGGTCACTTGTTCGACGACGGGCCAGCGCCGACCGGTTTGCGGTACTGCATCAATTCCGCATCCTTGCGCTTTGTGCCGGTGGCACAACTGCAGGCCGAAGGCTACGGCGCCTACTTATCCAAGTTCACCGGAACGGCGGCAGCACTGCCAGCCGACAGCAGCAACGTCTGCGCGACCCCCAAGCCGGGCGACACGCCGGGCTGCGAAGCAACCTTGGAAGAGATCGTGCTCGCCGGCGGCTGCTACTGGGGCATGGAAGACATCCTGCGCAAGGTCGCGGGCGTAGTCGACACTGAGGTCGGCTTTTGCGGCGGCCACACCAAGAATCCCCACTACGACGACACCCACGACGGCAGCACCGGCCACGCAGAGGCGGTGCGGGTGGTGTTCGACCCCAAGTTGCTGCCGATTGCCGAGCTGCTGGACAAGTGGTTCTTCCGGATGCACGACCCGACCACACTGAACCGCCAGGGCAACGACGTCGGCAGCCAGTACCGGTCGGCGATTCTCTACACCAGCGAGACACAGCGCGTCGCCGCCGAAGCCGCCAAGGTGCGCGCGGGGCAGTCTGGCATGTGGAAGCGGCCGATCGTGACCGAGATCAAGGCCGCCGGGCCGTTCTGGCCGGCGCACGCGGCGCACCAGGACTATCTGCAGAAGAACCCGGGCGGTTACACCTGCCACTACCTGCGCTAGACTGCCGCGCCGCCCAGCCTGGGCGCCCAGCGCACGATGCCCCCGCAGTCCCCGATTTCGACGTTCGCCCCCGCGCCGCCCGGCTTTGGCTGTCCGCCGCTGGACCTGGACGCAGCCACGGTCGACCGCTGCCGGCGGCTGGCGCGGTCGATCGCCGCCGAAGTGACGGCGTTCAGCCAAGGCCACAGCACGGTCGCCACCGAGCGCACGGTGCTGCGCCTGTGCGGCGTGCGCGGCGCGGACGCGGACGGCGTGCCGTACGTCAATCGGGTTGTCGACGCGGCGCGCAACTCCGGTTTGCTGGAAGCTGGCATCGCAAGGCCGCTGTTCGCGACGGCTGCCGCCAAGGGCTTGTCCGTGCAGGCGTGTGCCGAAGCGGTCGCCGCAGGCACGGTCGCGCTGCGGGCACCTCTGCCTGCAGAGCGAACGGCCGTCGATGCGCAGGCGGCATTGGCGGCGGACTGCGGCATCGACCAGATCCTGGCCCAACGCGCAACGCGCGCCCGGCTACTGCACGAGCTCGGCAGCGGCCCACAGCCGCTGTGCTACGTGATTGTCGCCACCGGCAACATCTACGAAGACGTGGTGCAGGCCCGGGTGGCGGCGCGCCAGGGCGCCGACGTCATCGCGGTGATACGCTCGACCGGCCAGTCGCTGCTCGACTACGTGCCTGAGGGCACTACCACCGAGGGTTACGGCGGCACCTACGCCACCGGCGCCAACTTTGCGCTGATGCGCAAGGCCTTGGACGAAGTCGGCGCGGAGCTCGGTCGCTACATCCGCCTGTGCAACTACGCCTCGGGCCTGTGCATGCCCGAGATCGCGTGCCTGGGCGGCCTGGAGCGCCTGGACATGATGCTCAACGATGCCCTGTACGGCATCTTGTTCCGCGACATCAACATGCAGCGGACGCTGTGCGACCAGCGCACCTCGCGGCGGCTCAGTGCCTTGGCCGGCATCATCATCAACACCGGCGAAGACAACTACCTGACCACGGCCGATGCCGTCGACGCGGCGCACACGGTGGTTGCCTCGACGCTGGTCAATGAGGCCCTGGCGCGCGACTGTGGCTTACAGACCTGGCAGTTGGGCCTGGGCCACGCGATGGAGATCGACCCGCTGCGCCCCGACGCGCTGCAGCTCGAGATCGCCCATGCGCTGTTGATTCGCACGCTGTTTCCGGGCGCGCCGCTCAAATACATGCCGCCGACCAAGCACATGACCGGCAACGTGCTGCGCGGTCACGTGCAAGACGCGCTTTTCAACCTGGTGACGGTGCTGACCGGCCAGGGCATCTGCTTGCTCGGCATGGCCACCGAAGCGATGCACACGCCGCACATCCACGACCGCTACTGGGCGCTGGAGTCGGCCAGGATGATCTTTGGCGGCGGCCGCGGCCTGGGCAGTGACCTGTTGGTGCGCTCAGAGGGCGAGATCGCCACGCGGGCCCGTTTGGTGCTCGACGAGGCGCTGGCGCTGTTGGAGCGGCTCGCGCAAACCGGGCTGATGGCGGGCTTGCAGCGCGGCCTTTTCGCCGACATCGCCCGCGATCCCAAAGGCGGCCGCGGCCTGGACGGTGTGTTCGAGCGCTCCGGCGACTACTTCGACCCCGGCGAGGCGCGCATCGACCGCGAACTGGACCGCATCGCAGCAGCGGAGGCCGCATGAACCCGCACGGCCGCTCGGGCGCCCAGCCGCCGGACCTGACGCGGGTGCGCGCCTATGGCGACACGCTCGATGACGGTCAGGTGATGCTGTCGTTTTCGCTGCCGGTGCCGTTTGGCGACGAGGCCCGCGAGGCGGCTCGGCAGCTGGCGCGGCAGATGGGGCTACACGAGCCGCAGGTGTACCACGCGCACGATCTGGGCGAGGGCTACACGTACTTCACGGTCTACGCCAAAAGCCCGTTTGTCGTGGACTTCACGGCGATCTCGGTGCCCAAGCTCGCGGGTCAAAAGCTCGACCACAAGGCGGTCGAGAGCCTGTGGCATGCGCGCTTTGCTGACCGCAAGCTGCGCATCTTGGGCGCGTGCACGGGCGACGACGCCCATACCGTCGGCATCGATGCGATTTGCAACGTCAAGGGCTGGCGCGGCGACAAGGGCCTGGAAAGCTACCCCTGCTTTGCGGTCAAGAACCTGGGCGCCCAGGTCAGCAACGACCGGCTGGTGGCCGAGATCCGCGCGTTCGACGCCAACGCGGTGCTGGTCTCGCAGGTGGTCACCCAAAAAGACTGCCACCGCAGCAACCTTGCGGCCTTGGTCGACCTGTTGGAGGCCGAAGACCTGCGCGACCAGGTGACGCTGCTGTGCGGCGGGCCGCGGCTGTCGCACGCGGTGGCGCTGGAGCTTGGATTTGACGCCGGCTTTGGCCCGGGCACGCTGCCGAGCGACGTAGCGAGTTTTCTGGTGCAGGATGCGGTGGCGAGGGCCCAGCCACCGCAGTCGTAGTCCAGGTCAAAACCGCAACTGCCAGATGGCATCCACGCGCCAGTTCGGATCGGCGGCGATCCCGGCCGCATTGTCGAACGCGGCGCCCGGCAACAAGACGCTACTGCGCAACTGCAGCTGACTCTGGCCGGCTGAAAGACCGAGCGAGAGGTCAGGTTCGATACCGAGCAAGCGCTTCTTGCCCGGCGTGGCCGCCGCAAACATGGCCGCGGCGCCGAGCACCCCGAGGTCAGCCGAAAACCCATAGCCGCCGCCGAGATCCCAGGTGTGCCGCAGCGCCGGCCGGGCGTACCAGGCGTTGGCGACCGCGCCGATGACATCGCGGAAAAGCACGCCATCCAATCGAAAGCTCTTGTGGAAGCGAAAGCCGGTCAACAGCTCGCGCGGCGCACCGTCGGGCAGCCCGCCGGTCTTGAACGCGGTCTGATCGCGCACGCCAAAGCCACCTTCGGTCTCACCGGAGGCAAAGCCGAGGTCGAGCTTCCAAGCCTGCCGACCGCGCTGCCAGTTGGCGCGCGCCGCTACCCCGCCCGACGCGATGGTCTTGTCGTCGGCCGCGGTGGTGATGTCGGTGCGCGCGAGGTTGCCGTAGATGAAAGCGCCTTCCAGCTGCAGCTGCAGCGGGTGGCCGGCCGCTTCGCCCTGCCAGTCGAGCGCGCCCTGAAACGTCCACGTGCGCAGCCCGCGGTGGCTCAATAGCCCGCAGTTGGCGCCGCAGTTGCGCTCAGTGAGCTTATCGAGCGGCGACACCGCCTCGTTGAGGGCTTGGGTCTCGCTGACCAGCGCAAAGTCCTGGCTCTGCCACAAGAGCGCGATGTCCCAGGTCCAACCGCGGTTCTTGACGATCTGGCCGCCGCCGACCTCAAAGTCCCAGCGGATGACGTCGGCGCTGTCTTGCAGCGCCAAACCCGTGGACCCGCTGCGCAAAGTGAACGGCACCGCCGTCGAACCGCCCCAGCTGCCGCCCACCGCGTTGTTGTAGTTGCCGAGGGCGCTGTCGTCGCTCACGAACGGCAGGCTGGCGAGGTTGGCGCGGCTGATGGCGCCGCGGATGCCGAACATCTCGGCACTGAGCTTGATGCGATCGACGTCGCTCTGGTGGTCCTGGTCCAGATCCCCGCCCTGGTTGCGGACCATGCCCAGCCCAAAATGGTCGGGCATGCGGCCAATCTGCAGGTCGCACAGACCGACCAGCCGCGCCTTCCACCACAGCCGGCGCACGCCCAGGCTCGAATCCAAAGGGCCTGTGCCGATGGTTCCGGCGGCGAAGCGGTCGCGCAGCACGGCCTTGTCGTCCAGGCTGTTCCACAGGCCGGCGGCATCGACCTGCAAGTGTACGACCGACCAGTCGCCCACGGCGATCGTCGGCTCCAAGCGTAAGCGCAAGTCGCTGCCCAGCATGCGCCCGTCGGCCGGCGGCCCGGGCTTGTCGGCGGTGCCGTGGCGCAGGTCCAGATGTGCGGGCAGCAGCGCATTGTCGGCGTTGTAGCGGATGCCGCCCCAGGCCTCGGCGCGCAGCCGCAGCTGACCGGCCCAGCTGAGGTTGACCAACGTCTGCGTCCGCAACGGCAAGGTAACCGGCCACAGGGCAGTCGGATCGCGGTCAGGGGCAGTCGGATCGCGGTCAGGGGCCGCCGGATCGCGGTCAGGGGCAGGCGCTGCCGCACCAGGCGTCCCGTCCGTGGCGGTGACTGGCCCGGGCAGATCGGCCGCCGCCGCGCAGAGCGGCCACGCCGCACTCAAAAGGCCCACTGCGGTCAGGAACAATCGGAGACGCAAGGCAGTCAGGGGGTATCCAGGCCGGCCGCGGGCACGGCAAAAGGGCCGCTAGGGTAAGGGCGCGGTGGCCCGCGACGCAACCGGCCGGCGGTGCACGCTCAGGATCGGCACGCCATCGAGGGCGTACTGCCAATCGGGCACGAAGTGGCGGTAGTCGCGCATCAGATCGGTCTGGTAGTCGTCGTGGTCCTTTTGGTGGTGGTAAAACGCGACCGCCGAGCCGTCGGGCGACCCGCCGTAGCGCAAGTCGCGACGCAGCCAACCCTCGCGTTGGTACATCTCGAAGGCACCCCAGGCACTTTTGTGCATGTAGACCATGGCGTTGGCCGGCGCGACGCGGTTGACTTCTTCCAGGCCCTCGCGGGTCGATCCACCCCAGAATTGCCGCTGCATGCCGCGTTCGGCTGCGCCAGGGATGCCGCCCACCAGCTCGTTGTAGTACGCCGCGCCGTGCTTGTAGGTGGCGCGGGTATCCAGCGCCGCGGGCACGATCAAAAGCACGGCCAGCCCCCAGGCGGCCAGGCGCGCCATGCCGGTGGGCTGACCCAGTACGTCGTGCCACCGCCATAGCACGGTGCGCCAAACCGCCTGCACGCCGTGGGCGCCGATGAGCAGCAGGAACGGAAACGCCGGCATCCAGTGCTTGGTCCCGCCAAAAATCGGCGTGCCCGGCATCGAAATCAGCGCGATCGGCCAGATTGCGCTCAGCAGCAATAGCCGCTGCCACGATCGTTGCTCTGGGGTGCGGCCGGCGGCGTCGGCCCGATCGGCGAACAGCCAGGCGTCAAAGCGCTCGATCTGCAGCACCGGCGGCGGAATCCGCAGGCCGCGCGGCAGGTACAGCGCCAATAGGCCCAAGCCGACCGGGACGAGTAGCGTCAGCGGCCAGGTAAACGCGGTCATGCCCCACGCAAACTGCGGCGGAAACGGCGGATACGCCAGCACCTTGCCGAACCACACCTGCGTGTAGTGCTCGTGGTGCAGGTGAAACTCGATCCAGCGCAGTAAGTTGTCAAAGGTGTCGACCCACAGTAGCGGCCAGCCGGCGACCAGCAGCAGCGGGCCGACTGCCAGCATCGCAAAAAACACACCCGGCACGGCTGGCAGTTCCAACGTCACGCCAGTGACCGCCAAACCGATGAACAGCGCGCCCACGCCGAGCAGCGGATGCACCATGGCCAGCGCGACTGCTGCCCCGACACTGAGGGCGACGCCACCCAGCAAACGCAGCGGGGCTGCGGGCCAGTACAGCACAATGCGTCGCTCCAACGTGGCGTTCAGCAGCCAGTGCAAGATCAGAGGAATCGGCAGGAACAGCGCGTTGTGCTTGGCCAACAGCGCAAAGCCCCACAGCACCGCCGCCAGCCAGATCCAGCCGCGCGACACTAGCGCCCGGTGCCACACGACGGTGGTGGCGAACAGCAAGGCCACGATCGTGGTGTCAAAGGCGCACAAGTGCGCGTGCCAGAACGGCTGCGGCAGGCACAGGTAGCCGACCGCGGCCAGTAGCGCAAACGGCCGGCGCAGCTGTCCGGGGCCACCGGCCGTCATCGGCCCGCAGAACGCCATGCGGCCCGCGAGATAAATCAGCGCCACCAGCAGCGCGCCAAATACCGCGCCCGGAAAGCGCATGGCTGCCGATTCGCTCATCACGTAGAGCGTCCGGCGCTCGACGGCCTCGCAGCCGGTGCGGCGGTTGCGCGAACCGTCGTCGGCATCACCCGGGCCAGGCGGCAGACACGCTGCTTTGAGCTTGGCGAGGTCGGCGTCGGCGCTCAGGCGCACGGTCGCCGTGCGGTCGCCGCGCTCAGTTACGGTGCCGACGACCAGTTGGCGGCCGTTGGGCGACGCGGGCTGTCCCACCACCTGCGGAGCCAGGATCGCGACCTGCGCATCGACATCAAAGCCGTGCGCCGGCCCCAACTCGCCGATGTCGATGAGCTTGTCCCCGCGCAGCTCGCGGGGCCGCTCGACCGGCCGCAATTTGCGACCCAAGGCCCGCCAGCTGTAGCCAAACAGGATTTTGTTGAGCGGCGGGTGCTCGCTGTTGTGGTGCCAGGTATCGAGGATCTCGGTACGCCGCAAGGCCTTTTCGCGGTCCTCTTCGCCTTTTTCCAGCCGCACGAACCAGTTCTGATAGGTCTCTGCGTGGCCAAAGTAGAACGCCTCGTCGCGCATGAAACCCATGTCGTTGCTGCGCACGAGCGTATACAGCGCCGCGCAGAACAGCACGATGGCGATGAGCAGGTCGGGCCCGCGGCTGGGCTGGTGAAGCGACATGGATGGTCTGCCTGGGCGTGCGGGCGGGGCAAAAGGAGCGATGGCGGAGCATCAGGGCATGGCGGTGGGCCTAATCGTCGTCTTCCTCTTCGACGCCACCGCCGACCAGGCCATACTTGCGCGCCAACCGCCGAAAGTGCTTGCGATCGACGTCGGCTTCGCGCGCGGCCTGCGACAGGTTGCCACTGTGGCGCGCCAGCAGCTTGGCCAGGTACTCCTTCTCAAACGCCCCGAGCCACTGCTCCTTGGCGTTCTTGAAGCTGATGTCGGTCAGCACCGGCATCGCCGCCGTCGCCGAAGCGCTGTGACGGACGGACTCGGTCGGGTGGGCATCGCTTTTGCGGACCCGCACTTGGGTTGCGCCCGAGATGTGGTCGGGCAAGTCGTCGATGCCGACCAGATCACCCTCGGCAAAGCTGCAGGCGCGCTCGATGACGTTGAGCAGGTCGCGCACGTTGCCGGGCCAGGCATAGCCGCGCAGGGCCTCGCGCGCCTCGTAGCTGATGCCTTTGACGCGCTGGCCTTCTGGGGTCTTGTTGAAACTGCCGGTGCGCAGCATGTGTTGAGCCAGCAGCACGATGTCGTCTTGCCGCTCGCGCAGCGCCGGGAGCTTTAACCGCACCACGCCCAGCCGGTAGAACAGGTCCTCGCGAAAACGGTCGGCTTTGACCTCTTCGGCCAGATCGCGGTTGGTCGCCGCGATGACGCGCACATCGATGCGGATCGGCCGGTTGCCGCCGACGCGGCGAACTTCGCGCTGCTCCAGGGCGCGCAGCAGCTTAGGCTGCAGTTCTAGGGCCAATTCGCCGATCTCGTCCAAGAAGATCGTGCCGCCGTTGGCCATCTCGAACAGGCCCTGCCGCGAGGCCAGAGCGCCGGTAAAGCTGCCTTTTTCGTGTCCGAACAGCTCGG
>SXGT01371394.1_pt1 | contig 13321 bp, 8 predicted proteins | sample 3176221 | NCBI WGS metagenome assembly SXGT01 (sample SAMN11356862, study PRJNA531348) | freshwater metagenome | isolation source: freshwater sample F1-120 | place: China: Fuxian Lake, Yuxi | collected 2017-12-25
GTCCATCGGGCAACGAACCCCTTTGGGGATGTAAACAAACGAGCCATCGCTAAAGACCGCCGAATTGAGTGCCGCATAGAAATTGTCACGATAAGGCACAACGGAGCCTAAATATTGACGCAGTAACTCAGGATGCTCATGAACTGCTTCCGAAAATGGGCAAAAAATGACTCCTTTTTCTGCCAATTTTGCCTTAAAAGTAGTAGCGACTGAGACACTATCAAAGACGGCGTCAACGGCAACACCCGCAAGCATTTCTTGCTCTCGCAACGGGATCCCAAGCTTTTCATAGGTGCGCAACAATTCCGGATCAACCTCATCCAAACTTTTTGGTCCGTCTTTTATATTTTTAGGCGCCGAGTAATAAGAAATGGCCTGATAATCCACTGGCGGATAATGCACGCTAGACCACTCAGGCGTCGCCATCGTTTGCCAGTGACGAAAGGCCTTTAAACGCCACTCCAACATAAATTCAGGTTCGCCTTTGATGGCCGATAATTTTCGTATAACCTTCTCATCTAACCCGGGTGGAAATGTATCAACCGCGATGTCAGTGATAAAGCCATGCTGGTATTCCCGCTCAAGCAGGGAATGAATTTGCTCATTATGTTTAGCCACGACTGACTCCCGGAAACTCTGCTAATTGCTTGACGCGCTCAAGATCGACGGCCGAAAGAGTGGGTTTAGCTAACGTCTCCAAATTCACACTACCCAAAGCGGACTCTATCGCTTGACTTATCAACTGCCAATTCCCTTGAATATGGCAAACGCCCTGCAAAGAGCATTCATTGGGACGCATACTGCACTCCGTCAATCCGCGGTATTCGTCTAACGCATAGATAACCTCAGCGACTGAAATCTCAGCTGCCGGTCGTTGCAAACGGTACCCCCCAGCCACGCCACGCGTCGACATTAACAACCCCGCGGCTGTTAACCGTTTCAATAATTTGCTGACTGTGGGCACTGTAAGGTGGGTGTGTAAAGCAATATCACGCGCATTACAAAGCTGTTGTGGGCGCTTCGCAAGATATACCATTACAACTGTTCCATAATCGGCCAATTTACTGATGCGCAGCATACCATTCCTACCCTCAATAATCTAGTACCATTTAAGTCTTGATTTGTTATTTCAATTGAGCACACCTAAGATAAAAGCTCAAAATAACACCTGCTCATTCAATTAAAATATAGTACTATTTTGGTTCTATTTACAGAAAAAGCGGTATTTTACCTTACTCTAAACGACTGAGGCAATGCCCTTCGCGTATTGAAAGCGCATTAAAGATTGACAGATAGTCATTGCGCGTTAAAATGCAAGCACATCACTGTGTGAGATTTGTCGTGAAAAAAAATCAAGTCCTATTAAACACCATCTTCGTTGTTGTTTGCGCCATTTTTTTAAACAAAGCATCCTTTGCGGAACCAGCTAATCTCCAACTATTAATGAAGGAGGTGCAGGTTTATCATGACTCTGGCGCCTATCAGAACGAGCTAGAGCATGTCATTATTCGAGCTAATCAGTTTATGATTCAACGCACTGAGGCGAATGCCCGTAGTGCACATCCCAAAAAAATAGCGGTGGTGCTCGATATTGATGAAACCAGTCTGTCTAATTATCACAACATGGTAGCACGTCATTTTGTAGGCGAACGTCAGCAAATACATCAGGAAATGCTTGCAGCCAACGGACAGGTCATTGCACCGATGTTAAAATTTTACAATGATGCATTAAAACACCATGTCACTATTTTTTTCGTAACGGGGAGGCATGAGTCAGAGCGCGCCGCCACCATAAAGAATTTAAAAAACGCAGGTTATCATGACTGGTCTGGTCTCTATTTAAGACCAGATAACTATCACCATCACTCCATTATTCCTTTTAAAACACAAACAAGGGCTACTATCAGCAAGAAAGGCTATACCATCATCGCAACGATAGGCGATCAATATAGTGATTTAATCGGCGGCTATGCTGAAAGAACATTTAAATTACCTAATCCCTACTACCACCTTCACTAGGTTTAAGACAACGGCGAAGCCTTCTTCGCCTCATCCGCCAACCTATTTTTAGAGCGATACAAGCATTCAATACTATCCAGCTCTGTTTGATAATCAGCTGGAGCCACTCCCTTGTGATTAGCTTTTAATTTTTGTTCAATGACTTCAATTTTTCGGAAATCAGGCTCCCACCACCCGAAGGTGATGATTTCAGTAAGGACCGAGCAAAAATCTGATAAAACATAGACAACTTGCATGAGGAGCGACGCGTCATTGCGTCGAGTCGCCGCCTGCAAAAGTGTTATCTGTGCCTCAAGTAATTCTTTTGGTGCATCGGTGGGTGATTCAATTGTTTTTATGATAGTGGTTGCTTCATGTATAGAATGATAAGCCTTGGCTAACCCAATGAGTTTCAATGAGTAATCTTTTTCTATCCCGCGCGATCCTATAATTTCAGCAACGGCTAATAAGCAGGGTTCAGCCTCTGCTTTTTCCGTGATGATTCCCGTCAATTTTACTACGGCTTCTGCCACATTCATTCGCGCTAACAGATCAATAATCTCTGCCGTTGCACCATAAGCGTTGATCTTGTCTTCGGTCGACTTGGTTATCGCTTCGCGAATAGATTCAATTTTATCCATCGCATTAACGCGACGTAATAACTTTAATTCCGCCTGGTACTGTACTGAAGAAATCACTTTGCGAAGCAAGTCATTTTTTTGTAACAACTCCCTCATTCTGGTCACCACAGGGAGATGACGCAGGAGGTGTTCTTCGGCTATACCACGTTCTAACCCATACTCTAAGCCATACTCTTCAATAAATAACCGCCTAATGGTATTCTTGTGGACGCGTTTGGAATCAGCATACTGTGTACATATTCGCTCTACACCTTCAGCAGAGGAAATAGAGTAACTTGATTTTCTTGAAATACAATCAATCATCCAAGAAATCAAAACCTCATCGATGACACGACTCCTCGAGCATCCTTTAATTGCCGAGCCGTGCGTCATTACATCCAACTGTTCTTTACGGATATGTTCTCGGCCAGGATTTGGCTCATGCCCTTTTCCGGCCAAACATCGCTCCGCATTCTTTAAAGAATACGGACCACAAGATGATCCATCCGATTGACGCCATGCGTATTGATAAACACCTTGGGTGATATTCACCTGTTCCTGGCCATATTTTTTTCGAAATAAAGCAGCGATTCGATGCATTTCCTTATTGACCGCAAGAGGAACTGATCCAGTGCCTAAGGAATCCGAGTAAGCTATCTGCACCTCTATTTGTCCATCACGCTCAGTGATTGCAATAGCAATAGACGTCCAGTGGCTGTTACCCCGGTTAAGTGGCAGCATGATGCTATAAGGATACGTTGAAATCAGGTCAACATGCTGGGACCTTAGCCCAGTCCGATCTTTCATTTCTGCTTGGAAAAGAAGATGTCCTGATTCGTCAACCACTTCCGACGACAAAAACAAGCGGTTAGAACCTGCCCGCTCCCACGCCGTACCCACATCACGCATCTGGGCCGTGGTATACCAATAATCTAATATAACTTCTCTCGTATCACTAAGTTTTGGCATGTCATACTTAAAATCAACTCATTTTTTTAATTATAACATAATTTCTCAAGATCATAGGCTACCCCCTATTGCTCACCCTAGCGACAATAATTTCATCGTAACACTCCACGTCATCCTAATTTCTTAATTTTTATACAACTTTTACCCCTATTTGTTAGGTTAATTTTTGATCATTAGTATGTAAAGACGGCTTTACATTCATTCTTTTTTCTGCATACAATCAGGAGCACTTCGAGAAAAAGCTGTAATGCAGTAAAGCCTTAATGTCTTAGAGTCTTATGGTTATAAAGTCTTAAAGCCTTAACGTTTTAAAGCCTTAAAGTTGTAATGAATTGTTTAATTGAACATGACTCTTCCCCCCTGTTTTTACAGTACTGAACACAGGAGAGAGGCGAAATGAGAAAGATTTACAATAATTACCCTCACGAAGGAGCTTTATCATGCCTAAAGGAAATACTGATTTACCCGCAGCTCTTGGTACCCCCTCCGAAGAATCAAAAAAAAGAAAAAAAGCTAAACCGCCCGAACTACCTGCTGCCGCAGCTCCACAACAAGCGGAGTCAGAATTTACAGCACAAGATTTCAAACAGTTAGCTGATAATGAACATGCTCGCTATGCACCAAATAGTAAAAAAATAGGTCATGCAGTGATGACCACCATTGATGGTCAAAAAACAGCCATTCAATACCCAATACCCGATGATGCAGAAGACACTCCAGAAGTTCGACCCTTGATTAATATTGAAGAAATTGAACCATTCCGTGGCATGCATCGTTATCGTGCAGAGACCCCGGATGGCAAAACCCCCATGTTTACCAAACGATCTATATCCGGACGGGTGGGTGATACCGACAATCAAGAAGATATAGAGATTGCTTGTTTTTCCCCAAACGACCAAAAGGGAAAACCAGAACCCTTTTGGGGATCGATGAAAGAAACACCTCTATTCAATGAAAACCTTTCTAAAGCCGTTAAAAAAGATTTAGAAAAGGATTTAAAAGAAATGGGCAAAACAGTGAAGGGGGGGGACATTCTCGACATCGAACATGCGTCAGTTCCGCAACGTGATCTCGTCAAAACAAGAACACCTGATCAAAATACCGTGATGGGTGAGTCAGCACGTGATGCCTATGAGAATTTTTTTGACAGAATGGCGGATGAGTTGCACCCCGATATGAAAGCGCGTTTGAAGCGTGCTTTTACTGCGGACATCAAAGCAGGTCTTTTTAAAAACAGTTATCGCCCTGAATGGTTACATTTATATGGGTGGTCATTGATGCCGGTATCCAAGGATCCTCAAAAACAAGAGAATTTAGGTGCAGGACCCAAGTGGGCAAATACCCAAATGATGGTTTTGGAGCGGATTATAAAATGGTTTGCGTTAAATAGTCCTGAGTCTTTACTCAGTATCCAACCAAAGTTTGAGATGTTACTTGACTCTGAACTAGTTCAACACATTGATTTTAAAGTTAAAGTTCAAATTAAAGATCGATATGTACAATTGATGCAGAAAATTGATCCATTTTTGGCTTACCCACTGTTTCCAAAAGCATCTGATCTTGCGCAGGGGGCGGCTATTACTTATGGCATTCTCCATGATGTTGCTCCAGTCTCACATCAAGCAGTCATCGATAAGCGTGCGGGAAAACAGGACGTAAAGAAACCACAAGCAGAAGCAAGTCATGTAGGCCCTATGCTCCGATCACATGCTGCAACATCAAAAAAAGAAGCCAGTGCGGCCGCTATCGACGCCCACACTCCAGCTCGAGCAGAAAAACAGGTAGAAAAGAAATCACGGCCAGCACCTATAGCCAGGCCTGAAGAATCATCGCCTGAAGAAACGCCCGTAAGACATAAAAGAAAGAGCGCGACCAAACATGAGAAACCTTTAGTCATCCAATCACCAGAAAAATCATCTGTACAAATTTATACAACGTTACTGACCCCAGATTACGATATTCCTTGGCGTGCGCCAGAGGAATCATCATGTACGGGCTCCGGCGTGATTATCGAGAATGCCGGAAAGAAATATATTTTGACCAATGCCCATGTTGTTGAAAATAATAGCTACCTGCAAGTACGATTAGCCGATGATCGTAAACGTAAATATGAGGCAAAATGTAAGTGTGTTTCCTATCAGTGTGATTTGGCCTTGTTGGAGGTAGATGATCCGGAATTCAATCAAATTGCTCAACCGGCTGATTTAGGTGAGATGGTTAAATCGGAACAAAAAGTAATGACCGTGGGGTTCCCCATGGGAGGCAGTGAAATTTCAAAATCCAAAGGGATTGTTTCGCGCATTGAGGTACGCGATTACTGCATGAGCGGCGATGATATGTTACAAGTTCAAATCGATGCGGCGGTTAATCCAGGCAATAGCGGTGGTGCCGTTTTTTCCGCTAATAAAGTGGTTGGAATTGCTTTTCAGGGGTACGACAGGCAAGGGTTAGGCTTTATGATCCCCACTCCCATCGTGTATCATTTCTTGCAAGAAGCCTTTAGCGGCAAGAAATATCGTGGTTTTCCTATTATTCCTTTTGTGACGGAGGAATTAGAAAATGATGATGAACGTGAATATTATAAGTTAGGTGAACGAACCGGGGTTCGCATTAGAGCGGTTGATAATTTAAGTGATGCTTATCAGAAATTGAAAACCGATGATATTTTACTCTCTATCGATGGCATGCCCATTTCAAATGAAGGCACAATTGATATTCCTGATGTAGGAAATTGTATTAACTTAGTCCACGCAACCCATTCAAAGTTTATCGGGGACTCCGTGAGCCTCCAAGTTCTTCGAAAAAATCCGGACACACTGGTCAGTGAAGTACTCGATATTGACGTCGTATTAGATTGTGTGCCAGGTGATACCGAAAAAGTAGGTGCAACCGAGCATGATAAAATGCCAACTTACTTTATTAATTCTGGTATTTGCTTTCAACCACTCACACGCAACTACATGGAGGGCGCTGGGGGTGATTTTGAGGAAATACAACTCGAAAGTGGGTGCTTGTTAGTTAATGCGCCTAAAAAAAATCCGGATGAACAAATTATCTTGATTAGTCACATACTCATATGCAATGCAACCCAAGGGTATGACAAACACATCAATCAAGTTGTCACCGAGATCAATGGAAAACCAATCAATAACATGCACGATGTCGTCCTTGCCATGGAAGGGAGCCGTGCTACAAAACATGTCATAACACTTTCTTCAAAATCTAAAATTATCGTCCAAAATATGTCAGCTGCTGAACTGCTGCCTTTACTAAAGCGCAATCATATTCCCAGTGCGCGCTCAGAAGACTTAATACCCCATCCCGCTGCCGCCGCGCAAATTAGTCCCCTGACAGCCCATTGCACACCCCCGCGTCTATTGTCCCCAGGCTTATTCGCTCCGAAGCCAAGTCACTCAGCAACAAGCGCCTTCCACCCGATGCTTAAAGGAAGTTTGTTACTCAAACGAAAACATAGCTCAACAGAGAAGGTCGAAGAAGCATCCTTTGATGAAACATCATCAGAAAGCACCCATCTTAGCGAACGTTCTACTACTAGCTCTGCAGATGAAGAGGACTTGCCGCCAAGAAAACGTTCATCAGATAAACAGGTGAAAAGAAAACGCCCTATATCTGATGAAGAAGACATCGCACCACCCAGTGCCTTAGGCCCACGGGGTGGCGTGATGCCAGGTGAGAGAAAATATCGTGCATTCCTCGATGAGATGGAGGAACGCTATAAAGATGTTCCAATGGATGAGGAAGACGATGAAGACTTTGCAGCATTAGATGAAGAGATCGACGACGATGAGGAGGAGTCTAATTACTCTCGCCATAGCGAGGATGAAGCTGAGGAGGTAGATGAAGAAGAAGCCGAGCTCGAAGAGATCGTCAAAAGGCCAAAATTTTCTTCTGCTCGCCACGCGGGTACATTACATCAATTCTTCCGCTCAAAGAGAAAAGACGAAGATAATGACATGGGTACTACCCCTCGCTCAGCCCGTAAAACGTAAAGAGTATCAATACCCTTAAACGTGGGGCGTCCCCCTTGGCGCCCCACATTTCAGCCTAATTTATGTACGCGTCGTTGAGTAGCTGTCTTCCTGGCTTAAATCAACTTCCGCTTGAGAATATAAAACAGACGAGACACTCCTTGATCGAAAAAATGTATGTTTTTTTCGTTTGTAGTCTCTCTGTGGTAAAAATGGAGTGTCCAAAGCGTGATGATCCTCATCAAAAAAACCATGCACAAATTGGGAAGCGGTTGCTTTAGCTGGCAAATCATCTGGAATGAGATGTAATCGATCGATTGATGCTTGAACGGTAGGTGGCAGCCGCTCTTTTAAATGGGCTAATTGGTGACTTGCCGTTTGTCTATCAAACTGCAAAACTTTTGCGTCAAGAAATCCATAGCGCAATCCGTCAAATGAGATCCCTAACGCTTCAACGGCCACTTTGACGTGCTGCAAATGCTTTTCTCTATCATCAAGCATCACAACATGCTGCGGTTGATTCCGACATCTCTCCAAAAAACGCTTGAAAGCCGCGCCTTTATCTCCGCCACTGCAAAAAATAATGCCTTGTTCGTAAAAAGAACCGTCAACTTGCTCAATTGGGTTGTTAGAAAAATCGATGCCAATATCAGCAAGTTGTCGGATTGTGGAGTGGCTTATCGACAGATCGCGTGCCGTTAAGCCCAGTACAGGAATACCGATATGTTGCAAGGCGTTAATGATGGTCACTATTTCTGGTTCGACCGCTTTGGCGCGTATATGCGCTTGCACCGCATGGTAGATAGAAATCACCGATAAAAAAGCAAGCTCTTGATCGGGTTCACTCAGATTAGCATGGTGCAATAAACTCGTGAACCATTGATCACCCCCAAGCTCAAGGCTGGATTCCATGACCGTATTATCAAGATCGAGTACTAGCCACGTGTTGTAACTTACTCGCTTTAACGCATCATTGACAGCTTTAATTTCTTCAATTTTTCCAAACATATCATTAATCCCCCATAAAAAATGATCATGCCCGAAAAGCGGCCGGCATTGTATTTACAACCAAGCGATGCAACAGCGTTCATCACGTTCTACGATACAACAAAATAGGGGTAGATGGAATAAACTGCAGGGCTTCAGTCGTTGCCCCAAAATGGGTCTATGGGACAACAACGGAGGAGGAAGCGTCTGTTTTAATATGGTTAATTATAATCCACCGCAATGATTTCGTACTCGACCATCCCCCCAGGGGTTTTCACTATCACCGCCTCATCAAGCTGCTTACCAATCAACGCGCGCCCAATGGGAGAACTGTAAGAAATTTTATTCAATTTAATATCGGCTTCATCTTCACCAACAATTTGATAGGTAATTTCTGCATCAGTTTGCAAATTACATACACGCACCTTGGTGCCAAACACGACCTTGCCCTGATTAGGGATTTTACTAATATCAACAATCTGCGCATTAGATAACTTCGCTTCCAACTCTTGAATACGCCCTTCGGTGAAACTCTGCTGTTCACGAGCAGCGTGGTCTTCGGCATTTTCTTTCAGATCACCATGAGCTCGCGCCGTGGCAATAGCATCAATAATGCGTGGTCGCTCAACTGTTTTTAAACGATGTAATTCATTTTTTAGTGCCAGAGCACCCTCAACTGTCATTGGATGTTTTTGCATACCCACCCCACCTTATATCCTTTATTGTTATGGTCTATTAAAAGCTCATTTTTAATGTAAATCTTGCAATCGTGTTACTGTTTCTCTGTCCTCATACTTCATTGCTAAACAGGCGGCCTCTGCTCCAGACAAGGTGGTAGTATAACTAACCTTATGCTGCAATGCATTGCGACGAATAGCAAAAGAGTCAGCAATGGCCAACTTCCCCTCCGTTGTATTGACAATAAAATCAATATCGTGATTTTTAATGTAGTCCACAACATGAGGCCGACCTTCCGCTACTTTAAACACCCGCTTACAAGCAATACCTGCCGCTTGCAATACGGCCGCCGTCCCCCGAGTTGCCACAATTTCAAACCCCAAGGCTATTAAGCGTTTGGCGATTTCGCCCACTCGTGCTTTATCTGCATCACGGACTGAGACAAAAGCACGACGCCTTTTAACAATATTAGCGCCAGCACCCAGCTGAGCCTTTGCATATGCTTGCCCAAACCGTTTGGCGACGCCCATCACTTCCCCTGTTGACTTCATCTCAGGACCCAAGATCGAATCAACACCAGAAAACTTAATAAAAGGAAACACGGGTAACTTTATCGCATAAAAAGCGGGCATTGGGTAGTGATTTGTTACTCCTTGCGCTTTTAAACTCTGCCCCACCTTACAAAGCGCTGCGATCTTAGCTAATGGCAACCCAGTAGCTTTCGATACAAAGGGCACAGTGCGCGAAGCCCGAGGATTGACTTCTAACACGTAGACATCATCCGCTTGAATAGCAAATTGTGCGTTGATTAAGCCAACCACACCCAACTCTAACGCCATTAACCTCATCTGTGCCATCAAATCCTGTTGTACCACGACACTTAGACTAAATGGTGGTAACGTACAGGCAGAGTCGCCGGAATGCACACCTGCTTGTTCAATATGCTCCATAATAGCACCGATCAATACGTCCTCACCGTCACACACAGCATCAACGTCTACTTCAATCGCATCATTTAGAAATCGATCTAGGAGAACAGGGGAGTCGTTTGATACATCGACAGCATGAGCCAGATAATAGCGCAAGTCATCCTCTTGATACACAACCTCCATGGCTCGCCCACCTAACACGTAAGACGGCCTAACAACCAATGGATAGCCAATCGTCGCAGCTATTGCTAATGCCTCTGCCTCACTACGTACCGTACCATTTGCTGGTTGATGTAAATTTAACTGTTTCACCATTTGCTGAAACCGCTCACGATCTTCTGCTTTATCTATCGCATCAGGCGATGTACCAATAATGGTTACACCATTTGCCTCTAGAGCACGCGCCAGTTTTAATGGCGTCTGGCCACCATAATGCACGATAACCCCCATGGGTTTTTCAACAGCAACTACCGCTAATACATCTTCAAGGGTGACAGGGTCAAAATACAGTCTGTCAGAGGTGTCAAAATCTGTTGATACTGTTTCTGGATTACAGTTAACCATTATTGTTTGGTAACCTGCCTCACGCAGTACCATAGCGGCATGTACACAACAATAGTCAAATTCTATCCCCTGACCAATACGATTAGGCCCACCCCCAAGAATCATGATTTTTTTCTTGATAGCCTCGGGGCGCGCTTCACATGCACGTTCATAGCAGGAATAAAGATAGGCTGTATCACTAGGAAACTCCCCTGCACAAGTATCAATCCGTTTGTAAACTGGGGTAACGCCTAACGCTAACCGATGCGCTCTCACCTCATCCTCGCTGCAATGAAGCAACCCGGCCAAATAAAGATCTGAAAAGCCACATTTCTTAAGGTGATACATCGTTGCCTGCGTCAGTTCATTGCACGAACCATCAAGGATAGAGTCTTCTAGCTGCACTAATTCATGAATTTGCGCCAAAAACCACGGGTCAACTTTGCATTCCTGATAGATGTCTTCTAGCGTAAATCCATGGCGAAATGCATCAGCTATATACCATAACCGATCAGGGGTTGGCTCACGCAAATGCCCACGTAACACGGCCATATCCCCGTGCTTAAACAAAGGGTGAAAACCACAACGGCCCATTTCCAAACTACGAATTGCTTTTTGTAATGATTCTTGAAAATTAGCGCCAATGGCCATTACTTCACCCACTGACTTCATCTGTGTAGAAAGCGTCGGTGATGTTTGGGGAAATTTATCAAAGTTAAAACGTGGTATCTTAGTGACTACATAATCTATCGATGGCTCAAACGATGCGGGGATTTTACCCCCTGTTATTTCATTCGCTAACTCATCTAACGTGTAACCCACAGCCAGTAAAGCCGCTACTTTAGCAATAGGAAACCCTGTGGCTTTGGAAGCGAGTGCAGAGCTACGTGATACTCGCGGGTTCATTTCCACAACCAGCATACGACCATCATCTGGGTTAATTGCAAACTGCACATTCGACCCGCCAGTGTCCACGCCGACTGCCCGCAATACACGTATAGCGGCATCACGCATCCGCTGAAATTCCTTATCCGTCAACGTTTGTGCGGGGGCAACCGTGATAGAGTCGCCCGTGTGCACTCCCATAGGATCAAGATTTTCTATGGTACAAACAATGATGCAATTATCATTTTTATCGCGCACCACCTCCATTTCAAATTCTTTCCAACCGAGAACCGATTCATCCAGCAGTAACTCATGTGTAGGAGAAAGCTCAAATCCACGTGAGCATATTTCCTCGAATTCTTCACGATTATAAGCGATTCCTCCCCCACTACCTCCCATGGTGAATGACGGACGAATAATCGTAGGAAAACCCAGCTGTGCCTGTACTGACAAAGCCTCTTCCAAGCTATGAGCAATCGCCGAGCGCGGCATGTCCAAGCCAATTTTTTTCATTAACTGCCGAAATTTATCGCGATCTTCAGCCCTATCAATGGCGTCTCGCGTTGCACCAATGAGCTCGACTTCATACTGAGCTAATACACCTTCTCGAACGAGATCCAATGCACAATTCAGTGCAGTCTGCCCACCCATTGTCGGCAAAAGCGCATCAGGTCGCTCACGCTCGATAACACGCGCCACCTCTTGCCATAATACAGGCTCTATGTAAGTTGCATCGGCAAGCTCAGGATCGGTCATGATCGTTGCGGGGTTTGAATTGACTAAAATGATGCGATACCCCTCTTTTTTCAAAGCACGCACGGCTTGAGTACCAGAATAATCAAATTCACAAGCCTGGCCAATGACAATGGGTCCCGCACCAAGGATTAGAATGGATTTAATATCAGTTCGCTTGGGCATGGTCGTTACTAAAAAAGGTAAAGTGGCTTATCTTATCGAGTTTTGTTGAAAAATTATACCCATCGTTGCACTGTGAGTAACAGTTTAGATGCTGATGCAAAACTCAAATCATTTTAGTCTAAAAACAGCACCACACTTAATGCTCCTTTAATACTAGAAAGTATATACTCCGCAAGGTACAAAATTATTCTTAAACCTGAAAAAAGTTCAAGGGTTGCTGGTCTCTAAAAAACGACTGAACTCAGTACACAAGGAGCGTGCGATCAATGAAACTACTTTTTCCAGGTTACATTATCAGGAGAGGATGAATGTCAAAAACGTTATCATTAAGTCGTACATATGGTTCTTTTTTTTGGGGATGTACAAAATTTGCTGTTTCTCCATACACCCATACATTCTTAGCCGTCGCAGGCACAGGGGCTCAGGACAAAGCGGAAGATTGTCTTGCAAACGTTGCTGCGGCAACTGCAGTGTGTGGGATTCTCACGTTTATAGTTCCTATTTTGCCAGCTCTTTCTTCTATCACATGTACGATTGCCTCGATAGCCATGTTACTCGCTACAGCCAGCATGTTTGTGACCTATCCTTTTGCATTGATCGCTGATGGTTGCAACCCATCGGATTCGCCTTGGAGCCTGGATGATTACACCATTAACGCGCCTGCATTTTAGTATTCATCTTGTTGTATAAATCCGTTTTTAAGGGCAGGGGAAGGCTTATCACTTTTCCTGCCCAGATGTTTTAATTTAACCCATCTTGATACCTTTTCAAGCCAATTAAGTATCTTTATGTAACTCCCCAGGTA
>SXGT01180683.1_pt1 | contig 13319 bp, 6 predicted proteins | sample 3176221 | NCBI WGS metagenome assembly SXGT01 (sample SAMN11356862, study PRJNA531348) | freshwater metagenome | isolation source: freshwater sample F1-120 | place: China: Fuxian Lake, Yuxi | collected 2017-12-25
GAGTACGGCAACACCGTCCGCGACCTGTTCGACCTTCCGCTACAGCCGGAGGCGAAGCTGCCGCCCGACGAGGTCGGCTACGGCTTCGACAACATCGCCGAGCTGCTCGCCGTGCCGCCGCTTCTGCTCGAGAAATACGCGGCGCTGGCCGAGGAGATCGCCGCCGCGGCGCTGCCCGGACCGGAGCTGCGCACGTCGATCGTGCGCCGCTTCGAGGCCGAGACACAGCCCAGCACGCTCCGCAACCACGGCGCGGCGCGGCGCGTCGCCAACCTCTACTCGGCCGGCAGCGTGAACCTCGACGTCGAGCTGCCGCGCGCCGGCGAGTACGTCGTGCGCGCCTGCCTCTCCGCCGACCAGGCCGGTCCCGAGCTCGCCCGATTCGCGCTGCGCGCGGCCGCACGCGAGCTGCTGCGCGGCGAGGTCACCTGCGACGCGACCGGCGAGGAGCGCCACGAGTGGCGCGGCGCGCTCGAGGGCGGCCAGCAGCGCCTCGCCGTCGCCTTCCTGAACGACTACTACAAGGAGGACGCGCCCGACCCGAAGCAGCGCGACCGCAACCTGCAGGTCGACTGGATCGAGGTCGAAGGGCCGCTCGACCCGTTCCCGGCGACGCCCGGCGAGCGGCGCCTGTTCCCTTGCGGCGGCGATCACCGCCACGGCCGCGAGTGCGCGCCCGCGCTGCTGCGCCGCCTCGCGTCGCGCGCGTGGCGGCGGCCGGCGAACGCGCTCGAGGTCGGGCAGCTGCTCGGGCTGGTCGACGATGCGCTGGCGGCGGGCGACCCGCTCACCGGCGCGGTGCGCCACGCCGTCGCGGCGGTGCTGGTCTCGCCGCGTTTCCTGTTCCGAACCGAGCTCGACGCGGCGCCCGACGATCCGTCCGCGCGCCGCCCGCTCGACGACTTCGAGCTGGCCGCCCGCCTCTCCTACCTCTGCTGGAGCAGCCTTCCCGACGACCGCCTCTGCGCGCTGGCCGAGCAGGGGCTGCTGCGCAATCCCGCGATCCTCGCCGACGAGGCGCGGCGGATGCTCCGTGACGTGCGCTCCGCCGCGCTGGTCGGCAACTGCCTCGCGCAGTGGCTGCAGCTGCGGATGCTGGCGACCGCCGCGCCCGACCCGGCCGAGTTCCCCGCTTTCGACGACCGCCTGCGCGATGCGATGCGTCTCGAGACCGAGCTCTTCCTCGAGGCGATCGTGCGCGAGGGGCGGCCGCTCTTGGAGCTGCTCGACGCCGACTTCACCTTCGTCAACGAGCGGCTCGCGCGGCACTACGGGATCGATGGCGTGACCGGCGAGGCGATGCGGCGGGTGCGGGTGGTCGAGCCGGCGCGACGCGGGCTCCTCGGCCACGCCAGCCTGCTGACGCTGACCTCGAACCCGGCGCGGACGTCGCCGGTGAAGCGCGGCAAGTTCGTGCTGGAGCGGCTGCTCGGCGCGCCGCCGCCACCGCCCCCGCCGGGCGTCGGCGTCCTCGACGACAGCAAGGAGGCGAGCGCCGCGGCGACGCTGCGCGAACGGCTCGCCGCCCACCGCGCCGATCCCGGCTGCGCCGGCTGCCACCAGAGGATGGACGCGCTCGGCTTCGCGCTCGAGCGGTTCGGGCCGACGGGACAGTGGCGCGACCGGGGCGGCCCCCATCCGGTCGACGACCGCGCCACGCTGCCCGACGGCCGCGAGCTGCGCGGGCCGGCCGACCTGCGCGCGGTGCTGCTCGAGGACGATGCGCTCACCCGGACGCTGGCCGAGAAGCTGCTGACCTACGCGCTCGGGCGCGGCCTCGCCGACGACGACTTGCGCGCGGTGCACCTGCGGGTCGATCGTTACCGTGGCCGCAGCCCGAGCTTCGAGCAACTGCTGCTGGACGTGGTGGCGCTGCCGGCGTTCACGACGCGGCGCGGCGCGCCACCGGAGGGCGGTCGATGATCCACTTCGCCACTCGCACGCCGCTGTCGCGACGCACCTTCCTGCGCGGCGCCGGCGTCGCCGTGGCCGTCCCGTGGCTCGAGGCGATGCTGCCGCGCGCCGCCTTCGCGCGCGGACTGGTCTCGGCGCCGGCGGCCCCGCTGCGCTTCGCCTTCTGCTTCGTGCCGAACGGGAAGTGGATGGAGTCGTGGACGCCGACCACCGCGGGTGCCGATGCGCCGCTGCCCGAGGCGCTGCCGCCGACGCTGGCGTCGCTCCTGCCGCTGCGCGACCGGCTCCTGGTCCTGAGCGGGCTGGCGCATCGGAACGCCGAGGCGCTCGGCGACGGGCCTGGCGACCATGCGCGCGCGGCGGCCTGCTTCCTGACCGGAGCGCATCCGAGGAAGACCGAAGGCGCGGAGATCCGGAACGGCGTCTCGATCGACCAGCGGATCGCCGGCGCGATCGGCGCGGCGACGCGCTTCCCGTCGCTCGAGGTCGGCTGCGCGCCGCCGCTGGTGTCGGGCGGCTGCGACTCGGGCTACTCGTGCGCCTACTCCTGCAACATCTCGTGGAAGTCGGAGACGACACCCCAGCTCAAGGAGACCGACCCGCGGGCGTTCTTCGAGCGGCTGTTCGGCGCCGGCGACGACCTGACGCCCGAGCAGCGGGCGCGGCGGCTCGCGCGGCGGAAGAGCCTCCTCGACTACGCGGCGGACGATGCGCGGCGGCTGTCGGTGCAGCTCGGCGCGGCCGATCGGCGGCGGATCGACGAATACCTGACCGGGATCCGCGAGCTCGAGGCGCGGATCGAGAAGGCGGAGCGCGCGGCGGCGACGGAGCCGGCGGCGCAGCTCGCGAAGCCGGCCGGCGTGCCGGCCGACCATGGCGAGCACATCCGCCTGCTGGCCGACCTGCTGGTCGTGGCGTTCCAGGCCGACCTCTCGCGCGTCGCGACCCACATGTTCGCCAACGACGGCGACAACCGGAGCTATCCGGAGATCGGCGCGCCCGAGGGGCACCACGAGGCGTCGCACCACGGCAACGACCCGCGCAAGATCGGCTTCGTCGAGAAGATCGACCGGTTCCATGTCGAGCAGTGGGCGGCGTTCGTGGCGAAGCTGGCGGCGACGCCGGACGGCGACGGGACGCTGCTGGACCATGCGCTGGTGCTCTACGGCGCCGGGATCTCCGACGGGAACCGTCACAACCACGACCAGCTGCCGCTCGCGCTGGCGGGGGGCGGCAACGGGACGGTGCGGAGCGGACGGCACCTGCGGGTGGCCGAGCCGACGCCGGCGTGCAACCTGTTCCTGTCGCTGCTCGACCGCGCCGGCGTCCGCGACGCGAGCTTCGGCGACTCGACCGGGCGGGTCGAGCTCGGCTGAGCGAGGGGCGGCGCGCTACGATCGCCGCTCCTGCCGGGAGAGTCGCTATGCCGATGTACGACGAGTCGCTGGTGAAACCGTTGCGCGAGGAGCTCACGCGACTGGGCGTGAAGGAGTTGAAGACGCCGGCGGAGGTCGACGTCGCGCTGCGGCACGCGGGCACGACGCTGCTGGTGGTGAACTCCGTTTGCGGCTGCGCCGGCGGCGCCGCCCGCCCGGGCATCGCGCTGGCAATGAAGCACGCGACGCGACCCGACCAGGCGACGACCGTCTTCGCCGGCCAGGACGCCGAGGCGACCGCCCGCGCGCGCGACCACCTGAAGCCGTTCCCGCCGAGCTCGCCGGCGATCGCCCTGCTCAAGGCCGGCAAGGTCGTCGCGATGCTCGAGCGGCGCGACATCGAGGGGCGCTCGGCGCAGGACGTCGCCGCGCGACTCACTTCCGCCTTCGACCAGCACTGCAGCGCGACGGGGCGCTGAGGCTCCCGGCGCGATGTACGGCCGCGCACCGCCCGCTGCCGCCGCCGCGCCGGTGCTTCGCGGCGCACTTGGGATGGCGCTGCTCGCCATGGGGGCGGCGGCACAGGACGCCCCGCCGGCGGCCGGCGCGACCTCGACGCGCTGGGAACTGCTCGAGCCGAACCGACTGGCGGCCGCCAATGGCACGACGCTGACGCTCGACGCCGAGCGCGCCGTGGTCCTCGGCGGAACCGTCGCCCTGAAGGAGACCCTGACGCTCGAGTGCGCCACCGAGCTCAACCGCCTCACCGGCTTCCGTCTCGAGATGCTGTGCGACCCGGCGAAGCCCGGCAGCGGCCCCGGGCTGGCGGGAAACGGCAACTTCGTGCTGAACGAGTTCGTCGTCGAGCAGGCGCCGCGGAACTCGAACGGCTGGAAGCCGGTGCTGCTCGAGCGGCCGAGCGCCGACTTCGAGCAGGCCGGCTGGCCGGTCAGCGCCGCCATCGACGGCGCCGGCCACACCGGCTGGGCCGTCGCACCCGCGTTCGGCCACCCCCACGTCGCGGTGTTCGAGGCGCAGCAGCTGCTCGGCTTCGATGCCGGCGTCAAGTTCCGCATCCGGATCGAGTTCAACTTCGGCGATCTCCACCTGCCGGCGCGGCTGCGGCTCGCCGTCACCCGCTCGCCCCCGCCGCTGGCGATCCCGCGCGACGAGACCGCGAACTTCGAGGCGCAGAGCCGGGTCCCCCTCGCCATCCAGCGCGGGACGCAGTGGCTGCTGGCGCAGCAGGAGCTCGACGGCCTCTGGTCCGAGCGGGCGCACGACATCAAGCACGGCATGACCGCGCTGGCGGGCTACACGCTGGTCAAGTGCGGGTTCGCGCCGGAGCATCCCGCGGTGCAGCGGGCGAAGCTGCGCCTGCAGTGCGAGCCGGCCAGCCACACCTATGCCGCCGGCTTCGAGCTGATGGTCCTCGGCGAACTGTTCGAGCGCGGCGACGCCGAGTTGCTCGGCCGCATCGAGGAGACGGCGCGGCGGCTGATCTCGTGGCAGCAGGGGCCGGGCGGCTACTCCTATCCGCAGGGCGGTGCCGACCTCTCGAACGGCCAGTACGCGGCGCTCGGCCTGCGCGCGGCGGCGAAGTGCGGCGTCAGGATCGACGCTCCGGTCTGGATGAAGCTCGGCGACGAGACGCTCACCCACCAGGAGAAGGCGACTGGCGGGTACGAAGGCGCCGGGTTCGGCTACGCGGCCGCCGGGCCGCCCACCGGCTCGATGACCGCCGGCGGCGTCTGCGTGCTGAAGATCGTCGACGAACAGCTGGCCAAGACCGGCGCGAGCAAGGCGGCGTACGCCACCGGGTGGCGCAAGGGAATCGGCTGGCTCGATCGCGAGTTCAGCGCCGACGCCAATCCCCGCTTCGGGGTGAGCTGGCTCTGGTACTGGCTCTACGGCATCGAACGGGTCGGCGGGCTGTGCGACATCGACGAGCTGGCGGGCAAGCACTGGTACCGCGAGGGCTCCCGCGCGATCGTCGCGGCGCAGCAGGGCGACGGTGCCTGGGCCGGCGACGGCGGACCGCAACCGAGCACCTGCTTCGCACTGCTCTTCCTCGCGCGGGCGACGTCGGCGGTGTCGGGCGTCGCCGTCCGCGGCAAGGACCTGTACGGCGATGACGATCCGATGCGCGACGTCAACCTGCGCGCCTCGGGCGACTCGCCGCTGACGCTGTGGCTGTCGACGTTCGGCGGAGTCGCGCCGCAGTTCACCTGGCCCGAGGACGCCGACCGCGGCCCGCGCGTCGCCGAGGTGCTCTATGTCGCGCCCGGCCGCACGCTGCTGGCCGACGCGCACGGCGAGGCCGCACCATGGCGGGTCAGCGAGACGGCGCCGGCGGGCGAGTTCGCCGCTCCGGAGTTCGATGACACCCGGTGGCGCAAGGCGCCCGGCGCGTTCGGCGATCCGAGGGTGGCCGAACTCGCCGTCCGCACCGATTGGAAGGGCGGCGAGCTGTTCGCGCGGCGCAAGTTCACGCTCGACGCGACGCCGCTGGTGGCGCCCGAGCTGCGGGTCACGCTGGCGGCGGCCTCGATCGGCGGGACCACGGCACCGCTGCTGCGCCTGTTCGACGAGGAGCCGGAGTTCGCGGCGGCGCTGAACGAGCGCTCCGGCGAGGCGACGGTCACCGTGAAGGAGGCCGGCGCCGCCAACGGCCGCATCGCGCTGGCGGTCACGCCGATGCAGGTCTATTCGGCGCAGCTCCCGGGCTGGCGCTTCCCGATCGCCGCCGACCCGCAGCCGGGCGAATACCGCTGGCTGCGGGTCAACTGGCGCAAGGACGGGCCGGGCGGGCTGATGGTCCAGCTCGCGGCGAACGGCACCTGGGGCCATCACACCGCCCGCTTCCACTCGGGGCCGAACGAGGTCAATTGGCCCGGCACGCAGCTCGAGAAGGACGCGCCGAAGCAGTGGACCAGCGAGACGATCGACCTGCACGCGGCCTTCGGCGGCGCGACGACGCTGACCGGGCTCGCGTTGGTGCCGATGATCGCGGGGACCGGCTGGTTCGATGCGATCTACCTCGCGCGCACGCGGGATGACCTCGACGGGATCCAGCGCTCGGCGCCCGGCATCGCGGCGATCCCGCGGCCGTCGGGTGCGGCCGTCGCCGGCGGGACCGCCGACGCGGCGGCACCAGGAACCGCCGCCGTCGCGCCCGGCAGCCTCGAGGTCTTCGTCAACGGCACGCTGGCCTGGCGCGGTGATGCGCCGTTGCCGGCCGGCTCGCCGGTGCCGACGCTGCGTCCGCTCGGCGAGCTGTTGCTGGCCGGACCCAACGTCGTGGCGCTGCGGGCGACGCGCGGTGCGGGGGTGGCGGCCTTCGACGTGGCGATCGTCGACCAGACGCTGCTGGCAAGGGTCGCCGGCGACCCCACGCGGCCGGCCGGCGTCGAGCGGTTCGCGACGCAGGTCGAGTTCCCGCGCAACGGGACGGTTCAGGTGCGCGCGCTGGTGCGGATCGCGGCGCCGCCGGACAAGCAGCCGCCGGAACAGCTGCTGCTCGGCTCGAACGAACTCGTCATCCCGATCCGCGAGGCGCGGGACCCGGAGCTGCTCGGCTACGCCGGCGACGCCGGCCGCAACCTGCTCGGCCCGAACGGCGCCAACGCCAGCGCCAGCAGCCGTTTCACCCCCGACTTCGAGCCGGTCTTCGCGCTGGACAACCTGACCTGCCGCGGCTGGCTCGCCGCCGATGGCGACCAGAAGCCGGTGCTGACGATCGAACTGCGCAAGCCGCAGCGCGCCGACACGGTGGTGATCGCGCCGCTCCAGCAGCGCCATTTCGAGGCAGAGCGGCAGGGGTGGAAGGTGCGCCGGGTCGAGGTCTCCATCGATCGCGGCAAGGGCGGGACGTACGAAGTCCTGCTGCCGGCCGACGGGCGCAAGGGCGTGCTGCGGCTGCCGAAGGTGACGGTGGTCCGCCGGCTCGACGTGCGGATCCTCGACACCGCTGCGCGGCCGACCGGCAAGTCGGCGGTGGGACTCGGCGAGGTCGAACTGCAGCTGTCCACGCCGAGGCCGCCGGCAGGGAAGTAGCGCCGCGGGAACGGCCGGCGCCCGATCGGCCCCCGATTCGCGTCGTGCGCGAATGCGCCGTACTGTTCGCGTTCCCTGCTTCCGAATGACGGGGCAGGTCGGTGACACCCGCTCGCGAGACGCCGGCGGGCGGCCGTCGACCGCGAGGATTCCCGCTCCGCAGTCCCCGATGAGAGCCCTTGGATGGCCCCCTGCGCCCGCTCCGTCCGCCCCTTGGCGATGCTGGCCACGTTGACGCTGACGGCCGCCGGCTGCAGCAGCGATGACGCCGGTCCGCGACCAATCACCGTGACGCGCGAGATCGACGTCGGTCCCGGGCAGGACAAGGTCGGCGCCACCAGCGAGGAGCGATTCCGGTCGATGCAGCCGCCACCGGCGGTTGCGACACCGCAACGCGAACTGGTCTGGGACAACCCGCCCGGCTGGACCGAGCTGCCGCCCACCGAGATGCGGCGCGCCAACCTGAGGCCGGCCGGCCATGCCGACATGGAGTGCTTCCTGAGCGTCCTGCCGGGGGGCGGTGGCGGCGTGGTCGACAACGTCAACCGGTGGCGCCAGCAGATGGGCCTTGCGGCGATCGACGTGCCGGCGGTGGACGCGCTGCCGAAGCAGTTGCTGCTCGGGCTCGAGGGGACGCGGCTCGAGCTCGCCGGCGACTACACCAACATGGGCGCCGAGAAGAAGCCGGGCTTCGCGCTGCTCGGTGTCATCGCGCCGTTCGGCGAGCAGGCGCTGTTCGCGAAGTTCACCGGTCCGGCCGAGCTGGTGAAGGCGGAGCAGGCGAACTTCGACGCGTTCGTCGCGTCGCTGCGGCTCGAGGAGGTGGGCGGTGCGGGATTGCCGCACGGCCACTCGGCCGATGACGGGCACGATCACGGCGCAGCGGGCGGCGCGGCCGACGGCACGGATGCGGCAGGCGCCGCGGCCGGAGATGCTCCGAAAGGCACGCCACCCGAGACGGCGCCGGACAAGAACCCGCTCGGCGGCTCGAACCAGGGCGTCACCTGGACGACGCCGGCCGGTTGGACGCGCGCCACCGACAAGGCGACGCGCATCGTGACGCTGGTCCCGCCGGGCGCGAAGCAGACCGAGTGCGCCGTTTCCTCCCTGCCGGGGACCGGCGGCGGACTGAAGAGCAACGTCGACCGCTGGCGCGGGCAGATCGGGCTGGCGCCGTGCACGGCGGACGAGTTCGCCAAGCTGCCGAAGCTCACCGTCTGCGGCCAGGAAGCGGTGCTGCTCGACCTGCTCGGCACGTTCGAGGACGGGATGACCGGTCGCTCGTTCCCGCAGGCGCGGATGCTCGGGGCGATCGCGCTGATGGCTGATCGCTCGCTGTTCGTCAAGCTGACCGGCCCGGAGAGCGAAGTCGACGAGGCGGTGAAGAACGGCTTCCTCGAGCTCTGCGCGTCGCTGAAGCGGTGAGGGACCGAATGCGCCTGCTGACCCGACTCTTCCACGCGCTGTCAGGCTTCGGCTTCACCTGCCTGATCCTGCTGTTCCTGCTGCTGCTGACCTGGCTCGGCACGCTGGAGCAGATCGAGTTCGGGCTCTACGAGACGCAGAAGAAGTACTTCGAGTCGTACGTGCTGGTGCACGACGCGGGACCGTGGGCGGTCAAGTTCCCGTGGACCGACGCGGACGAACCGCCCATCTTCACGCTCGGGCCGGTCCCGATCCCGCTGCCCGGCGTCAACCTGCTGCTGACCGCGTTGATGGTGAACCTCGTCTGCGGCGGCATCGTCCGCATGCGCAAGGACTTCCGCCGCGCCGGCGTGCTGGTGGCCCACCTCGGCATCGCGTTCATGCTGCTGGCCGGCTTCGTCGAGTACCTCGGCAAGCACGAGGGCATCCTCCATTGCGAACCGGGCCAGCCGGCGCGGACCTACCTCTCGTTCCACGACTGGGACGTGACCGTTCGCGACGCCGACGCGACCGGCCGCGTGAAGCAGTTCGCGATCCCCGGCGAGGAGTGGCGTGATCTCGACGGCGCCGCTCCGCGCTTCACGCACGACGAGCTGCCGTTCGACCTGCGCATCACCAAGTCGTTCAGGAACGCGCGCGTCGTTCGGCAGGGGCCGATGGTCCGCGGCGACGGCCCGATCCTCGACGGCTTCGTTGTGGTCGGCCTGCCGCCGCAGCCGGAGAACGAGAAGAACGTCCCGGCCCTGTACGTGACGGCGATCGACAAGCAGGGCGGTCGCCAGGTCGACCAGATCCTGTCGGGATTCCAGGATCACCCGGCGACGCTCGAGGCGGGCGGCAAGCGCTGGCTGATCGACATCGGTCGTCGCCGCTACGAGCTGCCGTTCGACGTGCGGCTCGAGAAGATCATCGTCGAGTTCCACCCCGGCACCAGCATGGCACGCACGTACTGGAGCAACATCACCAAGCTCGAGGCGACGCGCGAGCTCGCCATGCGCGTCACCATGAACGAGCCGATCCGCCACGACGGCTACGTGCTGTTCCAGACCGGCTGGGGGCCGCAGACGTTCCCGTTGCGCGCCGACCTCTATTCCGAATTCACCGTGGTCGAGAACCCGTCCGACCAATGGCCGAAGTGGGCGTGCTATCTCATCGGACTCGGGCTCCTGTTCCACTTCGGCATGCGGCTCAAGCGATACGTGACGAGCGTGCGGCAGACGACGGCGTGAGGATGAGCGACGCGAGGAACGAGCGCGACAAGGAGTTGGCGATGAGCGCGATCAAGGGCGAGCGAGTGCGGTGGCTGCGCGGGATCGTGGCGCTGCTGGCGCTGGCGGCGCTCGCGCTGCCGGCGGCCGCGCAGGACGGCGACGCCGCGGCGCGCGACGAGCGCCCGGAACCGCGGCGCACCGAGCCGTGGGATGCCGAGATCGTTGCGCTCATCTCGCGCCTGCCGATCCAGGACCAGGGGCGGATCAAGCCGTTCTCGAGCTACGCCCGCTTCACGGCGATGAACCTCAACGGGCGCGAGGATTACTCCGAGGTCTTCGACCAGGGGACCAAGTCGACCGACGACGACGTCGAGGTGAAGCTGTCGCCGGTCGAGCTGCTGCTCGACTTCATGTTCTTCCCGCGCCAGGCGCAGGAGTACCGCTGCTTCCAGCTGCAGACGTGGGAGGTGCTCGACGCGATCGGCGTCGCCCGCGTCGAGGGGCGCAAGAAGCGCGACCGCTACAGCTATCGCGAGTTCGAGGCCGGGCGCGACGAGCTGTTCCGGCAGTGGCGCGACCTGCGCAGCGATCCGGAAAAGCGGGAGCCGAAGAACCGGACCTACATCGAGAACCAGGTCTTCGCGCTGGCCAACCGGATGAACGAGTTCGAGGGGCTGAGCGGAGCGCTCTCGATCGGCATGAACGAGTTCATCGAGGCGCCTGCCGACCCGCAGGTACGCCAGCTGCTGGGTCTCAGCGTCGAGAGCGGCGGCACGGTGCGCTTCTCGGTGCTCCTGGCGAAGTCGCGCGAGCTGGCCGAGTTGCAGAAGGCGGCCGCGGAACCGGCGACGGCGGACGCCATCGGGCAGCTGCTGAACGTCGCGCGAGTCATGGCGAACTACTCGAGCCTGCTCTCGATCTGGCCGCCCGACGCGAGGCCGGCGCCCAAGGTCCACACGTCGATGTACAACTCGGGGCCCGCGGAGGTGGTGGCGGGCGGCAGCTCGATCGAGCAGTGGTACGGACTCGACGAGGTGCATCGGCGCGTGGCGGGCGGCGACAGCGAGTTGCTGGCGCTGCACCTGCCGGCCATCGTCGGGCTCGAAGACGCGTGGGCGGGGCGAACCGACCCGGCGACGATCAAGCGGGCGCTCGAGCCGGTGGTGGCGACGCTGACGCGCTCGGCCGAAGGACGCGGGCAGTACCGGAAGATCGAGAGCGAGATCAGCTACGAGAAGGCCGACCTCTTCTATCGGGCGCTCGGGCTGTTCGTGCTGTCGTTCGTGCTGGTGGCGATCGGCTGGCTGCTGCGGGGAGCGACGGGCTACCACCGCGTGCTGCCGTGGATGGTGGCGCTGCCGCTGGCGCTCACGATCGGCGGGATCGTCTGGCGCGGCTACCTGCGCGCGCGGCCGCCGGTGTCGAACCTCTACGAGACGATCCCCTTCATCACCTCCGGACTGGTGCTGGTCTGCCTGATCATCGAGTGGATCGACCGCAAGCGGATCGCGGTGGCGGTGGCGTCGGTGCTGGGCGCCGCGGGGATGTTCCTCACCGCCCGCTACGAGGTGAAGGAGGCGTTCGAGCGCGGCAACGAGACGATGCCGCAGCTGCAGGCGGTGCTCGACACCAACTTCTGGCTGGCGACGCACGTGACGACGGTGACGCTCGGCTACGCGGCGGGGCTGCTCGCGGCGGCGCTCGGGCTGGTTTACGTCGCCGGGAAGCTGGTCGGCGCGAAGAAGAGCGAGGACGAGTTCTTCAAGCCGATCGCGCGCATGGTCTACGGCGTGCTCTGCTTCGGGCTCCTGTTCAGCATCGTCGGCACCATCCTCGGCGGCGTCTGGGCCAACGACTCGTGGGGCCGCTTCTGGGGCTGGGACCCGAAAGAGAACGGCGCGCTGATGATCGTGCTTTTCGAGCTCTCGATCCTGCACGCGCGGATGGGCGGCTACGTGCGCGACCTCGGCATGTGCACGGCCGCGATCTTCGGCGCCAACATCGTCACGTTCTCCTGGTGGGGCGTGAACCAACTCGGCGTCGGACTGCATGCGTATGGCGAGACCGATGGCGTCGACTTCTGGCTCAATACGACCTACACGGTGATGTGCCTGGCGACGCTCGCCGGCCTCTGGCTCGCCGCCGAAGCCCGCGCCGCCCGCAAGCAGCCCCCCACCACTCCCACCAACGCCCCCCAACCGCACTGACCCCACCACCCCACCGTCACCACCCCCGGAAATTCGTCGCAGCGACGTTCTTCCGGCCACAGTGACATCGCCGCCCGTGGAAGCGCGTCGCTGGGAAGCGCGTCGCTGCGATGAGCTTCCAGAGGCGTCTCGCGGGTGCGCCATCCGCCAGCCTGGAAGCGCGTCGCTGCGACGGATTTCCGGAGTGGTGATGGGCGTTGCTGGGGCGGATGCGAGCGCATGGACGGCGGCCGTAGCGCGTGACGGGCAATGGGGTTAGGCGCCCCTCGAGTCCGCTGCCGACGACGCCGCCAACGACCGTAGCCGCGGCGCGACGCGAAGGCAGCGTCCGTGAACCGTTCGTGTGCTCGCCGACCGACAGGGAGTCGCGGATCGCCGCCGAGCCACCCGCTCCGGCGGCGCCGACTGACGCCGGATCAGCGCTACCGCGGCGCTCTCCTCAGCTTTCGCGCGATTTTCCCCCTTCCCGCGCGAGAGATCGCGGCGCTATGTTCCGCCGCCGTCGGGCTGGGTTGCTCGGCGGAACAAGGTCTCGCGATTGCGTTTGATGGGTCTCGTCTCGGTCTTCCGTGGCACGCGCGTGGTCGCTTCGCGATCGCAGCGCGAGTCGTCGCCACGAGTCCAAGCTCGCGATTCACGGCCTGATTGCGTCGCCATCGTTGCGTCGGACCGCCCCGTGATGAGTCGCTGGCCAGTCGTTCCGGCCAGTGAGCGGTCTCGAGCGCACGCCCGTTGGGTCCGAGGTAGCACGTTGGCCACGTAAGTGGCCGTCAGGAATCGCGGCGCGAGCTGCCCAGCGCGTGTCCGCGGATCGTTGACCGGAGATTGAGAATGGGCACGAAGTTGTATGTCGGAAACCTTCCGTACTCGACCACCAGCGAAGAGCTGAACCAGATGTTCGCAGCTCACGGCGCAGTCAAGAGCGCGGACGTCATCATGGACCGCGAGACCGGCCGCTCGAAGGGCTTCGGTTTCGTCGAGATGGGGTCGGATGACGAGGCGAAGAAGGCGATCGAAGCGCTGAACGGCCAGAAGATGGCCGGCCGGCCGCTCACGGTCAACGAGGCCAAGCCGCGTGAGGATCGCGGCGGCGGCGGCTTCCGTCCGCGCGGTGGCTACCGCATGTATGA
>SXGT01764994.1_pt1 | contig 13319 bp, 10 predicted proteins | sample 3176221 | NCBI WGS metagenome assembly SXGT01 (sample SAMN11356862, study PRJNA531348) | freshwater metagenome | isolation source: freshwater sample F1-120 | place: China: Fuxian Lake, Yuxi | collected 2017-12-25
CTCGGCTAGCGTGAGCCGTTCTAAGTTCTCCATGCGTAGTGTCATTCCTCCGCAGCATCCTACGCTTTGGTTTCAGGCTCACTCCGCATTGGAAACGAACTCCTCCTTCAGGCTCATTTCGCATTGGACAATTCTGGTGCTTGCTTCTATCCCACGAAACAAGCTATACTTTTTTTTCGATGTCCACGCGATACGCCAACTCGTTTCGTTTTCGATTTTGGGGCTACTTTAGCTCCAGTCGCTAGGGTGGCGTTGGTTCATCGGCAGAAACCGGAAAGTAAAACCAGCCCACCCGAGAGGGTGGGCTTTTGAGTTTTTGGGGGAAAATCCAGATGATCATATCCATGAGGCCGCACGCCACGCGGGCAGAAATCGCCCACGTTTGCGAACGCATTCGTGATTTTGGCTATAAGGTCCACTCCATCGAGGGCGAGGAGCGTGTTGTCATTGGCGTGGTGGGAGTAGGCGGAGACGTAACCGCGTGCGTCGAATCGCTGGAGGCAACTCCCGGAGTCGAGCGCGCCGTGCGCATTTCCGCACCCTACAAATTCGTGAGTAAGGAATTCAAGAAGGAGCGCTCGGTGCTACGGATCGATAACCTTGAGATCGGCGGCGACGAGTTCATCGTCATGGCTGGACCGTGCTCTGTCGAATCAGAAGCCCAAATCATGGAGACAGCTGTTGCCGTGGCTTCGGCGGGCGCTAAGATCCTGCGTGGCGGAGCATTCAAGCCACGCACCTCTCCCTACGATTTCCAGGGCATGGAACTCGAAGGCCTGAAGCTCCTTGCCAAGGCGCGGGAAAACACCGGCCTCAAGATCATTACGGAAGTGATGAGCGATCGCGATGCCGAGATGGTGGCGGAATACGCCGACATCATGCAGGTTGGCGCGCGCAATATGCAGAACTTCGCGCTGCTGAAGGCGCTCGGCCGCTGCGGACGCCCCGTGCTGCTAAAGCGCGGGATGAGTTCGACCATCAAGGAACTTCTAATGTCCGCCGAATACCTTGTCGCTCACGGCAATTCGAACGTCCTGCTTTGTGAGCGCGGCATCCGCACTTTCGAAACGGCCACTCGAAACACGTTCGATGTCGCCGCTGTTCCCGTGCTTAACGAACTCACGCACTTGCCCGTCATCCTCGACCCAAGCCATGCGACGGGCAAACGCAGCCTCGTACCGGCGGTTGCCCGTGCCTCCGTCGCGGTCGGAGCGGACGGCATGATTGTCGAAGTTCACCCGTGTCCGGAGAAGGCTGTCAGCGACGGCGCTCAGTCGCTTACGATTCCCCAGTTTCGTGATATGATGCGTCAGCTCGCGCCCTATATTGAATTGTGGAAGGAATCGCGCGCCGCTGAGACGGCGGTGCCCGCATAGGCGTTTTTTGTGACGGCAACCAGAAGATCATGGCTGGCGCTCGGGGTGATCGGTGTGTTTTGCGTGGCCTCGCTAGGCATTATTGCCTTGGTCCGGATGCGTGCGATTTACACATCGGCGGATTTTCTCGATAGACTCCCCGCGCAGGAGTCCACGGTTGTTTCCGTCGATCTTCGCGTTCTGCGCTCCGCGAAGCTGCTCGACGCTCTTTCTCCGGGCGAGAATGCGCTCGACCCGGAGTATAAGGCCTTCATCGCGGGCACGGGCTTCGACTATTTGAGGGATCTGGATTACCTGTTTGTCTCCTTTCACCAGGAAGCCATGTTTACGTTTGCTGGAGGAAGGTTCAACTGGGCAAAGCTCACGACGTACGCAAAGGCGGAGGGCGGCCAATGCCTGAATTTTTTCTGCCGGATGGCCGGGAGCACGCCAGCCCGCCAGATTTCCTTCTTCGCTTTGCGCCCGAACGCGCTCGCGATGGCGGTTGGTCCGGATTCCTGGGCTGCGACGCGCTTGCAGGATAAGACGGCGGAGCGCCTTCCAGGCGCCGTTCCGCATGGCCCGGTCTGGGTCTCGATCCCGAAATCGAAGCTCGCAAATGCCGGTCCTCTTGGGTCGGTTCTAAGCGGCATTGCCGCGGCTGTGCCAGACGGCGAAAGGATAAACCTTCAAGCCGCGTTGAAGGGCGGCGAGTTGGAGTTCGTCGCTTCCGTCACATGCCGGTCGGTTCAGGAATCGCAGTTGCTCAAAGCCAGGATTGAAGGAGCGACCGCGGATTTCCGCGCCGCAGCATCGAAAGCCGAGGCCGGTTTGCGTGGGTTCGCACCTCTCCTCGAGGGTGCTGCAGTTGAGACGGCCGGCGAGAAGGTTTCGGTCCGTCTCCCCGGCGCACTCCAGGCGATCCGGGCGATCCTGTTAGCCCGCTAGCACTCGCGAATCATGAAACGTGGGGTCCTCTGCTCCGGCAATCTCGTTCTTGACATTCTGGTGAGACCGGTCGACCGGCCGGTGTGGGGATCGACGTCTCGAGTCGAATCCATCTCCCAGCACCTGGGTGGAAACGGCGGCAATACGTCCTACACGCTTGCGAAGCTCGGCGTGCCTGTGAGAACACTGGGGATGGTCGGGCGGGACCCGTTCGGCGACACGATCCTCGAGACGCTCCGGACCGCGGGCGCCGAGACTTCCTTCGTTCAACGCTCCACGAGACCGACATCCACAACGGTCGGTTTGGTCGACAGTCGGGGTAACCGAATGTTTCTGCACAGTCTGGGCTCAAGCGAGGAAATGTTCGCTGAGCCGTTTGAGTTCTCACGCACCCTTTGCGACGGATTCTCCCACTACCATTTGGGGAGTCCATTCGGTCTTCCGAGATTGCGTGAGTGCATGCCGGATGTGCTGCGGGCGGCGGGAGCGGCCGGTCTCACGACCTCTCTCGACACGATGTGGGACGCGCTCGGCCGGTGGCTTAAAGACCTGGCCGCCTGCCTGCCGCACATCGGAATACTCTTCGTGAATGAGGACGAGGCAAGAGCTCTTACGGGGGCGGATACGGCAACCGCCGCGGCCTGGCGGCTTCGTGAGCTCGGAGCGAACGATGTGGTGGTGAAACTCGGCGGAAATGGCTGCGCGGTTTTCGGCGAGCGGGAATGCTTTCAGTGTCCGGCCTTCGAGGTAGAGGTAGTCGACACAACCGGCGCCGGCGATTGCTTCGCCGGCGGATTCCTTGGAGCCCTGCATCGAGGGTTCTCCTACCGCGACGCCAGCCGGTTCGCCTGCGCCGTGGGAGCCCTCAATGTCGGGAATCTCGGCGGAGCAGAAGGTGTCCTGACGTTCGATGAGACTTTGGCCTGGATGGCAAGCGCGTCCGCGCGGCCGCTCGAGCCGGACATCCTGCGCCGAGGAAACGCGACGGTAATGACGCCGGGGAAATGAACCCGCGGCAGGGAATTTTCGTTACAATGAATCGTGAGCCAAACTAAGAGCCCGGTTATCGAACGTCCCCACGGCGGGGCCAGCGCCGCCGGAGCGGAAGCCCCGCGCGGGGTTATTGCCGAGTGGACCGTAACCATCATTTTGTTGTTGTTTGGCACCACCACATTGGTCCAGGCTTTCGTGATTCCGACCGGCTCGATGGAGGATACCCTGCTTATCGGAGACCACCTCCTGGTCGATAAAATGGCTTACGCTCCATTCGGACCGGCGACGAAATACGTGCTGCCGTATCGCGATGTCGAACGCGGCGACATTATTGTTTTCCGTTATCCGATCGACATACGGCAGACGTTTGTGAAGCGGGTCATCGGAGTTCCCGGCGACCGTATCCGCGTCGAGAGCAAGCAACTGATATTGAATGGAAAGAAACTTACGGAGCCTTATAAATATCACAAAACAGAGTACTTCGATTCGTACCGCGACAATTTTCCGGGCGAACCAAACGTGCGGCTCTACGAGCCGGCTCAGGAGATGCTCGAAAAAAACGTCCTGAACGGCGAAGTTGTTGTCCCGGCCGGCCGTTATTTCGCGATGGGCGATAATCGCGACTCGTCGCTCGACAGCCGCTATTGGGGTTTTGTTCCTCGCGAGAACATCATTGGGAAACCGTTGATCATCTATTGGTCCTATGACGCGCCGACAGAGCGTCTCTCCAATCCGACGATTGGACTCGATCACATCCTCGATCTGGCTCAGAACTTCTTCACCAAGACTCGATGGCGAAGGACCTTCAATCTGATTCACGGGTATCCGATTCAATAGCCAATGGCGAAACCGAACTGTTACGCCGTCATTCTGGCGGGAGGGCGGGGCACGCGTTTTTGGCCCCGCAGCCGTCGCACCAAATCGAAGCAGGTTCTTAACGTTTTCGGCGAGCGAACGCTGATACAGGAGACGGTGGAGCGGCTGCGATCTGTGGTTCCGCCGGAACGCTGCTGGATATTGACGAACCGGCATCTGCGTCCGGAGATTGTCCGGCAACTGCCGGAGGTGCCGCGCGAGCAGATACTGGCGGAGCCGGAGCAGAGAAACACGGCGCCGGCAATCGGTCTCGCGGCTCACATCCTGTGTTCCATCGAACCGGGAGCGCTGATGGGCGTATTTCCATCCGATCACGTGATTCTGAAGCCGTCCCGGTACCGGAAGTTCGTTCGCGCGGCGTTTCGCGAGGCGGCCCGGGGGAACATCGGGATTCTCGGCATCGCACCGCGCTGGGCCGAGACGGGATTTGGGTACATCGAGTTGCCCGAGGGCGTAGAGGCTGGTTCGACCGAGCCTGCACCGGTCCTGCGGTTTCGCGAAAAGCCCGATGCGGAAACTGCGTCAGCCTACGTCGAGGCGGGGCGATTCTTTTGGAACGCCGGAATGTTCTTCTGGCGCGCGGAAGTGCTTCTCGAAGCGCTGCGGAAATTTCAGCCGAAGACCTTTACTCTGCTCAGTTCGTTACCTGCCTTTTCTCACCGCGGCTTCGCCAGGAAGCTGGCGGAAGTCTTTCCCCTCTGCAAGAGCATCTCGATCGACTACGCGGTGCTTGAACGCGCCGATAACGTCACCTGCCTTGCGTGCGACGATATTGGATGGAACGATGTGGGAAGTTGGCAGGCGGTTTACGACTTGCTCGCCCGCGACGAGCACGGCAACAGCAGGCAAGCGGAAGTGTTGGCGAGCGACAGCCGCGGAAACTACGTGGACGCAAAGGGAAAACTCGTGGCGCTGCTGGGGGTAAACGATCTGGTAGTGGTGGATACGCCGGACGCGCTGCTGATCGCCGACCGTTCGCGATCCCAGGAAGTGGGCGACCTCGTCAAGCTGCTCGAAAAGCGCAAGCGGGAAGATTTGTTGTAGCCCGGGTTTTTTGCTAATATTGGTTGAAGCTCGCACATAGCTCAGCTGGATAGAGCGTCTTGCTACGAACAAGAAGGTCGGGTGTTCGAATCACTCTGGGCGCACCACGTTTTCTTGTAACCGCTTAAAGCCGCGACGGCTTGGGACGTCCCGGGTGCGTGGTCCGTAGCGCGTTTCCAGACTCCGCGGTTCAGACCACGAAACTGAATTGGTGTCCTGAGCGGATTCGCTCTACGCCGGTATCGCTTAGTTTGCAGGGGCGTGCAAGCGTGAGGTTTCCGAGGTGTGCTGCTTGTGTACGATTGTCCAGCCTCGCGGCAGACGCGGCCCCTGTCAATTCAAACGGCAAACCTGTTGGAACGGAATGCCGACGCCAACTCGCGATAGCAACATGCCCACCAACAGCAAGCTTACGGCCCTGCCCGGCGCCCATCGGGTGGTGAAAATGCCGTCCGATTCCGGCGACGTTAATTCCAGGAAGCTGGGCGTCATTGCCGATCGAGACCGCGTATGCACTTCGCGATCAAGTGGGCATTGCGGTCACGGTCTAAGACGGACAAGCAGCTACCGCGGATTTCCGCCAACGCGCTCGACGCCGCCAGCCTCGAGGCACGCACGAAGCTCCTCAAGAACGTCGGTAGTGCCTCCGTGCTTCTTGAAAGCCAGCCCCTCCGCAAGATCGTCGATCTCGGATTTTTCGCGCGAGCTGAGATCCTTGTTCGTCCAGATGATCACCGGTGTATTCCGTCCGCCTTCGGTCTGCCGGAAGCGGCGTAGGAATTCGATGCCGTTCATGCCCGGCATCAAGAGGTCCAGAATGATCGCCGCGGGTTTGGACGCTGCCGCCGCAGCCAAACCCTCCTCAGCGCTCGCACAACACAGGGCGCGGTATTCGAGGCGGGCGAGCGTGATCTCCATCAGCTTCAGCGCCGCGGGATCGTCGTCGACCACGAGAATCGTACGGCCCGCACTGGCGCCCACGCCGGCGCTCGAAAGCGAGGCGAGCAGATCGGAGGCCTGCACGGGCTTCGTCAAAACGTCCTGCACCTGAAAGCCCACGTTGATTGCTTTTTCGGCAACCACGGTGACGACAATAACAGGCGTCGCCTGGTTCGGCCCGCTCTTGCGGATCGCGCGCAACACTTCCCACCCGTTCGTATCCGATAGCAAAAGACCGAGAGTGATGGCGTCGTAAAGTGTCCGCCCGCATTTGACGATCGCTTCTTCGACGCTCGCCGCGGTTTCCACCGAATACCCCGCGCCACTGAGCGTCGTCACAAGGAACGAGCGATCGGCCGAGTTGTCTTCGATGACGAGCAGGGCGGGCTTTCGCTGCGGCGGGATGTCCACGATCGCCTTCCGCACGCGCCCCTCAAGTTTGCCCGGATCGGCCACGTCCCCGCGAGCCACACGAAGCAGAACCGCGTGGAATACGCTACCCACGCCGTGCTCGCTCGAAACGCCAACCTGACCTCCCTGCGCCTCGACCAGGCGTTTGGTGAGAGCGAGGCCGAGGCCCGTCCCCTGGTGCTGCCCGGGCACCGGATCAATCTGCTGAAATTCTTCGAAGAGACGGCCGATATGCCTGGCGGGAATTCCGATTCCCGTATCTTTCACCTCAAGCCGGACCGAAACGGAGTTCTCAGGCAACACCCGGACCCAGACCGAGCCGCCGGGTGGGGTGAACTTGAGCGCATTTGACAGATAGTTGTAAAGAACCTGTTTCAGCTTCGAGGGATCTAGGACAAGGTTGTCAACGTCCGGGTCGACCTCGACTTCGATCACGATCCCCTTTTCCGAAGCCAGAGGTCTTAGGACATCGCGGACCTCTCCGATGAGATCCGTGGCAATAATCGGCTCCGGCCGAAATTCCGTCTTGCCGGCCTCAACCTTGGCGAGGTCGAGGACTTCATTAATCAGATGCAGCAGATGCCGCGAACTCGTGAGGATGTCGCCGAGAAACTCTTGCTGCGATTCCGTTACGGGGCCGGCCTGTCCATCCTGTATCAGTTCGGAAAACCCGATGATCCCGTTGAGGGGCGTTCGCAGTTCATGCGACATGTTTGCGAGAAACTCACTTTTCAGCCGGCTCGCTTCGAGTACCTGGCGGTTCTTTACTTCGAGTTCCTCGTTCTTGAGGCTGAGTTCCCGCGCCAGGCGGCGGGATTCGGTGACGTCCCGCGCGATCGCCAGGAAGCCAACTACCTGCCCCTCTCCATCTCGAATCGGAGTAATGGCCAGGTTGACCGTGAGATGAGATCCGTCCTTCCGAACGTAAGTCCACTCCCGTTCATCGCGTCCGCACTCGCGCAGGCGCTTCTCGATAACACCGAATCCGTGAACCGCCGGATCCGGCGCGCCCGGCCCTTCCCGGCCCCACGCTTCGATTTCGGAATCGAGATGAAATGTCGCGAGCGTCGTCCTGCCGATGACATCGGACGGCGTGTAGCCAAGCATCTTCACGGCGCCAGTATTGAACACCGTGACGAGCCCGGAGGCGCCGGTGGCGATAATCGAGACCGCCGTGTCGGATTCGAGCACAAGTTCGAGCCAGTTCTTCGATTCCGCAAGAGCAAGCTCGGTCACGCGCCGGCGTCTCAAGTCGCGGTGAAAAAGGAAGTAGACCAGGAAGAAAACGCAGATCGATGCCAGCGTCAGGACTGTGAAGCCCAGAATCGCGTTCCGCCGGCTTTCCTTCCACGCTTCAACCCGCCCGTTCAAGAGGCGCCTTTCCTCGACGCGCATTTCGTCCACGACACTTCGTACCTTGTCCGTCAGCCGCTTGCTCTCGCCTTCGGAAAAGAAGCTCGGTGATGCTTGCTTTCCGGAAGCCCTGCGGGCTTCGATGATCTCCGAGTAGAAACGGAGTTTGGCCGCAACGTCGATCTCAAGTTGGGCGGCGAGGCGGGACCGGCGCTCGTCTTCAACCGTCGCCTCGCGTACGCCGCGGATGAGTGCAGGCACATCAGAAATCGCGTTGGAGTAGCCGGTGAGGTAAGCGTCGTCGCCGCTGAGCAGATACCCGCGGCTTGCCGTTTCCGCTTCGGTTACCGCCGCCATGGCGCTTTCGATCCCTTGAAGCACCTCGTGCGTGCGAACCAGCGACAAGCTGTTGTCGATAAGTCCGGCCGTGCTCCGGTAGAGGAGGACGCCGATCGCCCCTGCCACGATGAGAGCCATGGCGAAGCCTGCCTCAACGGTCAACTCAACGGGCCATTTTCTCTTCACGATTGTCGAACCCATATTACCACCGGTGCATTCGAAATAAGGCCAGTGTCGGGCCGGAGCTGAGGGGCGGTCTGAGCATGATCTGTCAGTCCCAGTGCTGAGCGGCGTTGAAGTACCCGCGGGAAGACCACTGGCAGCCCCGGCCGCACCAATCCACCGCGCCCTCCCGGAAGGCGGGTTCAGAACTCATCAATCGCGGCGGCAGTCCCGAGGGTACTCACAACCGCGTCAGCGAGTCGTGTTCAACGCTGCGCCCAATATCTCTCCCGGCCCTGGACCACCAGACCCTTCTGCTTCGCCGTCAATTGAATCCTGCGGAATTCCGAAACGCGGACAGGCTCGTCCGAAACGTAGCCGAGGCTGTACTGCCCTCGCAGCTCCTCCTGAATCACATCGAAAACGCGTTCGATCCCGAACTTCTTCGACACTTCGAAAAATCCGCCGCCGGTCTCCTTCGACAGCCGCTGCAAGACTTTCCTGCCGTATGAATCGACGCTGTCCGTAAACAGAATGGAATACACCAAGGTCTCGGCGCGCTGGGCGGCTTCGACCGCGGCCTGGAGGGTGACGTCGCTGCCGTAGTCGACTCCATCCGAGAGTACAATCAACGCTTTGCGCCCGCTCTGCTTCTTGAGAATGTCCTTTGATGCCGTCTCGACCGCGTCGTAAAGAACCGTACCGCTTCCTTCGGCTCTCAATTCGCGCCGCGTCGGAGTGTCCACGTACGCGAGCGCCTCGTCGAGCGCTTGCCGCGAAGCCGTCAGACCCTGCCTGATCTGGACGATCCGGTCAAACTGCAAGATGAATACCTTGTCCATGGTCTCGCGCAGGACTCGATCGAGAAACCGATAGCACGCGCCCCGCTCGGCGTTAAGGACGCGCTGCTGGCTCATGCTCGTGTCCACCAGCAGTCCGAGCGTGAGGGGAACTTCCGATTCACGCGAAAAATAGCGAATCTCCTGTGGACGTCCGTTTTCGGAAATCAGAAAGTCGTCCCTGCCGAGGTCGCGGACGATCCGGCCGCTCCGGTTCATCACAGTGGCGAACACCGTGACGACCTTGACTCCCGCCGTGAACGTTACGTCTTCCTGCCCGTCGTGGGCGGGCAAACGGGTGGAAACAAGCGCGGCGGCAGCGAGAAACCGCCGCCGTGCGGGGCTAAATGGGATCACTTGCCGGTGTAGGTGATCCACATGGGTGACACCCACACGATTTCGCCGTTCTCCTGCTCGCCGCGAACGTAGTAGTAACTGGACTTGCCGGACTCGGGCGAGGTATCTTTCCAGGTGAAGTCGACCTCGGCTTTCTTCGGCTCCTGCGTGTAGACGTACTTGCCGTTTTTGATCACCTGCACTTTTGCGAACGGCCCCGTGCCCGTCAACCTGAGCTTGAGTTCCGGCAGCGACTGCGTGGAGAAAGAGTCGCCCATCATGTGCGGCCCGCTGCGGAAGTCCGCGAGAATGTTATCCGTCGAGCCGTAGACGTGGCGCTTCTGAAAAGCCTCCAGCAGGCTCTCGCGAGTGTAGTCCCTGGCAAGAACGTTGCAGTAGCTCATGTGTGTTGAGACGTGGTCCGAACTCGCCTGGAAGGCGAGCTTGTAGCCCATGTCGAGAGCAAGACTGACGAAGCCCCCTTGGGCCGCCATCCGCCGATGGAGTCGCCCTCGACGTTGGTGCGCGGCGCACCGGGCATCTCGTAGTTCTGCCGGTCGCCCTGGTAGATTTCCACAACGGGCTCGGTGAGCGGGTCGTTGTCGCGCCAATCCGTACCCATGTTCGTTCCGCTGGTGTGAGAGGCGACGATACCGTTGAATTTCTTCAGGTAGTCGTAGAGCATCTGCGTGTCCGGCGCGCGGCCTGGTGTGTCCGCGGAACTGATGGGCAACCGCGGCAGAGAACGGATGCCGCGCTGGGCGAAGATCACGTTGCGATGGCCTTCGGGATATGGCACGCTGCGCTCGTAGCTGAACATCGGGACGAACTTGCCGGGAGTGTAGAAGATCTCGGTCAGTTTTTGCGAAATCCACCACGAGTATTCGCGGCCGCCACCGTTGTCGTGATCGCAGCAGCCGACCCAGTCCATCGCACCCGCGTCGAGCATGTAGCGCCATTGGTCGATGATCGTGCCGTCGTTGCCGCCATCCGCGGAGATTTCGCTGTGGCGGTGAAATTCGCCGCGCAGAAGCCGCAGCTTGTCAGGCGTGCGGTAGGCGCGCATGCGGGTGACGGCGGAGTTCTCGACGGTGTCCATGGCGTCCGCCGAGGCGGCAGGCGGCTTGGGCGTTTCCTTGACGGCAACTGTTCCGGCCCCGGGCGGCAGGGAGATCACGTTAGTCCAAAGGTCGTTGTTGTACGGATCTTCGGTCAGCGCAGCGATCGCGGCGGGGCGGCCGGGCGGCAGACGTCCGAGACGGTGGAATTCGCGGCGGCCGTCGGCCGATCCGACGACCATCAACTCGCCCGCGCGAGCCGAAACCAGGGCGGGACGATTGTCGAGCAAGTTGTCGGAGTGTGCGAGAAAAACCGGTCCGGTCCAGGCTTTTCCGTCGAACGAAGCCAGATGCTCGGTCCACACGGTGCCGAGCGGACTCCACCAAATGGGATGCGCGCTACGAAATGCCAGCCAGATACGGCCGGAGGCATCGACAGTGAGACGCGGCATGGTGTTCTTTGGAGAGGGGACATTCGCAGCCGGCCTGCTGGGCACGCGGGACTTCGCGTTGCCTGGATTGGGCGTGGTGAAAGCGCCGGCATCGCTCTGGCGCGCGGTGGACGCGGCGTTTGGACTCGGCGTGCCAGGCATTGCGGCGGCCACGTCCGCAGCGGTCTCGACGGCGCGGCCGTCCGATTCAAAGCCCTTTAGCCTGATAGTCCGGCCCTGGTAGAGCGCCAGGCCGTTGGTGTCGTAGGCGCCGAAATCCTTGCCCCAGCGCTCGCCTCCTTCCTCGTACGCCACCCACAAACGTCCGGACTTATCGTACGCGGCCGAGGGATAGGCTTCGTATTTCGCGGTGGCGGCAACAAGTGTCTCGGCGCCCCACTTTCCCGAGACGGCCGTACGCGCAACGATGTCGTAGTTGCCCGCGCGATAGGAATCCCACACAACGGAAACACGGCCTGAGGAATCCGCGGCGATCGCGGGGTCCCATTCGTTGCCCTTGGAACTCGAAACCAGGGCGGCCTTCGAGAAGCCGCTGCCTTTCTGCTCCGCGGCCATGATGGAGGCGCGTCCGTCGCGCCACGCCTGCCAAGCGACCCAGACTTTTCCGGAGGAATCGGTCGTTGCTGCGGGATCGATGTCGGATCCTTTCGCGTCGGAGAGGCGCACGGCGCGGCCGGGCTTGTCTTCGACAATCGGGCGCGCCCAAAGATCGAAATTGCCTTTTTCGTTGGAAGACCAGAAGACCCAAACCTGGCCCGAACCGTCGACGGAGATGGCCGGGCGGTAGACGTCGCCGCCGGCGGGTGAGATTTCAATGGGATCGCCCCAGGCGCCGTTCGAATACTTGCGCGCCAGAATCTGGTCGCCACCCGTGGGGGCTTGAAGGTTATCGAAATTCGCAGGCCGCTCACGAAAGCTCCAGCGCAACTTGTTGTGATCCGGGTTGTGCCTGAATTCCAGATACGCGAGCCAAACGCTGCCGCCCTTGCCGCCGGCGGCCGCGGGATAGTCCTGCTCTTGCGGGGACGCGCCGATACGCGATGCCATTGGAATGCGGTCGGCTGCGGCGCGGCCGCCGAGAGCCTGCACGGTCTTCCCGAATGGAATGTCGGCCAGGCGGATGGAGAAGTTCCCATTCACGGTCGTGACATCGAGCGATCCGCTGTCATCGCCATCGACCCAGACGACAACACCGTTCGCAACCACGGGCGGCGTGCCCTGTTGATTCGCGCCACCGAAGAGCCGGATCGGGTGCGTCGACAGGTTCCACGAATTGCCGCCGCCGGCAAGGGCGTCCTCGCCTTCGAAGCGCCAAGGCTCAATTCCAGTAATGCGAGCGCCCTTCGCCGAGACGGTGCCATCCCATTTGGTGGGGGTCTTGTCGGTGAGGCCAAGAATAACGCGCACGCCCACTGCGGCCTGCGCGCCTGCCGAGAGCGCAAAGAGGCAAAGGAGCCCTGTTTTCATACCTGATACTTTACTACTTTCGCCAGGAAGCATCTTTCGCCCCAAGTGAAACGAGATTCGCGAAGATCCGGGTGGCCCCGGGGACCGCATACGGCAACTGCCGATACTAGGCATAGGCGGCTGGGCATCACCCGTCAGCCGTTTCTTGGGGTGTCCGGTGCATGTCCTGGTCAGGCGCTGATACACTGCGGCCCTGCAGCCGCGCGATTAGCTCAGCGCTTAGTATGCCTTCGAATTGACAAAGCGGGCCGTTGCATATCCGCACTCCCTCGTGCAAGTGGAGTCCCAGGTGCGTGATTACGGCCGGGAAAATCTCACCCAGGACTGCTTCTGCAACCGAAACGGATAACCCCGCCCGTTCAGGTTCTACAACCTCCGCGCGATGTATTACGCGGTTGCGGAGTTGCTGAAGACGAGTGATTTCAGTCCACAAGGGCTCCGGCGCGCCCTTTCTCTTGAAGTGGGCTAAATCGATTCCCGCGTGGTCAACGAGTATCTTGAAGAGGAGGTCGCGGAAACGATCAAGCCCAACGTGGTTGAGCGTCAGTTCCGAAATGAAGTCGGCTGTGGAAGTACTGTATACAAGACCTTGCACAACGGGCCTTAATACAACCTGAGCTATGCGCTGTAGGAGGCGTCTCGGCAAAGTGAATTGAGAGCCAACCATTTGGGGACCCCGTTATCATGGGGTGAAACTGAAACTTTGCGGAGTCGCGAGCTTCGCAAGCCAACCGCATGGAGGCCACC
>SXGT01809867.1_pt1 | contig 13318 bp, 3 predicted proteins | sample 3176221 | NCBI WGS metagenome assembly SXGT01 (sample SAMN11356862, study PRJNA531348) | freshwater metagenome | isolation source: freshwater sample F1-120 | place: China: Fuxian Lake, Yuxi | collected 2017-12-25
ACTGGGCTTGACGGGCAAGTCGCCCCAAGTCCGTGCGAGGTATTCGGGCGACCACTTGCGCGTAGCGGGCCATTGGCGGGCCGCGCCCTTGAGCACCACCGGCCTGCTTTGAACCCGGTATGACTCGAACGCCGTCTTATTAAAGCCGTCGATCGTCGGAATAGGCTCGCGTGTTGGTTTGTTCATTGGACGCGCTCGTAATTGTTGCCACTACTCGGATAAGTTATAATACTACTTTTTAACTCCAAACGCCGGGCCAAACCGGCGTGACCTTGCTGTGGACGTTTAGTTGCCCAATAAAAGTGTTACCGGTCACCCACAGCTTCTGCGAGAAGCCTACGCGCAGATCAAGACACTGCGCCGCCAGATCGAAGAGTCCGCGGCGTCGGAACCGATCGCTATCGTCGGCGCCGCGTGTCGTTTTCCGGGTGGCGTCAGAAGCCTCGAGCAGTTCTGGGCCTTCCTCCGGCGCGGCGAGGACGGCATCGGGCCGATTCCTGAGGACCGATGGGAAGTCGCGAGGTTTTACGATCCCAATCCCGATGCGCCCGGGCGGAGTTACGCGCGTGAGGGCGGCTTCCTCGAAGAGGTCGATCGATTTGACGCGGCCCAGTTCGGCATCGCGCCGCGTGAAGCGATTTCGATGGACCCGCAGCAGCGTCTGTTGCTCGAGGTCTGCTGGGAAGCCTTCGAGCATGCGGGACTGGATCCACAAGCGCTGAAACGCAGCCCGACGGGGGTCTTTGTCGGGATGATGTACCTGGACTACGCCACCCGGCTGATGCGCGAGAGCGGTCTCGACGGCATCGATGCCTACCTCGGCACGGGCAACACGTTCAGCGCGGCGGCGGGCCGCCTCTCCTACACGTTTGGCCTCACCGGACCGTCGATGAGCGTGGACACCGCCTGCTCGTCCTCGCTGGTCGCAATTCACCTGGCGTGCGCGAGCCTCCGCAACAACGAATGCACGGCCGCGGTGGCCGGCGGCGTCAACCTGATCCTCTCGCCCGAGGCGATGATTAACCTCGCCAAGGCGCGGATGATCTCACCAACAGGGCGCTGCCGAACGTTCGACGCGTCAGCGGACGGTTACGTGCGCGGCGAAGGCTGCGGCGCCGTCGTACTGAAGCGGCTGGCGCAGGCCCGGCGGGACGGCGACCGCGTCCTCGGTGTGATTCGCGGATCGGCAATCAACCAGGATGGCCGCAGCAACGGCCTGACCGCGCCGAACGGCCCGTCGCAGCGTGCGGTCGTGCAGCGGGCGCTGGCGGTCGCCGGCCTCGACAGCTCGCAGGTGGGTTACATCGAGTGTCACGGCAGCGGCACGCCGCTTGGCGATCCGATTGAAGTCAACTCCCTGCTCGAGATTTTCGGCGACCGGCCCGCCGAGACGCCGCTTGCGCTCGGTGCCGTGAAGACCAACGTCGGGCATCTCGAGGGTGCCGCGGGGATCTGCGGCTTGCTGAAGGCGCTCCTCGTCGTGCAGCACCGGGAGGTGCCGCCGAGCCTGCACCTGCAGCAGTTGAATCCTCATATCAGCGTCGGCGACCGCCCGGTCTCGATCCCGACATCCCCCACGCCGTGGTTCGGTCATCGACCCGCCGTCGCGGGCGTGTCCGCGTTCGGGTTCGTCGGGACGAACGCTCACGTCATCGTCGAGGCGCCGCCCGCGGCGGATGTTACTCGCCCGCCGGACGCGGCGCACGTCTTCGTGCTGTCTGCCCCGACCGCGGGACAGCTCGTGCAATCCGCGCAGGCCGTGCTCGACATCTTGCGAGCTCAGCCTGGTATCGATTTGGCTGACCTCTGCCTGACGACCGCGGCCGTCCGCTCGCAGATGGCGGTACGAACGGCGATACCGGTTCAGTCTCGCGAAGCGCTCGAGGACGGTCTACGGCAGCTTGTCGCAAACGGTGCGCAGTCGGCACCGCTGCCGACCGGCGAGCCGGACGTGGACGCGCTGGTCGCGCGGTATCTCGCGGGAGAAGCCGTGGACTGGCGTAGTTTTCACCAGAATTGCGGCGGCCGGTACATCACGTTGCCGCCGTTCCCGTTCCGGCGGACCCGTTTCTGGTACGACCCCAGACCGAAAGGCGGCGTCCATCCATTGCTTTCGCGCCGGCTGCCGGGGACGGCTGCCGGGGCGGCGACGGCGAGTTGGGACGTCACCGCCGACCCGGCCCAGCTGTCGTACCTCCGCCAGCACCGGCTCCTTGGTCAGCCGGTCTGGCCGGTGTCAGCCTTCGTTGAGCTCGCGCTGGCGGCTGGTCGTGCGTCGGATCCATCGCGGCCGTTTCGCCTGCGCAACGTGAGGTTTCCTCGGTCCCTCGAGTCCTGCCCACCAGACCGGCAGGCCGTGCAGGCGTCGCTCGAGCATCCAGGCAGCACGGTGTCCGACTTCACGCTGTGGAGCCGCGCCGGTGAATCGAGCGCCTGGACGGATCATTGCCGCGCTACGATCGACCGCTCGGAGGCCTTGCCAGGGACGGGTGCCGGATCCCGCATCGACTTCGGCCTGATGTTCTTCGCCGCCCGCGACGAAAGTAGCAGTGGTGAACGGTACGACCTCGTGTTGGAGGCGGCGCGATTCGCCGATCGGGAGGGCTTCACCAGTATCTGGGTGCCCGAGCGGCACTTCACGGCCATGGGCAGCCTGTATCCGAACCCGTCGGTTCTGCACGCCGCACTCGCCCGCGAGACGCGTCACGTGCGGCTGATGGCGGGTAGCGTCGTCGTGCCGCTGCACAATCCGGTACGCATCGCCGAGGAATGGGCGGTCGTGGACAACCTGTCGGGTGGCCGCGTCGGGATGTCGTTCGCGTCGGGCTGGAATCCGCATGATTTTGTCCTGGCGCCGGGGAGGTTCGCCGAGCGCCATCGGCTTCTATACGAAGGGATTGCGCAGCTGCGCAAGCTCTGGCGCGGCGAGCCCTTCGAGCACGGGGACGACACGGGCAAGGTGTCGAAGCTCCGGACGTATCCCACGCCAATACAGCCCGAGCTGCCGGTCTGGATCACGGCCGCGCGCAGCCCGCAATCCTTCGAGCAGGCGGGTGCACTTGGCGCGAACCTGCTCACGCACCTGCTCGACCAGGATATTGACGCACTTGCGGCGCAGGTCGCGCGCTACCGCGCCGCCCGCGAGCGCGCGGGGTTAGATCCAGCGACGGGACGCGTCACGGTGATGTGCCACACCTTCATCGGTCGCGATCGGGAGACCGTCGACCGGCTGACGCGAAAGCCGTTCTGCGACTACCTGAAGACGAACATCGGGCTGTTTGCGGATCTGGCACGCAGCCGTTCGCGCGACGCGGATCTCTCGACCCTACCGCCCGGCGAGATCGACGAGTTCGTGAATTTCCTGTATGACCGGTTCGTCGGCACGCGCGCCTTGATTGGCACGGTTGAATCCTGCCGTGACATGGTCGTGAGACTCGAAGCGGCCGGGGTCGATGAAATCGCCTGCCTGCTCGACTTCGGTCCGCCGTCGCGCGAGGTGTTCGAGTCGCTTCCCGCGCTGCTCGACTTACGCCACGCCACGCGGCCACCGGCCCCGGCGCCGGCGCGGCCGGCCCATGAGGGTGTGGCGCGGCTGCGCGACGCCCGCGCCCATTGCGGCACAGCCGTTCCGGTCGATGCCGTGTACACGCGGCTCGAGCTCGCAGGCCAGCACGTCGATCCCGTGGACCGCCTGCTGACCGAGGTCTCCCGCACCGACGGCGAGTCAATGGCCCGCATCGACGCAAGCGCGCTGCCCGACCGCGAGGCGTACGCGATGCATCCGGCGATCCTGGACGCGTGCCTCCAGTCAATGATCGCGGCGCTTCCGCAGGGCGCCGACACCGTCTATCTGCCTTTGCGCATCGACTCGGTCCGATCAGTGGCTCCCGCGCACGGTGTGCTGTGGAGCCTCGGCCGCCTCACGGCCGACACAGGCGACACGATCGTGGCAGATCTTTCGGTCCTGACCGACGCGGGCGACCTCGTGTTCGAGGCACGCGGGATCACGGCTCTGAAGCGCCGGCTTCAACCAGAGACGGCCGCCAGGGAACGGCGCACCGACACAGATTTCTTCCAATTGACCTGGGAGCCGGCCGGCTCACCCAATCCGGCCGCGACAGGCCAGACGCAGCCGTGGCTCATCCTTGGTGAAGGCCGAGGTATCGCCCGGACGCTTCGCGCGACGTTGAAGCGCCTCGGCGTGCCGGCGATTGTCGCGTCCATCGGATCCAGCGGGACCGCAACAGACACACGGGAACTTACGGCGGACCTCGACTCGGAGTCGAGCACGAGACAATTCCTCGATACCCTCGACGTTCCGACGGACCGGCTGGCCAACATCGTGTACCTCGGCGCACTTGACGCCGCCGTCGCCGATATCGATCAATCCCGTCGGCTCGCCCTGCACATCCCGTTGTTCCTTGCGCAGGCGCTCTCGACCGCGTACAGCTCCACGCCGTTGTGGTTCGCCACGGTCGGCGCGGTCCACGTGCCGCAAGCCCCGCGTGCCATGCACCCGGGACAAGCGCCGCTGTGGGGATTCGGCCGAGCCCTCGCGCGGGAACACGCCGCCCGCCGGAGCGGCCTGGTCGATCTTGATCCGATCGCCTCAAACGCTCAACAGACGGCCCAGCTGTACGACGCGGTCGCCCGCGGCGACCGCGAAGATCAATTCGCGATGCGCGACGGACAAACGTTCGTCCCGCGACTGGCGCGGTACGCGCCGAGTGACGTTGCGCCCGTCCGCCTGCACGTGCGGCCGGATGCGAGTTATCTGATTACGGGCGGCGCTGGAGGTCTGGGCACGGCCGTGGCGCAATGGCTGGCGAGCCACGGCGCCGGGGCGATCATCCTCGCCGGGCGCAGGCCGTCCGCAGCGCATCCGAACACGGCACTGGCCGTCGGGCTGGGCGCACGGGTACGCTACATCGAGATGGATGTGGCCGACGAGACCGCGGTCCAGACGTTCCTCGCAGACCACACGCGGACCCATCCCGACCGCCCGCTGCGCGGCGTCGTCCACGCGGCTGGCGTGTGGGAGGACCGGGCCATCGGCGAGATGGACACGGCCTCGCTCGATCGGGTGCTTCGACCCAAAGTGTCCGGCGTCGCGGTCCTCGATCGGCTCCTGGATGGTCACGCGCTCGATTTCTTCGTGCTTTTCTCGAGCTTCTCCTCGATCGTGCCACCCGCAGGACAGGCCAGTTACGCCGCCGCCAACGCCTTCCTTGACGCCGTCGTGCAGGATCGCCGCGACCGCGGACGGCCGGCGCTGAGCATCAACTGGGGCCCATGGTCGGAGGTCGGCTTCGCATCGACCGGCGCCGGGGCGGCGGCCCACCGGGTCCTGGAGCATTCCGGGATCACTCGGTTCACGCCTGCCGAGGGCGTCGCGCGCCTCGAACGCCTGCTGCGGACGTCGTCTCTTCCGGCGCACGTGGGCGTGATCACGCTGGATGTCGCCAGGCTTCACGCGGCAGACCCCTGGGTCGCGAACGCCCCGATTTTCGCGAATTTCATCAACGGAGGCGCCCGGCGTGCTGCGCCGGCAGCGGCTGCGGCGCCCATCACCGACGCGGCCGCATTGCGCCGCCTGCTCACCCTGACCGTTTCTGATGTCCTGCAGCTGCCCGCCCCCGGAGCAGCCACCGACGTGCCCCTCGACGAGCTCGGACTCGACTCGCTGATGGCTGTGGAGATCAAGAATCGGCTGGCCGCGGAGGCTGGCGTGGACATCCCTCTCGTCGAGTTGTTGAAAGGCACGACGATCGCGTCGCTGGCGGAGCGGATCAGGACATGAACGGCGCCGCGGGATTGTCACTGGCTCAGCAAAGCCTGTGGTTCCTCCATCGCCTCGAACCGTCGAGCACGGCGGCGTTCAACGTACGCGCGGCGCTACGCCTGCAGGGACCGCTGCAGCCCGGCGTGCTAATCGCGGCTCTGCAGGCGGTCGTGGACCGACACGAAGAGCTCCGCGCGTATGTGGCGTTGTCCGACGACCAACCAGTGCGGTCGATCGCATCGGCAGTCCGGTGCGACATCCCGGTCGTCGATCTGACGAGCGTGGAGCCATCGGCGCGCGACCGCGAGCGCCAGCGCTTGATCGACGCCGAGGGCCGGCACGTATTCGATCTCGGCGCCGCGCCGCTTTTCCGATGCCGGCTGTGCCGAACCGCCGACGACGACTGGTTGCTGGTCCTGACCGCGCACCACATCATCGCCGACGCGTGGTCGCTGGCGGTGATCCTGCGTGACCTCAGCGCCGCATATCGCCGCCTCAAGATCGCCCCGGAGTTACGTTTGCCGGTGCCGTCCCACAGCTATGCGGATTTCGTGGATTGGCAGCGGCGCCGGCTGGCCAGCCCTCACGCCGGTCAGGACCTCGAGTTCTGGACGAGCGCGCTGGCGGGCCTGGAACCGTTGCGCCTTCCTGCCGACCTCAGCTCCCGCGGGGCCACCTACGAGGGAGAGTCGCGCCAGTTCGTCATCCCGCCCGAGACCACCGAGTCGCTGCGTGAGATTAGCCGCCAATCGAAGGCGACCCTGTTCCAAACGCTGCTGGCGGCCTACTCCATCTTCCTGTCCAGGCTCACCGGCCAAACAGACTTTACGGTCGGCACATCCGTCGCCGGACGAAACGATGAGTCGTTTGAACCGCTGGTGGGCTTCTTCGCGGATCTACTCGTGGTCCGGCAGGACCTCTCGGGGAGGCCGACGTTCGTCGATCTCATCGACCGGGTGCGTCGCCGCAGCCTCGACGCGCTGGAACACCAGCATGCGCCTTTCGATGCGATCCTCCGAGAGATCAACCCTGGCAGAACGGGGGACGCGGCCCTGCTGTTCCATGCGATGTTCCTGTTCACCAAGAATCCGGCGGCTCAGTTCGAGGTGCCGGGCCTCACGGTCTCTGCCCCTCTGCTGCCAAGCGTCACAGCCAAGTACCCGTTGAGCCTGCACATCGAGGACGACGGCGACAGTCTCCGCGGGCTGATCGAATGTCGCACCGCGCTCTTTTCATCCAGACGCATCGATCAGCTGCATCGTCACTGGCTCCGCCTGCTCACCGGACTCGCGCGCCAGCCAAGTGCCTCGGTGGCTGCGGTTGCGATGCTGGATCGCGCGGAAGAACACCGTTTGACCTTGGGCCGCAATGCTCCGGATGCCCCATCGTCGGCCACGACTCTCCACGAGCGGTTTTCCAGGCAGGCGGAAACGCAGGCGACGCGCACCGCCGTGAGCGATGCCCACGGCGACGTGACCTATGGCGAGCTCGAGGCCCGGGCGAATCAGATTGCCTGGCGGTTGCTCGAGATGGGGGTACGTCCCGAGACTCGAGTGGGCCTGTGTCTCGGACGCTCCGCGGACGCGATCGTAGCCCTGCTCGCTGTGGTGAAGGCGGGCGGCGCCTACGTGCCGTTGGACCCTGCCTACCCCTCGACGCGGCTCAGATATCTCATCGCGGACGCCAACATCGAGATCGTGGTTACGCGGCGAGAGGACGCCTCGGCCGTTCCGGCGTCAGAGAATCTCCGCATCCTCGACCTCGATGCGGTCGGCGCCCTCCTGCCGGACGCGCCACCGCTCGGCGTCCCACCGGTGTCTTGCCAGCCGGGCAACGCGGCCTACGTGATCTACACATCAGGCTCGACCGGTCAACCCAAAGGTGTCGTGGTCACGCACGGCAACGCGACCCGGCTGTTTGAGGCGACCACCGAGTGGTTCCGTTTCGGTCCCGACGACGTGTGGGTCCTGTTCCATTCACTCTCGTTCGATTTTTCAGTCTGGGAAGTATGGGGTGCGCTGCTCTACGGCGGCCGTCTCGTCGTGGCCCCGTATCTGACGACACGATCTCCGGAGGCGTTTCGGCGGCTGCTCGTCGACGAGCGCGTGACGGTGCTAAACCAGACGCCGTCGGCGTTCCGGCAGCTCATTGATGCCGACCGTTCGGCCTCGGGGCCGGCCGACTTCTCACTGCGCTGGATCGTCTTTGGTGGCGAGGCGCTCGATCCCGCAATGCTTCGGCCGTGGGTCGAGCGGTACGGAGAAGCCCGTCCTCAGCTCGCGAACATGTACGGAATTACCGAGACCACGGTCCACGTCACGTTCCGTCCGCTGTCGTCGGCCGACGTCTTCGGCGAACCGCGGAGCGCGATCGGCGAGCGGATTCCAGATCTCGAGCTTTACGTGCTCGATCGGGCGCAGCGGCCGGTTCCCGAAGGCGTCACGGGTGAGTTGTTCGTGGGCGGCGCCGGCGTCGCCCGCGGGTACCTCGGAAGGGCCGCGCTGACGGCCGAGCGCTTCGTGCCGAATCCGTATGGCCGACGCGGGTCACGGCTCTACCGCACGGGCGATTTGGCGCGTTGGCTCGACAATGGCGACCTCGAATACCTCGGACGCGCGGATGGCCAGATCAAGATTCGCGGTTTCCGCGTGGAGCCCTTCGAGATCGAAGAGGTCGTGCGACGGCATGACGCCGTCCGTGATGCGGTGATCGACCTGCGAGGCCGCGGCGACGGCGCGCGTCTGGTGGCGTACGTCATCCCGGCACCCGGCCGTACGCCGGCGCCAGCCGACCTGCACAAGTGGTGCGTCGCGCGCCTGCCGGCTCACATGGTGCCGGTCGTCTTCGTATCGGTCGCCTCGTGGCCGATGACGGTGAACGGCAAGCTCGATCGCGCGGCCCTCCCGGCGCCAGATGATGGGGCCCTGGCGCACCGTGGAGAAGAGACACCGAAGACGGAGGCAGAGCGCGCCATCGCCCAGGTGTGGGCCGGAGTGCTCGGCCTCGCGCGTGTCAACCGCGATGACAATTTTTTCGAGCTGGGCGGCGACTCGATCCTCTGCCTGCGCGTGCTGTCCGGCCTGCGACGGCACGGCCTGACGCGCAGCCTGGCTGATCTGTACCGCTGCGGCAGCGTCCGCGAGCTCGCGGCGATTGCCACACCCGGCGGCGACCATGTGCCGGCCGTCGCGCCCTTCGCCCTCATCAACAGTGACGACCGGGGTCAGCTGCCACCCGGGGTCGTCGACGCCTATCCACTGACGCGGCTACAGAGAGGGATGCTGTTTCACCGCGAGCTGGCGCCGGGCACGGCCGTCTACCACGACGTCTTCAGCGTCCAGCTCCGGCTGCCGTGGAATCCCGTAGCCTTCAAGACGGTGGTGCAGCAACTGGCGGAGGCGCACGCCGCGCTGCGGACGAGTGTCGACTCGGGCACGTTCAGCCAGCCACTGCAACTCGTCCACCACACCGCGCGGGTGAGCTGCACATTCGCGGACCTGTCTGCGCACGAAACCGATGCCCAAGACGCGGAGGTGGCTCGAGTCGTCGCCGACGAACAGGCGACGGAGTTCAATCTGCCGGCGCCGCCATTGTGCCGGTTCCACATGATCCGGCGCTCGGGTGGTGCCGTCCAGATCGTCTTCGGTTTCCACCACGTGATTCTCGACGGATGGAGCGTGGCCTCGTTGATGACCTCGCTGATCGAAGCTTACCGCGCCCTCTGCGAGGGCCGGGCGATCGAACATCCGGACACGCCCGGGCCAAGCGTCGCCGTCGCCGGCGAACAGGCAGCCCTGGGCGCGGAAGACAGCCGCTGCTTCTGGCAATCCGAGCCGCTGCCGGCCATGGAGCTGCCCCGACATCCGCCGGCGTCGTCTGAGCCGGACGCGCAGCGCTCAGTCGCGCGCCTCACAGTGCCGTTGAGTGCGGCGCTTTCGGCCGGGCTCCATGAGATCGCCGCGCGCGCGCACACGCACGTTAAGAGCGTGCTCCTGGCGGCGCACCTCCTGGTGCTCTCCAGGCTCGCCGGTCAGCCCGACGCCGTGACGGGCCTGGTGATGAACACGAGGCCAGAGACCGACGACGGGGAGCGCATCCTTGGCCTGTTCCTGAATACGGTGCCGTTTCATGTCGACGTGTCGGCGCCGACGTTTCTCGCGCTCGTCCGGCGCGTGGCCGCACGTGAGCAGACATTGCTGGCGCATCGGCATTTCCCGATGCACGAGATCCGCCAGATTCGGGGCGGTCGCGCGTTGTTTGACGCGGCCTTCAACTTCATCCACTTCCACGTCTACCGTCAGCTGCTGCGCCCCGGGGGCCTGGAGGTACTAGGCCACGAGTTTCTCGAGGAAACCGACTTCCCGTTCCTGGCGCAGTTTGCGGTCTATCCCGACGGGACTTCCATCGAACTCCAGCTCACCTACGCCGCTCGGGAGTTTTCGGCGGCATCTGTCGGCCGAATCGCCAGCTACTACGAGCGCGCACTCGAAGCGGCGGTCGCCCGGCCGCAGGCCGCGCCCGCAACCTACGCGCTGATCTCCTCTTCGGAGGCGGCGGACGTTTTGAGTTGGCGTGGCCAGGGACAGACCTATCCCGAGGCGCCGAGTCTTCCTGCCTGGTTCGGCACGGTCGCGGCCAGACACGGCGACGCCGTCGCGATCACGAGTAGCGATGGCACGCTCACATATGCGGCGCTCGATCGCCAGTCCACGCAAATGGCGCACGCGCTTCGCCGCCTCGGCGTCGGGCCCGAGACGCGGGTCGGGCTGGCCATGGAGCGCACGCCGTCGCTCCTCGTCGGCCTGCTCGCGATTCTCAAGGCCGGTGGTGCGTATGTGCCGCTCGACCCGGCGTACCCACCGGCTCGGCGCAGGTCCATGCTCGACGACAGCCGCGTGCGGCTTGTTCTCACCGACGGGCGCGTCCCCGTCCCGGCGGAGGTACCCGCCTTCGACGTCAGCGACGCCTCCGCGTGGCAGCATGAGTTGACGGCGCCGATCGAGCCGGCGCCGCAACCGGATCACCCGGCGTATGTGATCTACACGTCCGGGTCGACCGGCCAGCCGAAGGGCGTGGTCGTCACCCATCGGAATGTCACGCGGTTGTTTCAGGCGGCCGCGGCACACTTCACGTTCGGTCCAAGCGACGTGTGGACGCTTTTTCACTCAATCGCTTTCGACTTTTCGGTCTGGGAACTATGGGGCGCGTGGCTCTACGGCGGGAGGCTCGTGCTCGTCGACTACGAGACCAGCCGCACGCCCGAGCGCTTCTATGGGTTACTGGCCGGCGAAGGCGTCACGGTCCTCAACCAGACTCCGTCGGCCTTCCGGCAGCTCCTTGGCGTCGACGACACACAGCGTCGCCCGCTGGCGCTGCGGTATATCATCTTCGGCGGCGAAGCGCTCGACCTGGCACTCCTCGCGCCCTGGGTCGCGCGGCATGGTGACGCCGCGCCGGCACTCGTCAACATGTACGGCATCACCGAGACGACCGTCCATGTCACGCATCGCCGGATCCGGCATGCGGACGTTGTTGGCGGCGCAGGCAGCCTGATCGGCCAGCCGCTCGGCGATCTGCAGCTCTACGTGCTCGACCGGCACCAGCAGCTGGTGCCGTCGGGGCTCCCGGGCGAGTTGTATGTCGGGGGCGAGGGCCTGGCGCGCGGATATCTCGGGCAGCCCGCCATGACCGCGAGCCGCTTCGGCCCCAATCCGTTTGGGGCCGGCCGGCTGTATCGCACGGGCGACGCGGCGCGGTGGCTGGACGGGGGCGAGCTCGAGTATCTCGGCCGACTGGACGATCAAGTGAAGATCCGTGGCTTCCGCATCGAGCTCGGTGAAATCGCGTCGGTGCTTCGTGAGCACGGGGGCCTCCGCGAGGCGGCCGTCATCGCCCGCCGGCAGCCGAGCGGCGAACCGCAGCTCATCGCCTACGGCATCGCCGCGGGGTCGCCGGCGCCGACCGCGGCGACCCTCCGCATCGCCGCCCAGCAGTGGCTCCCGGCTCACATGGTGCCGGCCGCGTTCGTCCTGCTCGATGCCCTGCCGCTCACCCGTCATGGCAAGCTCGACCGCGATGCTCTCCCGGCGCCGGAGTCCGATGCCGGCACGGTGGACTTCGTGCCGCCGCGCTCTGACGTCGAGCGACAGTTGTGCGCGATCTGGCAGGAGCTCTTCAGCGGCACGCGGATTGGCATCACTCACAACTTTTTCGATCTCGGTGGCCACTCGCTGCTCGCGACACAGTTGATCGCGCGCGTTCGACACCGGCTCGGGGTCGACCTTCCTTTCCGCGCGATCTTCGACGCGCCCACGATCCAGGCAATGGCCGCGCGGGTCTCCGAGTCGAGCGCCGCGCGGGCGCCGCAGCCGGCACGGTCGACGCCGCGCGCGCCTCGCCAGCGGCGGCAGGTCGCTGTGACGAGCGACGGCACGCTCCTCCCCGGCGATTCGGATCCCACGGGCAGGTAGCTGATCGATGTCCGCATTCACGGCGCCCGCTTCGTCTTCCCAGCAACGGCTGTGGTTCCTCGATCGCATGGAGCCGGCGACGACGGCGTACCACGTCCCGATCGCGCTGAGGCTCGAGGGCGCCATCGATCCTCCCGCCGTTGCGGCGGCGATCAACTCGCTCGTCGCGCGCCACGAGGTCCTTCGCACCACGTTTGCGTCGACCGACGGCGAGCTCGTGCAGGTCGTACACGACGCGGTGACGATTGCCGTTGATGAGCTGGCCGTCGACGGAGGACAACTGACCGCCGCCATTCACCGGGAAATCCATCGGCCGTTCGACCTCGTTCGGGGCCCGCTCCTGCGAGCGGTGCTGGTCACTGAATTCGGTCGAACAGGCGCCGTACTCGTGCTCACACTGCACCACATCGTCACTGACGGCTGGTCGATGGGCGTACTCGTCGAGGAGTTTTCGGAACTGTACCGTGCGTTCGTCGAAGGCCGGGTGGCGGTGCTGCCCGAACTGCCGGTGCAGTACGCGGACTACGTCGAGGGGCAGCGCGAGCAGGAGCCGCGGATGGCCGACGCGCTTGCCTACTGGACGCGGCGCTTATCGGGACCACTCCCGGCGATTTCGCCTCCACCAGATCACCGGCGTCCGGCCGCGTTCAGTTATCGCGGCGCCACAATCGCGACTCGCCTCGGCCGCGAGCGGCTTGACCGGCTGCAGGTGTTCGCGTCGGAGCGAGGCACCACGCTGTTCGTCGTGCTGCTCGCCGGTCTGAAAGCCCTGCTGAACCGCTACACAAACATCACGGATATCACCGTGGGATCCCCGGTGGCGAATCGGCGCGCGCCGGACATTGAGCGGCTGGTTGGCCTGTTTGTGAACACGCTTGTCCTGCGCACGGACCTATCGTGAGCCCCCACCTTCGAGGAGCTCGTTCGGCGGGTGCGGGAGACGGCGGTTGGCGCCTGGGAGCACCAGGACGCACCGTGCGAACGCGTGGTCGAGGCGATCGCGCCCGAGCGCGATCGCAGCCGTGCCGCGCTCTTCCAGGTGATGATCGCCCTGCAGAACGCGCCG
>SXGT01174244.1_pt1 | contig 13316 bp, 8 predicted proteins | sample 3176221 | NCBI WGS metagenome assembly SXGT01 (sample SAMN11356862, study PRJNA531348) | freshwater metagenome | isolation source: freshwater sample F1-120 | place: China: Fuxian Lake, Yuxi | collected 2017-12-25
CTTTCCGCAGACGCTCGACTGCCGCAGCACTCACGGAAGTATTCGTGAGCTGAACCCGCTGTAGATGCGTTAACTGCGGCAGTCGTGTGATCAGCCGATCGACAAAGGCGTCCGTGATGGCCGTCCCTTGCAGGTCCAAAAGCTCAATTTTCGGAAATGAAAGCAGCGCATCACCCGCACTATCATCGACCGCCGGACATCCGGCCAGCAGCAACGATTTAAGACTGGGCATGCCTGTCAACTGGCGCAAGCCGGCGCTGGTCATCTTCGTCGCCTTCAAGCCGAGTTCTTCAAGTTTATCAAGCTTACGAATGTGCTCGGCGGCCGCATCACCGATTAAGTTCTCGTGCAGATCCAAGACCTCAAGTTCGGGGAACTGAGCCAAATACACGGCCCCATCATTATCGACGAGTGTGTCTCGGATCATCAGCGTCTTAAGATTCTTGAGTGCGGCCAGTTTGGCCAACCCCTCATTGGAAATAAACGTCCGGCGCAGATGCAATCTCTCCAGCGAAACCATGTCCTTCAAGTACTCCAACCCGGTGTCGTCCAGCTGCGCGTCATCCATTTCCAGCACTTTGAGCTTTAGGCCCTTCAGGGACTCGAGACCACGGCTTGTAAACTGCCGTCCCACGAGATTCAAGGTCTGCAATCCAGACAACGCGGCTAGTTTCGCCACGCCGGTATCCGAGACGCGAGTTTGCTGCAATTTCAAGCTGCGCAGAGCGGTCATTGCAGCAATGGTATCCATGGCCCCATCGTCAATGGTCGAATTGAACCGCAGGTCCAATTCAGCAAGCTTAGGGAGCTTCGCTACCGTCGCGAGTCCCTCCGCCGTGATTTGTGTGCGACGAACGTTTAAGGAGCGAAGATTCCTCAGGTCCTTTAGGGCAGCCAAGCCGGCATCCGTCGTGCGCGTATTCTCGAGCGATAGAACTTCCAATCCGGTGAGTTGGCCGAGTCGTTCAACCTGAGGATCGCCCCAGTCCGGCCCTTCCAGCGCGAGACGCTTGAGCGATGCCAGCTGGGACAAAGTCGCGACGGCATCGGTTTTTCCGGCCGCCGACAATCGCAATTCCACAACCGATCCCTGCGCGTCTCGTACCAGTTTGGCACCGGCGGTCTCCAACGCCGCGACCTGGGCTGCGTTGCCCGGGTCGTCGATCTGGTGGACCTTTCGCCCAGCATCCGAAGCACGGGGCGTCGCGGCGGGTCCATCCGTACTCGTATCGCGTCCACACCCGCCCAGTGCCAGCGCCGTCACTACCAGAATCACCGAGAGAACTGTAGAGATCCCAGACACGATCGCAACTCCTCCAGTTTTGATTTCCGGCAGCCCGACCGTCAGAGTTCGAACCCTTTACGATTTTCCCGGTTGACATACTGATTGAGTTCCGGGCAATTGGGTGACACCAACTTAACAGCATCCCATTCAATCCGCTTCTCGCTTCGTAGAGCCAGGTTGCCGCAGAGAATGGTTTCCGTCAGCCGGCCGGCATAGTCGAAGTTGGAGAGCGTCTTCCCTTCACCGCGACACGCCGCCAGAAACTCGGCCATATGTCGCTGGTCGGAATTCCCATTAACCGTTAGCCGGGGCAGTGTGGGGGCTGGCTTTTGGTACCCCGCAAAATCCTTCTCGGGCAAAAGGAAATACCCGCCGCAGTAGTCACCGGGCGAATACATCTTCCCCTTCGATCCAATTAAGACACAACCACTGCCCATGGCCGACTTGCGCCCGTCCTTCGCAATTGCCGCGGCGATTTCCGTGGGTACTTCCGTGTTGGAGAGGACTGATTCATCTGGAATATTGCCGCCGTCGTACCACGTCAACGTACACGCGGGATAGTTTCCACGGCTGCCAAACTCGAATCGGATGATCGAACTGTCTGGATACGACTCATTGGCATACACGCCTGAATTCGTCACAGCCTGGAAGGCTTGCGGCTCGAACAAATCCAAGGCCATCACCGGCATGTTCGCCGTATGGCAAGCCATGTCCCCCAAGGCGCCCGTGCCAAAATCGAACCAGCCTCGCCATGAAAACGGATGGTAGGCGGGGGAGTAGGGGCGTTCAGGCGCCGGGCCCAAAAACAAATCCCAATGGACATGCGGCGGAATCGGCGCAGGAGCCGGCCGCGGAATTCCCTGCTTCCAGACGGGCCGATTCGTCCACACATGGACCTCACGGATGTCGCCAATTGCACCCGCCCGAACCACCTCCACGGCCTCCCGCAGACCGTTCTCGGTCGTCCCCTGATTCCCCATCTGTGTGACGACTCCCGTCTCTCGCGCAATCTCGCGCATCCGGCGCGCCTCGAAAATCGACCAGGTGAGGGGCTTTTGGCAGTACACATGCTTCCCCTTGCGCATGGCGGCAACGGAGGCCACCGCGTGCGTATGATCGGGTGTGCTGACCGTCACCGCATCGATCTGGTCACCCATCGTGTCCAGCATCTCGCGATAATCGTTGAACTGCCTCGCCTCAGGATATCGCTTCCCCTTTTTTTTCAAATTCAAATCATCAATGTCGCACAGTGCCACAATGTGCGCACCCGCGTCTGCCGCGTTATCGCAATCGCTCGATCCCTTGCCTTCAGCACCGACGACGGCCACGTTCAGGCGACTCAGGGGCCGATCCGGGGCCGACCGCGCGGGACTCCCCGATGCAAAATAGATACCGGCACCGATCGCCGATGTCTGGGCAAGAAACGTTCTGCGATTACCTCGACGGGAGCTAGCGGCCATCGGTTTGATCTCCAGGGAATGAATCTACAATTTTACAAACTACTGTGCGACGTGTTTTCTGTAAAAGCCGACAGGTAGAGCGGGTGTAGTGGCACGCAGAGACGCGGTGACGCAGATAAATGCGAATAGGTACTCAGCGCGACAACTTCGGTTGACTACCACTCTGCTGATCACAACTCCGCCACCCATAGTTCTTCTCAGCGACTCTCTTCTCAGCGTCTCAGCGACTCAGCGTGAGTCCCTCTCCGCATCCCCATCCATGTGGCCGCCATCACCTACAGAGTAGCCGAACCAGCTCGCCGACTCAATGCGTTCAGGCTCATCAACCTCTGGCATCAGGAATCAGGGCCAAAACAGGCCACCTGGCCGTCTTGCATGCCCACCAGAATCTGGCCCTTTCGATCGATGGCAATACCGAAAGCTACAGGATCCGCTGAAAGTGGCTGTTTCCATATCACGTGACCGTCTGCGGGATCGATCGCCACGAGCCCCGCATTCGTTTGGGTGACTTGATCGGGGTCGCGGTGGAGTCCAGCGACCAATATGGCATTGGGGGCTAAGACCACCGCGTGATTTTCATCGAATGGCTTGGCTGTCCAAATCGGCTTGGGTTTTTCGTTCTCTAATTGAGCTGGATCGACAAGTTGCATCTGATCCGTGACCACCGATAAACGCCGGTCCCCAAGAGGCAGTTCCAGGCCGACGATAATGTGCCAGTCTTCCTGCCTCCAGTAGAGCGGATGTCCGTTGGATCCAATGGAATCACCGACGATAAAGAGGTCCTTTCCAGTGACCGTTCCCCCCTTACCGACGTAGGATCCAGATGCGGCGTCATAGATGGCAACAGGTGCCGTATTGCCGCCGGCCATGCAGAGCAGATTTTTTTCCTTGTGCAGCAGCCAATGCCCCTGGACGCCCGGCCCGCGGGCCCCTTCGGACGTAACGCCCGCAGAGTTATTGTTCTGCCAGCGAATTTCTCCGGTCGCGGCGTCGAGTGCATAGACATGAACACCGTCATAGTTGAACATGCCGGCTGCAGCGTAAACACGATCACCGTCGACCAACACGCCGCTGCCGATGGGCCACGTCGATTGCAGGAGGCCGAAGATGGGCACCTTACGTTCTACCGGCGCTCCTCGGAAACGCCAGACCGTTTTTCCAGTGTCCGCGCGCAAGCAATACACCCAGCCATCTCCAGCGCCCACATAGAGGTTGCCGTGGGCCACGGCTGGCGAGTAGCGGATGGGCCCGCCGGTGTAGGTTCTCCAAATTTCAGTACCTGATTGTGAATCCAGAGCCCGCACGACTCCGGCCGTGTCGGCCACAAAAGCTCGGTTCCCGACCGTCACGGGGGAAGTCACGACCGCGGGCGTCGTCATCCCCTTCGACTCCCACAGCCGCTGGACATTTTTGGGCACGGCCAGGTTCGATTGGGCGCTGCGTGCGTTGTCCTTACGGTAGGTGGGCCAATCGTGCTCCGTGACCTGGAGCGTTGGGGACGCCGGCGATGCCGCCGTCTCTCGCGCCAAGCGATCGGCGTTTGTCGCCTGAGGCTGGACGTCGATATCCCCAGCGGGTTCGAGACTCATCATGCCAATCTGCGTTGCATCGCAGCGGCAGATCCAGGGACCCCAATAGAGCTGCCCGTGGGCGATCAGCACGCCATCTTGGCAAGCCGGCCGCATGGGAGAGACGATCCCCATTTGGGGCTCGTCCCGAGTCACATCAAACATTGACGTGCTCCCTCCCTGCCCACCTCGCGTGAATATGGTATCGACGCAGCCGGTGGCCCGTGTGCAGCGGTCACGACTGGGAAAGGTCGCCAACACGTCTCCGGATATGGGGTGGACCCTAAGGCTAGTCATCGCTGCGTTGCGGCGGCCGCGTCCCAACACATAGAGGCCTTCGTCTCGCAAGACGAGTTGCGAATTGCCATGTTCCTTATACCACGCCAGTTTGCCAGTATCTGCGGCGATGGCGACCAAGTTCTTTCGCGCGGGACCGGCGAAGTACAACATTTTGTCGCTGCATTTGGCATAAGCCGTCGTGACGAAACCATCGTACGCATCTTGGGCCGGCAGATCCTCGCCGATGGCCTGTAGTAACTCGGGGGCGGAATTCTGCCAGAAACGCTGGCCGGACTTTTGATCAATCGCGCTCACAGATTTGCCAGGCGACATGAACATAATGCGTCCACTGGCCATGCAGACCGACCGGCCATCAATCGGCTCGTCCTGCCGGTAGTGCCAAATGACCTGTTTGGATTTCACGTCGAATGCCAAGATGGTCTTGCCAAACTGCATCGAGTAGTTGGGAATTTTCCACCAGGGCCAACCGGCTCCGCGAAAGCGAGTTTCCCGAATCGTTTCCACATCCGGCTCGTTTTCGCCAATCATGGCATAGAGGACGCCATCTTGCAGGGCCATCCATTTCCACACGGGTCCGTCACACAGTTCGGACGGGGCCACGATTTCGTCCAGCACTTTCCCCGTCGCCGCGTCCAACCGCTTGCATGACACGTCGTCGGCAATGTACAACACATCGGCGGTGGCAATCAGCGTATTCCGATGGATCTCAAAGCCGGGGGTCAGCTCGCGCCGCCACAGTTGCACGCCATTAAACGCATTGAAAGCCACCAGCGAATGCAACATGGGTACTTGCGGCAGGGCACTCGTTCGGTGCCCATAGGCCTTGAACATTCGCCCGCCAGCAATTACCGACTGTTGGGGCATGGCCGCATACCAAGGCTCAGCAGCAAAATGCGTCATGAACGGGCGCCGCACCAATCCATCCCGCGACTGCGGATTGTTGTCGGGTCCATGGTAGGGATGGGACCAAACATCCGATTCGTTGGGAAACGGCTTGACCGACTGCCGCCCGCCATGGACGCCGGTGCCCCCCGGGCGCAACACGCGGGAGATGGCAGCCTCAGGCGAGGTTCCGGCAGCATCCACCACAACATCCGCCAAATTGTTCGCCAAGTGGATGTGGTCAGGCGGCCCCTGTTCGGCGACCAACCGCGTCCCCAATAGACCCGCCGCATCCGCCGACCGTCGGGCTTCCGTTACCACCTCTGATGAGGCCGATTGCAGATAGACAACCAGCTCACTCTGTCGAGCCAGCTCAAGGGCCAAGTCGGCATCCTCAAGGACCACGGCGATACCCCGCGGGGAGTCGAGTCGCGTGATGATCTCCCGGGCTCCTTGGACTCCATCTCCCAAGGAGATATTGGCCAGGCCCACTGTAACCATCACCGAACAAGCCGCCGAAAACAACCGATCGCGTCTCATCGCCAAATCCCCCGGTCAACAATGATCACCCGGCCAACTCAACAGGCGTCTCATGAGCCATGCTGCAACATTACACCCTTACGGATCTGCGTGCTACCAGCCAACAAACGGGCACCCTCAGCTCAATTTTCTTTCTCGCCAGGACGACTCTGCCTAAAACTACAGCTATAATCTACTCTGGAAATGAGACCAATTCGGCCGGTTGTGGCTCAACCTTTTTTCGTAACGCTGCCCATCCTACCCGTCCCCAATCCTACACACTGGCGTCCCCTCCGTCTTGCCGCCGACATGCCTACCAACCTACCGTTTACAAGAGGATTCTAGTCCATGAACCGCCAAAGAACCCGGCAAATCTTGTGCACCGCCATTATCACGGTGTGTGCGGCCTTGCCCGTCGGGGCTGACGTGTTCCACATGGGTGAAGGCATGACTAGCCTCCAGATGGTCGAGGTCGGACATCCCGGAAACGCCTCAGATGACACGGGCTACGGAGCGGTGGCCTATCCCTTTCGCATTGGGCAGTTCGAAGTAACGGCGGCCCAATACACCGAGTTCTTGAATGCGGTGGCACATGCCGATGACCCACACGAACTTTACGACAACAACATGTCCGAAACGGCAGGATGTGGGATCGTGCGGGAAGGCAGCAAGGGAAACTACCGTTACCAGGTGGCAGCCGACTTTGCCAACCGCCCGGTCAATCAGCTCGATTTTTGGGACGCATGCCGATTCTGCAATTGGCTGCACAATAATCAAGGGAGTGGCGACACGGAGACAGGTGCCTACACGTTGAACGGCTATCGCGGTTCGGATGGACGGAAGATTCGGCGGAATCCCGGTGCGAAATGGTTTGTCCCCCATGAAGACGAGTGGTACAAAGCCGCCTACTTCGATCCTCACAAACCAGGCAGGCCCGGCTATTGGGACTTCCCCACACGCAGCGATTCGCGCGGGGACCGTGACCGAAACAGTCCGCATGGCACCAATAGCTATTACGATACGCTCCTTGACACCAAGTACTACATTTTCGAGGTCGGCAGTTTCTCCCATGCCAAGAGTGCCTTCGGCACTTACGACCAGGGCGGAAACGTGATGGAATGGAACGAAACGCCCGTGGCGTTGCTGCAACGAGGTCTGCGTGGTGGGGCCTACTGCACCAGCGACGGCGGACGGAACGCACGTCCACACAATCGCGAGATTGGCCTGTTTGCCAAGAAGGAATACGTGGGATTCCGAATTGCCGGAGCTATGGATGGATTCCCGGCCGTCGCAGGGAAAAGCGAAACCGAAGCCGCCCTAGAGAATCTCCCCTTGCTCTCCTTCGCACGCCGTCCCTGGCGCGATCCAGAAACGGGCAAGCCGTTCTTTCCCATGGGATGGTACGCCTGGGCGACGGATGCCAAGGACCTGGCCCAATTGGAACGTGAAGGGGCCAACACGATACTCTTTGTCAATTCGCCCACCGACATTGACCGTGGCGATGATCAGCTGAAGACGAATATCGCGGCCACGCTCGAGTTCCTGGATCAAGCCCAACGTCACCACATCAAGGTGATTTTGCAAAACGGTTGGCGCGAAGCCTTCAGCCCTGCCTCGGATCCCGGTTGCAGTGATCGCGCCAAGAAGTTTGTGGCAGCGATTCATCATCATCCGGCCCTTTTGGCATATCAGGTCTACGATGAGCCCGAGTTCCGCACGGAGAATGGCCTCAATGAATTCGTCAACTTGGAGACCAAGAGCTTCGTCGATTCGATCGGCCAGGTTCGCACGCTGATTCGCAGCATCGACAAGAACCCGCATCGCAGCATCCAGGTGGTCTTCAACATGGTGCCGATGTCGGCCTTCCATTGGTTTCTCCCCGCCGTCGACGGCTTTCAGATCGACCGCTATCCGATTTGGGCTGGATCCGGCATCATGTCGCACAAGGGGGACATCGGCCCCTTGCGGATGGCCTGGTCCATCTCACATGGCGCCCGCGAAGTGGCCGCATCCCATCACCTGAACCCGGTCCCCGTGATGCAAGGCATTGGGCTGAGTCATGATGAAGCCCGCGACGGTACAGGATATTATTGGCGAAATCCAACCTACGAGGAGACGCGTTACATGGCCTACTCGTCCCTCACCGCAGGTGGCTGGGGCTTCCTGCACTGGATTCGGGACTCCAGCTGCGACTACATCAAACAGAATGTAGCCCGTTTGCACTTCGAATTTCGGGAGCTAATCCCCGCGCTCGAACAGAGCTACGAACATCCCCCGTTTACCGTGACGCATAAGTACACCGGACTCACGCGCAATTACTTGACCGACGCCGTTCCGGACATCAGTACGCTCGAGCTGGAAGACGATAAGAACTACTACCTCATCGCGTCCGATAACAGCGGTCCGTATGAGGACGTCGAGTTCTCGCTGAAGATACCCGCGTTCAAGGAGACGGACCAACCGCGCGTAGCAAACGTCCTGAACGAGGGCTGGCACCGCAAATTGACCTACGACTCGACATCGCAACAGTGGAATATACCCAAGCACCCCATGTGCTTCGGGGACATCAATGTCTGGGTCATCCCCAAGTAAGCGTGCCTGCCGCTTGGTGGCTCAGGCGGCGCGCCCACACGAATCCCACACGAAGACGCAGGGACGCCGATCGCTGATGTTCGCGCCGCCCCAAACCCCTCTGCGACTCCGCGCCTCTGCGTGAGAACTATTCTTCGCCATAGTCCTACTTTGCACCAAAGTGAGCTTAGGTTTCGGCAGGCGTCCCCGTTCGATTCGTCAGCAGGAATTGCTGAATATCGTCCACCTGTTGAAATCCAATTCCCCATTGACCTGACAAATCAAACCTTCTTGCTTAAATAGTGGACCTTGTCGGATTCTTCAGGGGCGCCCGGACGAGAGTAGCTCAACTCGATCTCCCCGAAGCCGGTCGATTCCAATGCCGCGCACACGTCCGACTCGGGATACCAGGTCTGAAAGAGCGACACATCAGCGCGCTCCCATCCTTCATCTTTCTCAAAAATGGTAGCATCGAAGCTCGCCACCTTACTAGCAGGGTCGTAGCGAGCCCGCGCTACGCAAACCTGGTCGTCTTCTACGATGGAGAACTCGCCCGACCACGTCGTTCGGTATTTGTACTCTCGGTTTAGGTCGAACCAGAAGTAGCCGCCTTGCCGAAGGGCAGCGTGGGCGCACTGAAAAACCTGGCCCAATTCTACGGCGCTCATCATGTGATTCAGGCTGTCGAACACCGAAACTACCGCATCTTGGGAAGAAGTTAGGGTGAAGGCACGTGCATCTGCAAGCATGAACGTCGCGCCGGGAGCATGCTCACGAGCAAACCTCAGTAGCTCCTCCGAACCGTCGAGCCCGGTTACCGCGTATCCCTGAGCATCAAGCATCCGTGCCAAATGGCCTGCCCCGCAACAAAGATCGAGTATACGTGCGTCCACAGGAAGCCTTGGTAGAAGTACCTCCTCCAAGAGGGCGAAGATCTTTTCCCCCGCTTGAGGCCCCCAGTGGCGGTTATACACCCGGGCAAATTCATCGTACGCCGAGTATCGGCTTCCCGAAACAGCGCGACTAGGTAAAGGTGCATGATCGCCGTCGAGCCCTTCAGAAAGCGCTGTTACCATTGACTACTCCATTCCGACGAACACGGCGATCACGGGGCGGGGTCCAGTCATATTACCATGGAACCCAAAAACGTCGCCACTCCCCGGTGCTGAGTCCCGGGGCTCCGGTTCTAGCCGTTGGAGGAACATGAATGCCCGTCCATGCATCGGAAACGGCGTCGGGGGCGCGATTTCACCGCCAAGACGCAAAGCACGCAAAGTTCCTTGGCGCCCTTGGCGTCTCCGCGGTTCCTCATGACGGAATCCGGTGGCAGCGACTGCGCGCTGGGCGATTGAGCGAAATGGGCAGCTTGAGGCGATTGGCGAATTGCCGATCTCCGGGATCCTCGCAAATCCGCGACGAGCGGGCGGCCGCACGCGGAAAATTGGGTTGCGGCGCGAAAGTGGACGCCGTTCTGTGTCCCGGGTCTCCGGTTCTAGCCGTTGGAGGAACATGAAAGCCCATCCATGCATCGGACTCGGCGTCGGGGGCGCGATTTCACCGCCAAGACGCAAAGCACGCAAAGTTCCTTGGCGCCCTTGGCGTCTCCGCGGTTCCTCATGGTCACCAAGGGGGTCGGGCCCCTCAGCCGGTCTTCCCTCCGGAGGATAGACTACTATGTCCGCAAGAAGAGGACCGACTAGATTCCAACTGGAAAACTGATTTATGACACCAGCCGCGATGATCTATCCTCATCAACTGTTCGCCGACCACCCGGCACTTGTCGACGCTTCGCAAGCCGTGTTCGTCGAGGAACCGCTGCTGTTCAATCAATACTCTTTCCATCGCCAGAAGCTGATCTTCCACCGCGCCACGATGATGCAGTTCGCGGCAGGTCTCCAAAAGCGAAGAATAAAGGTTCATTACATCCAAGCGGGTGAGATAAACAACACGGCAGCTATTTCCGATCAGCTGAAACGGCTTCAGATTCGTTCGGTGCAATATGTTGATCCGTGCGATGATTGGCTATCGACACGACTCGCTGCGGCTTTAGAGGCGCAGGGAATCACAGCTTCCGTACTCGATGACCCGCACTTCCTCACTCCCCGGTCGGTGATTCGTGAATTCACGGTCGGCAAAGAGCGTCTGTACTTCACCGGATTCTACATTGCTCAGCGCAAGCGTCTTGGCCTTCTGCTGGAGAAGGATAAAAAGCCAGTCGGCGGTCAATGGAGCTTTGACCCAGAAAACCGCAAAAAATTGCCGAAGGGCGTCCCCATTCCGACACTGCAGCACCCTCGCGAGGGGAAATCCGTAGGGGCAGCGAGGCAGTACGCAAGGGCGCGTTTTTCGAAAGCGATTGGTGGAGATGCGGAGTTCGGTTATCCAACCGACCATGTCGGAGCTGCGGCGTGGCTCGACGCCTTCGTTCACGAACGGCTGGCGTCGTTCGGCGACTACGAGGACGCTATCAGTGCGGCTCACGACGTGCTGTTCCACTCGGTACTGACGCCGATGCTCAATGTCGGTTTGCTTTCGCCTCGTCAGGTGATAGAAGCCTCGCTTGCTCAGGATGAACACGTGCCGCTCAACTCTTTGGAAGGCTTTATCCGCCAGGTCGCCGGCTGGCGGGAATTTATTCGGCTGGTCTACCTGACTCATGGGAAAGAGCAACGCACCCACAACTTCTGGGGATTCACCCACGACATCCCCGCCGCGTTCTACGACGGCACAACCGGTATCGAGCCCGTGGACACAGTCATCCGTCGTGTACTGCGCACTGGATACTGTCACCACATCGAGCGGTTGATGAGCTTGGGCAACTTCTTACTACTCTGCGACATTTCCCCCGACGCCGTCTACCAATGGTTCATGGAGATGTTCATCGACGCCTACGACTGGGTGATGGTGCCAAACGTTTACGGCATGAGCCAGTACGCTGATGGAGGGTTGATGACGACCAAACCCTACATCAGTGGGTCAAGCTACGTATTGAAGATGAGCGACTTCAAGAGAGGCCCATGGTGCGCGACTTGGGATGCGCTTTACTGGCGCTTTGTCGATCGCCATAGCAATTTTTTTGCGGCGAATCCCCGGATGGCCGTGATGGTGAGAATGAAAGAAAAGCTCGGCAAACGGATGGCCGAGCACCACCGATTGGCGGACGCTTTCCTGACCCGACTGCACGGATAGCCCTCACGACGATCATCGGTTGCCCGACAGAATGACATTGTTCACCATGTACAACACCAACAACCCGCGCAGGCTCCAGGCCGCAGTCCGAATCCAGTTCGTCCAGACGAGTCGCTGATGCACAATCGAATCGAACCCTTTGGATAACAAGCTGTGGCACGGCACTTGGACCAGTGCGGTTGATAGCCAGATGACGGCCAGCAGGGCGAGTCCGTTCGCCAATTGCCCGTTCGAGACCCCCGTTGGTCTGAACCAGAACAGGAGCAAGGCGGTCATCCCTTCCCACAGCATCGGCGGGGCCACGACCCACGTCGTCAGGGCCGTGTGCTGCTGCTCGTAGATACTAAAATCCTTACTGCCCGTCTTGGCGAAGAGCGGGTAATGCACGACCTGAACGAACCAGATAACCCCCAGCATGAACAGGGTGGCCGCTACGTGCGATAGGAGTAACAGACTGCAAAGTGATTCGCTCATGAAAGGTCTTCCAGTACGGCATCCGCTGCCCGTCGGCCCGAGACCATCGCCCCCTGGATCGAAGCGTTGTCTCGATGATCTCCACAAACGTAGACTCCTGGCTGCCAGCGAACCGACCGTTCCGGCACGTGGAGCGCAGGCGGGACTTGTAGCGGCAGTGCATAGGGAATGCGGTAGCTTCGCAGGTGATGCCAGTCCATAACAGCCGGACCGAACCAGTCACCGAGCTGTTCTCGCACCTCCCCTAGAAGTTTCTCCGCGTCCTCGGGGATGCCAAGCACCGTCACAGACACCAGGCTGGAGTCGCCCGGGCCGTACGAGGGAGCGACGAGCGTGGGAACGCATAGGTTGTTGATCGGGCCGCGTCGTTCCCCGTTGAGGACGAGGATTGGTTGTTCAATGGGCGCATGTTGCGCGGCGAAGTACAGACAGGTGACTCCCTGACCGACAGAAGGTATGGCATCACCGAGAAGCTGTGATGCAACTCCACCGTCCGTGGCCACAACGACCGCCCGAGCACTAAGTTCCTCGCCGGACTCCAGTCTCACCGAGCCGGCTTGAACGCGGGTTACACGCTCGCCAAGGCGGATGGAGGACGAGGGCAAATTCGCGGCCAGTTGTTGCGGAATCGCTTGCATCCCCCCCTCGGGCAGGCAAGCGCTGCCTAGCGAGAACATGCGAAAGACGAAGTAAAACATCCGGCTGGAAGTTTGCAATGCCGGATCTAGAAAGATGCCGCCCAGAAAGGGGTGGAAGAAGCGATCGATCATGGATGTTGAGAATCCAAGGTCTTGCAGCGCTTGAAAGGTCGTCGTTTCGGGATCGCGAAATTGGTCCTCGACGCTACCTTTCAACGACCGGCTTCGGAGCCGCGCCACGCGCATCTTGTCGGCAAACGTCCCGATGGGTGAACATAGCGATCGCATCGCGGCCCACGGACTCCGCCAGGGATCAGCCAGCAGGTGAAATCGTCCTCCCTGCCGCACGAGCGCGCCGGGGAGAAACGGCCGTAGATGGAGAGCCTCGTATTCCAGTGTCTTCTTCGCCTCCGGGTAGCTCGTCAGCAAA
>SXGT01191411.1_pt1 | contig 13316 bp, 16 predicted proteins | sample 3176221 | NCBI WGS metagenome assembly SXGT01 (sample SAMN11356862, study PRJNA531348) | freshwater metagenome | isolation source: freshwater sample F1-120 | place: China: Fuxian Lake, Yuxi | collected 2017-12-25
ATCATCGGAGGCTTCGCCATCGGCATGATGCAGCACGGCCTCTCGATGGGGCAGGCGGCCGACAGCTACATCCTGCTGGCCGTCGGCGATGCCCTGGTGGCTCAGATTCCTTCCCTGCTGATCTCGGTCGCGGCCGCCATGGTGGTGTCTCGCGTGGGCAAGGACGAAGACCTGGGCGTGCAGGTGATGGAGCAGATGTTCCTCTCCTCCAAGGTGCTGGCGATCGTGGCTTCGGTGCTGTTCCTGCTGGGTGTGGTGCCGGGCATGCCGCACCTGTTCTTCCTGATGTTCGCCGCCGTGTTCGGGGGCATGGCCTGGTGGCGCCACCAGGTGGAGAACCGGCCTGCGCCCGCGCCCGAAGTGGTGGCGCCGCAGGGCGACGGCGAAGCCACCTGGGACGACCTGCAGCCGGTCGACCTGCTCGGCCTGGAGCTGGGCTACCGGCTGATTGCGATGGTGGACAAGACCCGACAGGGCGACCTGCTCACGCGCATCAAGGGCGTGCGCAAGAAGTTCGCGCAGGAGGTGGGATTCCTGCCGCCGGCCGTGCACGTGCGCGACAACCTGGAACTGCGCCCGAGCGGCTACCGCATCACGCTGCGCGGCGTGGTGGTGGGCGAGGGCGAGGTGTTCCCCGGCATGTTCCTGGCCATCGACCCGGGTGGCATCGGCACGCCGCTGATCGGCACGCCGACCACCGACCCCGCTTTCGGCCTCCCCGCGCACTGGATCGATGAAAAGCAGCGCGAGAACGCGCAAATGGCCGGTTTTACGGTGGTTGATTCCGAGACTGTGCTGGCCACCCATCTTTCACACTTGATGCAAGTCCAGGCCGCGCGATTGCTCAGCCGGACGGAGACCCAGGACCTCGTTGAACACGTCACCCGCCTGGCCCCCAAACTGATCGAAGAAGTCGTGCCCAAGATGGTCCCGGTTGCCACCTTCCAGAAAGTGCTTCAGCTGTTGCTGGAAGAGTCGGTGCACGTGCGCGACATCCGCACGATCATCGAAGCCCTGGCCGAGCACGCCACCGCCACCACCGATCCGGTCGAGCTGGCCCGCCGTGTGCGCATGGCACTGGCACCGGCCATCGTTCAGCAGATCTACGGCCCGGTCAAGGAGCTCGAGGTGATCGCCATCGAGCCCGGCCTGGAGCGTCTCCTGATGCAGGCCCTGTCGGGCGCCGCCAACGGCGCGCTCGATCCCGGCGTGGCCGAGATGCTGAGCAAATCCGCCACCGACATCGCCAACCGGCAGGAAGAGAAGGGCGTGCCCGCCTGCCTGCTGGTGCCCGACGCCATCCGCAACGCCATGGCGCGCCTGCTGCGCCGGGCCGCGCCGCGCCTGCAGGTGCTGGCGCACAGCGAAATTCCTGAAACCCACCTCATCCGCATCGGCCCGATTCTTGGAGAACTCGCAGCATGAACATCCAGCGTTTCACCGCTCCCACTTCGCGCGAGGCCATGGCCAAGGCGCGACTGTCCTTCGGCGACAGCGCCGTGATCCTGTCCACGCGCTCCACCGGCGACGGTTTCGAAGTGATGGCCGCGGCCGAGGAAAGCCTGGCCTCGCTGGCCGAGCAGGGTGGCCATGCGGCCCCGGCGCCGCGCCCGGCGGGCGCTGCCCGCGCACCGCAGATCGCCACGCCCGCTGCTGCGAAGCCGGCGCCCACCGACTCGGTCTCCAGCGACACCGAGGCCATGGCCATGAGCACGCTGTCGTTTCAGGACTACGTGCGTGAACGCATGCTGCGCAAGCGCCGTGCGGCGTTGAACGACGGCGCCTCACCAGCGGCTGCCGAGCCTTTCGATCCGCCGCGCCGCGCGGTCGTGGCGCAGCCGGTGCTGGCCGCCGCCGCCCCCATGCCGGTGCCGGCGGCCCAGCCCATCAGCGTGCCCACGCAGCGACTGAACGATCCTGAAGCCCTGCTGCCGCGCGCACCCCAGCCGATCCGCACCCGGGCCAACCCCGAACCGGCGTGGGAAGACTCACAGCCGTCCACCCGCTTCGCCAGCCACGAAGACAGCCGCATGGCGGTCGAGCTCTCGGCCCTCAAGGAGATGATCGATGAACGTTTCAACACGCTGGCCTGGCTCGGTTCGTCACGGCAGAACCCGATCCAGTCCAGTCTGATGCTCAAGCTGATCCGCGCCGGCTTCTCGCCCGCCATGTCGCGCGCCGTGCTCGAGCGCGTGCCCACCGACGCGGCTGCACCCGAAGCCGTGCGCTGGCTGCTGGACGTGATCACGCGCAACGTGAAGGTCGCGGCGCCAGGCGCCGGCCTGGGCGACGAAGGAGGCGTGATCTCGCTGATCGGTGCCACCGGCGTCGGCAAGACCACCACGGCCGCCAAGCTCGCCGCGCAGGGCGTCAAGCAGTTCGGCGCCGGCAGCGTGGGCCTGGTGACGCTGGACACCTACCGCGTCTCGGGCTACGAACAACTGCGCGCGTTCGGTCGCATGCTCGGCGTGGTGGCGCATCAGGCGCAGGACCGCGCGGCGCTCAAGGACCTGCTCAACCTGCTTTCGGCCAAGCGAATGGTCATCATCGACACGGCCGGCCTGGGCCAGCGCGACGAGCGCGTGCAGGACATGCTCGATCTGCTGGACATGCCCTCGGTGAAGAAGACGCTGGTGCTCAACGCCGGCGCGCACGGCGACACCCTCGACGAAGTGCTGACGACCTTCAAGTCCAGCAAGCTGCACGGTGTGGTGCTCTCCAAGGTGGACGAAGCGGTCAAGCTCGGCCCGGTGCTGGACGCCTTGATCCGCCACGGTGTAACGCTGCGCGGCGTGGCCAACGGCCAGCGCGTGCCGGAAGACTGGCAGAACGCCGATGCCGGTGCGCTGGTGCGCCAGTCCATGGCGTCCCAGGGCAAGTCGGCCTACGACCCGCAGTCCAGCGACATGGGCTTCTATTTCTCGCCGGCTTCGGCCAGCGGCATCACGCTGGGGGCTTCGCATGTTTGAACCCGGCTTCGATCAGGCTGCCGGGCTGCGCGCCGAAGTGCCTGCAGGCAGCGCCGGCCTCGTGCCCGTGGCGAGTCCTGCGCAGCCCGCGCGCGCCTTCGAGTGGTTGTGCACGCTGGCTGGCACGTTGGCCGCAGAGGGTCGCGCGGTCGTCATCGTGGATGCCACGGCGAGCGAGGCCAGCGGCCGAGCTGCGCGCGACGGGGCGCACCTGGGCCTGCTGCGCGCCCTGCAGGATCCTTCGATCACGAACCTGGATCGCGCGCCCGACGGCGCCGACTGGCTGGTGATGCCGGGCGCCCATGGCGTGGCCACGCTGCGCGAAACCGCGCAGGCGGCCGGTGTCCAGGCGGCCGTGTCGCGCCTGCTCGCCCCGTTTGCCTCCGGCGTGCTGGTGCTGCTGTTCGCCCCGGCGTTCGAACTCGCCGGCCTGCTGTCCGGCCTGGGTGCCCGCGCCCTGGTGCCGGTGATCGAACAACCGCAATCGAGCATCGACGCCTATGGCGCCGTGAAGCTGCTGCACACCGCCGGTCTCGCGCCGGTGCTCGCGCCCCTGGCCACCAGTGCCCCGGCCTCGCTGCAACTGGTGGTGAACACCGTGGCCGACACCGCTCAGCGGCACCTGGGCCTCACGCTGGACACCTGGCCGGCGGCGAGCTGGGCCCGGCGCGTGCAGGCCGGCGCGATCGAACGGCCCCGCCTGGCCGCGCAACACGACAACGCGTATCACGGCCTCGTGCCGGGTGGCTGGCAAGCCGGTCGGGCGCGTGCGACCCAATCTCTGTGGAGCTGAAGATGTACACCGCCAAAGGGACCCTCAACCGCGACGACCAGCTGCGCAAATACAGCCCGCTGGTGCGCCGTCTGGCCCACCACATGATCGCCAAGCTGCCGCCCAGTGTGGAGCTCGACGACCTGATCCAGGTCGGCATGATCGGCCTGACCGAAGCCATCGCGCGCTTCGAACCCACGCAGGGCGTACAGTTCGAGACCTTCGCCAGCCAGCGCATCCGCGGCGCGATGATCGACGAACTGCGCGAAGGCGACTGGATGTCGCGCGGCTCGCGCAAGAGCCAGAAAGACATCGAGCAGGCGGTGAACCGGTTGCAGCAGAAGTTGCACCGCGTGCCGCGCGAGAGCGAGATCGCCGAAGAGATGGGCATGAGCCTGGCGGAATACCAGCACCTGCTGGCGAAGGTGCGCGGCACCCAGCTGGTCTATCTGGAAGACATCAGCGGCAGCAACGACGACGAGGACGGCTTCCTCGACCGCCACATGGGCGACCACGAGGCCGATCCGTCGGCCCGGCTGCAGGACCACCGCATGCGCACGGCGCTGGTGGCCGCCATCAAGGTGCTGCCCGAGCGCGAGCAGCAGATCATGAGCATGTACTACGAACACGACATGAACCTGAAGGAAATCGCCGCGGTGCTCGGCGTGACCGAGTCGCGCATCTGCCAGTTGCACAGCCAGTCGATTGCGCGGCTGCGCGCCAGACTGCGGGAGCACTAGGAGCTCCCCCCTGCGCCGCTGACGCGGCTTCCCCCCTCTCTGGCGCGCCTGTCGGCGCTTGGAGGGGGGACGACAGCTTGGGCCGGCGTAGCCGGACCCTCGCTGTCTCTGGGTGGGTGCGCGTATGCCGGGTCATGGTGGGGTTTGCGCTGATTGGTATGGGCCGTTAGAGTGGGCGTCTTTTTCACGCGAATCGCCGCAAAGGACCTCCCATGCTGGAACTGCGACCCGGTTGCGAATGCTGCAACCGCGACCTGCCGCCCGACGCCACCGAGGCACTCATCTGCACCTTCGAGTGCACCTTCTGTGCGGACTGCGCGCAGGGCAAGCTGGGCGGCGTGTGCCCCAATTGCGGCGGTGAACTGGTGCGCCGGCCACGTCGACCTGCCGCCAGACTCGCCGCAAACCCGGCCTCCACCACGCGCGTGTTCAAGCCCGAAGGCTGTGTGCAGACGGCATCCCATGGCTGACATTCAAGCCATCCAGGCCCTCATGGAGCCCTTGTTTCCCGGTTTGATGGGGGTGCGCCTGCTGGAACTGTCGCCGGACCGCGTGGTGGCGGAGCTTGCGGTGCGGCCCGACCTGTGCACCGCCGGCGGCATCATGCACGGCGGCGCCTACATGGCGTTCGCCGACACGCTGGGCGCGGTCGGCACGCTGGTCAACCTCGCTCCCGGCAGGCACACCACCACCACCGACTCCAGCACCAAGTTCATCGCGGGCGCCCGGGTCGGTACCACGGTCAGGGGTGACAGCGTCGCGCTGCACCGGGGCCGCACCACCATGGTCTGGGAGACCCGCATCACGAACGCCGACGGCAAGCTCTGCGCGGTGGTGTCCCAGACGCAGCTGGTGCTGGAGGCCAGGCCATGAGCGCGCCGGACCGGGTGTCACGGTCCTGGCCGCCGACGCACGCAGGGGGCTGAATGTCGGGTGGCGACTGGAAAGAGCTGTTTCAGGCGGCCTGCGAAGGCGACATCGAACTCGTCCGTTATCACGTCAGGAACGGTGTGGACGTCAATTACGCCCACCCGGAATTCCTGTCCACGCCCCTGGTCGCCTGCATCCTGGAGCGGCAGGAGGCGGTGGCGGTGCTGCTGCTCGACCATGGCGCCAACCCGCTGTTGCCGTCGGAGTTCGACGCCCTGACGCCGGTGCAGGCGGCGCGCCGGGCAGGGTTGCCCGCGCTCGAAGCGCGGCTGCGCGCCCTGGGTGCGCCCGATCCCGGCGCGGTGCTCGCCCCCTGGCGTCCGGAGCGCTGGCGCAACTTCTTCCGCAAGCGCATCCCCTGGTACTTCGGCTGACGGCGCCTGCCCCGGTAAAAGGGCGCGCCGCGCGGGCGGACGCGGTGGCGGTCCAGAAAGCAGAACGGCCCTCCAGGGGCCGTTCTGCTTTCAAGGGAGGCGTGGGCTCAGGCCCGCAGGAAACCCCGGCCGGCGCCTTGCAGGGCGTTGGGCTTGACGATGCGGCCGTAGGTGGGCTGGCGTTGCAGGGCCTGCTGCGGGAGCAGGCTGCCCACGGCGCGTTCGCTCTGGGCGTTGGCGCGCAACACGGCCGAGCGCAGCTGGGCGAAGCGTTGGGCGGCGTTCTGCATGTCGTGCCGCAGGGTGCTGCCGGGCACGGCGAATTCACTGGTCTTCGGGGCCTGCTGCAGCACCGCCTGCATGGCCGCACTGGCCTGCTCGACGCCGACCGCATCGCCCTGGAGCAACGCGGTTTCCAGAGTGTCCAGGCTGGCTTGCAGCGTGGCGATCCAGGGATGGGCGTTGTTGGAAGGCGTGTGGTTCATGGCGTTTCAGGGTTGAAAAAAATCAGGCTCTTGCTCCTGACAGCATTTCGGCCGCATTGGCCAGCATCTTGTCGGCGATCGCCTCGGCGTTCACCTGGAACGTGCCATTGGCGATCGACTGTTTCATGGCCTCGACCTTCTCGGCGTTGAACACCTCGCCGCCGCCCTGGCCCATGGCCGAGACGGTGGCAGGCGACAGCGTCACGGAGACGCCGGCGGCCTGGGGCTTGCCCGCAGGTACCGCGCTGGCGGCTTCCGAGCCTGAGACGGGCTTGTCGGCCGCCTTCTGGGGGCCGCCGGCCACGGAACCAATATACGAATCGGGTGAAGAATCGACTTTCATTTCACGCTCCAGACCCTGGTTTCAGGGCGATGTCATGAAACTATCGACCGGGGTGGAGCGAACTTTAAACATATTTGCTGCGCAGTCTCGCGCAATCCTTCACGCCCCGGAGCGCGTGGCAGATGCCCGGCTCAAAGTGCCAACTCGACGGTCTGGTCGGCCTGCACCAGGCCATTGACCACCTTGCCGCCGGGCAGACGAACGCGGGCGTTCTGGCCCACCAGACCGGTCGTCATGGCCTGGCCGGTGGCGCTGATGCGAAACCCGCCGCCGCCGCCCATCACCCGCACCTGCGCGCCCGCCTCGAAAGCTTTCATCGGCCGCACCATGTGTTCGCGCAGCGCCTGGCCCGGCGTGAGCGGGACCGCGGTTTCCGATCCCACCCAGCGTTCCGGCGTGGCCAGCACCCCGGCGCGGTGGGCCGCCCAATCCACCTCGGCCAGTTCGGCGTCTTCTTGAGTCAGCGTGGCCCCGGCGGCCACGGCGCGCTTGAGCACCCAGGCCGGTCCGAACGCTTTCACCGTCACCGGCAGGTACACCGTCCAGCGGCGCGCGCCTTCGACGCAGCGCAGCCCGATGCGGCTGCGGCCCCACAGGCGCGAGCCCGGTGGCATGAAGGCCTCCACCTGGTCGCACGGGGTCAGGCGCAGGCGGCTGTCGAGCGATCCCACATCGACCTCGGTGCGCAGCGGGGCGCCGTCGTCGGCAGGCAACGCAGCGGCCAGGGCGGGCTGGATCCAGTCCCGGGCCGTCTGCTCCAGCAGGTCGGCTTCATCGGCGCGCGCTTGTGCCGTGCACAGGCCAGGCAGCCAGAACAGCACCAGGCCGAGCACGCCAAGGGCGCGTCGCAACGGCGTGAACGGGGTGTTCGGCATGGGCATCTCCTGGGTGGTCCGGCGGGGTCAGGGGAGCACTTTAGGCGCGGGGAGGTCAAGGCAAAGGCGGGAAATGCCCGCCAAAGCGCCGCTTGTTCGGCCCATTGCCGACCCTCAAGATTTTCATAATTCCTCCACGCCCCGGTCCTGGTACCGGTCTCCACAACCCGTGCAGAGGTGAACATGCTTGAACAGATGACCGCGAAGCTGGACTTCCATGCCAACGCGCTGCTGCTGCGCTCGCAACGCCAGCAGGTGATTGCCAGCAACATCGCCAACGCCGACACGCCGGGTTATGTGGCGCGCGATTTCGATTTTGCGCAGGCACTCAAGAACGCTTCAGGCGGATTGGGTGGCTCCACCGTGGCGGCCACCAACGCGCGCCACCTGCAGGCAGGAGGCGCCCAGGCCGGCCAGCCGGACCTGGCCTACACCGTGCAGACCCAGCCCAGCCAGGACGGCAACTCGGTCGACCTCGACCGCGAGCGCGCCAACTTCGTGGACAACAGCGTGCGCTACGAGTCCACGCTGCGTTTCATCAACGGGCACGTCAAAACCATGCTCTCGGCCATCACCGGCCAATGAGTTGAAAGGAACCAGCCATGTCCATGTTTTCCATCTTCGGGGTCTCGGGCAGCGCGGTCAGCGCGCAGTCGCAGCGGCTCAACGTGGTCGCCAGCAACCTGGCCAACGCCGATGCGGTGGCCGGGCCCGATGGCCAGACCTACAAGGCGCGTCACATCCTGTTCCAGACCGAGCCCATGGGCGGCCAGGGCAATGCGGGCGTGACGGTGAAGGACATCGTGGAGAGCCAGACGCCCGGGCGCCGCGACTACAACCCCAGCCACCCCAGCGCCGACGGCGAAGGCTATGTGACGCATTCCAACGTGAACCCGGTGGAGGAGATGGTCAACAGGATTTCCGCCTCGCGTTCGTACCAGAACAACGTCGAGGTCATGAACCCGGCCAAGTCGCTGTTGCTCAAGACCCTGCAGATGGGCCAGTAAACCATGTTCATCCAACCGCTCGATCTCACCACGCTCGGCACCACGCCGGGCAACACCACCGGCACGACCGCGAAGAACAACATGGATCCCGCGGCCTCGCAGGACCGGTTCCTGAAGTTGCTGGTCGCGCAGCTCAACAACCAGGATCCGTTGAACCCGATGGACAACGCGCAGATGACGACGCAGATGGCGCAGATCAACACGGTCAGCGGCATCCAGGAACTCAACGCCACGCTCAAGGGCATGGCCACGCAGTTCTCGTCGGCCACGCAGCTTCAGGGCACTTCCCTGATCGGTCGTGAAGCCCTGTTGCCCGGCTCCACGCTCGCTTTCAAGGGCGACGACGCCAAGGCCGCCTTCTCGCTCGATGCCAACGCCACCGACGTGCGCGTCGACATCATGGGCACCAACGGCGAGGTGATCGACACCCTGCAGATGGGCGCCATGAATGCCGGCCTGCACGGCTTCGACTGGGACGCTGCCGGCATCGATCCGGCAACCGTCAAGGGCTTCCAGGTGCGCGCCTTCAACGGCACGCAGTCGGTCAGCGCACTGGCGCTGCAACGCCTGTCGGTCGACTCGGTGAGTTTCTCGTCGGGCTCGATCCAGATGTTGCTGCAGGACGGCAGCTCGCGCACCTACGACCAGGTCCTCGCGTTCATGTGAGCACTGAGCCACTTTCGCCTCCACACCCCATTCCACCCTCAAGGACACCACCATGGCATTCCAGCAAGGCCTCTCCGGTCTGAACAGCGCCAGCCGCAACCTCGACGTGATCGGCCACAACATCGCCAACGCCAACACGGTCGGCATGAAGACCTCGCGCGCCGAGTTCGCCGAGCTCTACGCCAGCTCGGTGAATGCCGCGGGCGGCAGCAACAAGGGCATCGGCGTGACGGTGGCCACCGTGTCGCAGCTCTTCACGCAGGGCAACATCACCGTCACCGGCAACGACCTGGACCTGGCCATCAACGGCAACGGTTTCTTCGAAGTCACCCAGCCCAACGGCACGCTGGCCTACACGCGCGCCGGCATGTTCAAGCTCGATCCCGACGGCAACATCATCAATCAGCAGGGTGGGCAGCTCATGGGCTACCCCACCGACGCCGAAGGCAACCGACTGAGCTTCGACAGCCAGCCTCTCACGCTGCCCACCGGTGCCCCGATTCCCGCGCGGCAGACCAGCGGCATCGTGGCCGAGTTCAACCTCGATGCCCGTGCACCGATTGCGGCCAGCGTCACGCCGCCCACCCCCATCACGACCTACGGCACGTCCATCGTGGCGTACGACCCGCAGGGCATGGAGGTGCCGGTGGGGCTGGCCTTCACCAAGACGGCCAACAACACCTGGGAGGTTTACACCAGTGTGAACGGCAGCGCGCCGACCCCGTTCGTGCCCGCACTGGAGCTGAACTTCAACGCCGACGGCTCACTGAACCCGGCGTCCATCACGCCCGCGCCCACCATCACGCTGGCTTCGCCGAACGACCCCGCCGTCACCTTCCCGGTCACACTGGACCTGACGAACGCCAGCCAGTTCGGCACCAGCTTTGCCATTCACAACCTCGACCAGGACGGTTACTACCCGGGCGAGTTCGTCAGCCTCACCATCGACGAGAGCGGTGTGGTGACCGGCAGCTATTCCAACGGCGAGACGCGCGCCGCCGGCCAGGTGGCGCTGGTGAACTTCCGCAACACGCAGGGCCTGTCGCCGTCGAGCGGCGGCAACTGGACCGCCACCTTCGCTTCCGGTGAGCCCGTGCGCGGCGAGCCCGGCTCCGGCAACTTCGGCGGCATTCGCGCCGGCGCGCTGGAAGACTCCAACGTCGACCTCACCGGCGAGCTGGTGAACATGATGACCGCCCAACGCGCCTACCAGGCCAACGCGCAGACCATCAAGACGCAGGACCAGGTGCTCAGCACCCTCCTCAACATGCGCTGAACATGAAACACCCCTGCCGCGTCCGGCAAAGCCGGCCCGGCGGTGTCTCTCGAAAGAGGCACTCCGCACGTGTCGGCATCTGAAACCTCAAGGAGCCCCGCATGGACCGCATGATCTACACCGCGATGACCGGCGCCAGCGCTGCGCAGCACCGCCAGCAGGTGCTGTCCAACAACCTGGCCAATGCGTCCACGCCGGGGTTCCGTGCCGAGCTCTCCACCTTTCGCGCCGTGCCGGTGCGCGGCGACGGAGCGACCACGCGCGTGTTCGCGCTCGAAGCCACGGCGGGGCACTCCAACCTGCCGGGCGCCGTGACACAGACCGGGCGCAACCTGGACGTCGCCGCGCAGGGCAACGCCTACTTCGCCGTGCAGGCCTTCGACGGCACCGAGGCCTACACGCGCGCCGGTGCGCTGGAAGTCAACACCGATGGCACGCTGGTCAATCCGCAGGGCATGCCCATGCTGGGCGATGGCGGGCCGATCGTGATCCCCGAGGGTGCGCGCGTGGACATCGCCAACGACGGCACCGTCAGCACCCGGGTCGGCGAGGAGCCGCCGCAGACCGTGGGGCGACTGAAGATGGTCGTGCCCGATGAAGACAACCCGCTCCAGCGCGGCGTGGACGGACTGTTCCGCGGCCCCGAGGGCGACCCGTTGCCCGCCAGCGATGTGGCGCGCCTGCAGGACGGCGCCATCGAAGGCTCGAACGTGAATCCCATGGAAGCCATGATCGGCATGATCGCCGTCGCCCGCCAGTTCGAGGTGCAGATGAAGATGCTGCAGAACGGTGAAACCAATGACAAGACCGCCAGCCAGCTCCTCAGCATGAACGGCTAAGGATGAGAGCACACCCCCGCGTCGCTTCGCGCCACCCCCTCCAGGGGGCGATACCTGAGGCCCGGCAAAGCCCGTTCCTCGGTATCTCTGGACGAGGTGGCTTTGTGCGATGTGAGCCGCGCTTCGGCGCCGTGAATGAAAAGGAAGAAACACCATGATCAATTCCCTGATGATTTCCAAGACCGGCATGCAGGCGCAGCAGATGCAGCTGGACGTGATCTCGAACAACCTGGCCAACGTGTCCACCACCGGTTTCAAGCGCGCGTCCGCCGTGTTCGAAGACCTGATGTACCAGAACCTGCGCCAGGTGGGCGCCAACTCGGCCGAGCAGGCCGAGCTGCCCACGGGCCTGCAGGTGGGGCTGGGTGTGCGCACCGTGGCCACCACGCGCAACTTCAGCCAGGGCAGCATGCAGCAGTCCGACAACCCGCTGGACCTGGCGATCAACGGCAACGGCTTCTTTCAGGTGGAAATGCCCGACGGCACCACCGCCTACACGCGAGACGGCGGCTTCAAGCCCGACGCGCAGGGACGCATCGTCACCTCCAGCGGCTACCCGCTCACCGCCGGCATCACCGTGCCGGCCGAGGCCCAGAGCATCACCATCTCCAGCGACGGCGTGGTCACCATCAAGATGCCCGGCAACGCCGCACCGCAACAGGTGGGTGTGATCGAGCTCGCCAGCTTCATCAACCCCGCCGGTCTCGAGCCGATGGGCCAGAACCTCTATGCCGAAAGCCTGGCCTCGGGCAACCCCATCAACGGCGCGCCCGGCGCAGCCGGCATGGGCACGCTGATGCAGGGCTTCGTGGAAACGTCGAACGTCAACGTGGTGCAGGAACTGGTGACCATGATCCAGACGCAGCGCGCGTACGAGATGAATTCGAAGGCCATTCAAACGTCGGATCAGATGCTGCAACGCCTGAGTCAACTGTAAGGACCCGCCATGCGCATCGCCCTCACTTTGCTGCTCGCCCTTCTCGCCACCGGTTGCGAGACGCTGCAGCGCACGCCCCAGGTCGACGTGGTGCCCGCCACGCCGGTGCGCTACGCGCAGGCACCGGCACTCGCGGCGCCCGCCACCACGGTCTCGCCCAGTGGTGGCCTGTTCCAGGCCGCGAGCTACCGGCCAGCGTTCGAAGACCCGCGTGCGCGCCTGCCCGGCGACACGCTCACGATCCAGATCACCGAGCGCATCAACGCGAGCCAGAGCTCGTCGGCCTCGATCGACCGCAGCGGTGAGGTGTCGGGGGGGGTGTCGGCGCTGCCGTTCATCAGCCCCGGCAGCTCGTTGCTGGGCAAGCTCGACGTGGGCGCCAATTCGTCGAACAAGTTCTCCGGCGACGGCAGCACGCAGAGCGCCAACACGTTCTCGGGCTCCATCACCACCACGGTGCAGGAAGTGCTGCCCAACGGCCACCTGCTGGTGGTAGGCGAAAAGCAGATCGGCGTGAACCAGAACGTCGACGTGCTGCGCTTCTCCGGCACGGTCGATCCGAGGCAGATCCGCCCCGGCAACGTGGTGGCGTCCACGCAGGTGGCGAATGCGCGCATCGAGTCGCGCGGCCGCGGCGCGCAGGGTGAAGCGCTTTCAATTGGCTGGCTGGCACGGTTCTTTTTGACGGTTCTGCCGTTCTAGGTTCCCACAACAATGGCCTACGGACAGTCCTCATAGGAAGCTCGCGGTGAAACTCTTCTCTCCTTTCTGGCGCACGATGGCGCTGCTCATGTTGACGGTGGCGTTGCCGGCGGCCGCGCAGGCCATCCGCGTGAAGGAAATCGCGTCGGTGCAGGGCGTGCGCTCCAACCAGCTGACCGGTTACGGCCTGGTGTCCGAGATCGCCGCCTCCGCCCAGGAACAGGCCACCGGCCTTCAGCAGGTCAACACCGCCGTCAACCAGATGGATCAGGTGACCCAGCAGAACGCCGCCATGGTCGAGGAATCCACGGCCGCCAGCCATGCCCTGTCGCGGGAGGCCGACACCCTGGCCGACATGATGCGCCAGTTCCGGGTCAGCGGCGGGACGGCGATCGCAGCCA
>SXGT01616269.1_pt1 | contig 13316 bp, 10 predicted proteins | sample 3176221 | NCBI WGS metagenome assembly SXGT01 (sample SAMN11356862, study PRJNA531348) | freshwater metagenome | isolation source: freshwater sample F1-120 | place: China: Fuxian Lake, Yuxi | collected 2017-12-25
CCTTGGCGGTGCGCAGCTCGATCAACACGGCGAGGTCGTCCGCGTCTCCGAAGAGCTTTCGTCCCTCGAGCGCGCGCAGGAGGCACGTGACTGCGGGGCTCTCGGGGAGCCTCGGCGGAAGCGCCGCCTTGCCGCGGAGCACGGGGAAGGCGAGGCGAAGCGTGTTGTCCGCCGCGAGCGTGGGGCGCGTCTCCGGGCACGCCTTCGCTGCGGCGACCATCGCCTCCGCGAGCGCCGGGACGCCCGGGGATGGGTCCTTTCCTTTGCTGATCGCGACGGCCATCTCGTAGTCGATCTCGCCCCCCGCGCGCTTCAAGGTGAGGCCCACGGGCTCGCCGTATTCGACGGCAGCGGGCTTCTCGGCCTTCTCCGAACGCTCGCACGCCCCGCACGTCAGCGCGCCGACGGCCGACGCGACCAGCACCGCCCTGTTGGCCCCGAAGAACGACATCCGACCCCGTGTACGACACCCTCGCCCCGGCGGGCAGACAAAAAAACCGAAAGGGCCGAATTGTGACTCGGCCCTCTCCGCGACAAGACCGCCTTGCGGCGTTCGCTCAGGGAGCGTCGCCGCTCTGGCAGTTGGTGACGCCGGAGTCCGTGACCTTGCAGACGTAGACCTTGCGGAGCAAGCCGAAGAGGAAGCCGTCGTTGCGGGCCACGACGACCTTGTCGGCGCCCGAGGCGGCGACGCCGCCGTACATGCAGCCACCGAGGACACTGGACAGGGAAGCAAGCGCGACGACGAGAGCGACAGTCTTTTTCATGTTGGGATCTCCTCTAGAGGGCAGCTTGGGGGGTGCACAGGCGCTCCCCCCGTGGCTGCCTAGATGACCAGCCGGCGTATCACGGGTTTCCAAAAAGAAAAACATTGTACTTATCCGCCGTCCGGCCGGACCACGCAGCCGCCGCGGACCTCACCCCGGTCGCGGTGACCTTCGCCCCCCCGTGTGCGGGGCGGGCGGCCCGCGGGCGTGCGAGGGGTGAGGTCTGCGCGGGCATCGCGAGCGACCTCTCGCAGGAGTGTTAACCGGGCCCGCGGCGCCCACGCCGACGAGCCCCCACGCCGACCAGGAAGGCCGCGCCCAGCGCCAGCGCCGCGCCCCCGGAGCCGCCCGAGCCAGGAGCGCCCCCGGGTGAGGCCACGTGGCAGCCGGTCGTGGTGGTGGTCGTCGTCACCGGGCCTTTCCCGTTGTTCTCCGGAGGGGCACCCCCGTTCTCGTCGGGCGGGGGCTCGCCCCCCTGACCCACAGGATCGCTGGCGCACTCCTCCTTGCACCGGGTGGCCGCGCAGTCGGCGACCGCCTTGCGGAGCTTGTTGGTGGCGCAGCTCGCGTCGGCGTTCGCCCCGTCCCGGAGGCAGATCTTGCAGTCGGTGTCGGCGGCGCAGGCGGCCAGGGAGTCGCAGCACTTGGGATCGATGCAGTTGCCGCAGGCGTCGTTGGGCGTAACGTGGCCGCACCTGGGGACGCTCCTGCACTCGGCCTTGCACAGCGAGAGGCACACCCCGTCGCCGCAGGTGCAGTAGGCGGCCTGGTAGTACTTGGCGATCCCTCGGGGGAACTTGTCGTCGCACCCGGACTGGCAGCTGGGCGTAGAGCATTCGTTACGGCACTTGGCCAGCGCGGCGCAGGCCGTGTCCTGGGCGCAGGCGCTCTGCTTGACCGCGCACGGGGCGTCGCCGGCGCTCTCCGCGTCCATGCAGGTGGAGCAGCTCTCGGCCGGAGGCGGCTTGGCCAGCTGCTGGTTGATGAAGCTGAAGTTCGAGGGGAAGGTGACGCGGGCGTCCGTCGACGGTCCCAGGCAGTCGGCCGAGCCGAAGGAGTGGACCCCGACCACCCGCTCCTGGGCGCCGGTCCCCCGGAGCGAGGGGCCGCCGCTGTCGCCCCGACAGACGCCCCCTTGCTCGTAGTTGAACTGGATGACCGAGGAGGACGAGCCGCTCACCCGGTGGGAGATCGATTTGCGGACCGTGTTCTCTCCCCTGGGATCGCCAGGGCTCCTGGTGAGGCCATAGCCGAGGGAGAGCAGGGACATCCCGTTGGTCACCTGGTCGGGCGATGCGGTGATGGGGATGACCGGGGTCGAGGCCGTCGCGCCCAGCACGCGGACCACGGCCACGTCGTAAGGGGAGTCGACCTGGCCGCCGTACTGGGGGTGCGCCGCATAGTCGAGGATCGGGTAGCTCAGGACCTGCGGCGAGTCGTAGTTGTTGCCCCTGAACATCACCACGGGCGGGACCACGACGCAGTGAGCGGCCGTGAGGACGTAGGCGACGCGCCCGTCCTTCTTGACGATGGTGCCCGTGCACGCGCCGGCCTCCTGGCCCTTCTGCGAGATGAGCGCGACCACGGCGTCGTGGGTGGTGTCGGCCTGGCCGCCGATGATGGAGCTCTCGCTCGTGCCGGTGGGTGGAGGCGACCCGTCGGGCCCCACGGAGCAGGCGGCCACGAAGCACGCCGAGACCAGACAGAGAGCGAAGACCTTGCGCATGAAGAGAGCCTCTTGGGTGAAGGGACGAGGGCGCGGGCGCCTCCCCCCCGACGCGCGCGCTGGCATTCTACGAAACCGAGGGCCCGATGCTGCCACGCTCGGCCGAAAATCTTTGTTTTCGTGCCCGCCCCGGCCTCGCCAGGCAAGGATCCCAAGGAAGGCTCCTGGCCGGGGAGGCCGGTCTGCTACTCCATGGGCATGGCCTCACGCAAGGAACGCATCCTCGCCGCGCAGGGGAAGATCCCCTGCGATCTCCTGCTCACCAACGCCCGCTGGCTCGACGTCTTCAGCTGCGAGTTCAGGGAGGGACACCTCGCGATCCACGACGGGATCCTGGTGGGGGTGGACTCCGAGCTCCCGGCCAGGCGCACGGTCGACCTCGGGGGGCGCGCCGTGGTGCCTGGCTTCATCGACGCCCACGTCCACCTGGAGAGCTCCCTGCTCACCCCGGTGAACTTCCAGCGGGCCGTGCTGCCCAGGGGCACCACCACCGCGGTGTGCGATCCCCACGAGCTCGCCAACGTGCTGGGCCTGCCAGGCATCCGCTATTTCCTCGAGGCGAGCGAGAGCCTCGCCCTGTCGCTCCGGGTGATGCTCAGCTCCTGCGTGCCCGCCACGACCTTCGAGACCAACGGGGGCGGCGCGCTCTCGGCCGGGGATCTGGCGCCGCTCCTGGCCCACCCCGCCGCCCTCGGCCTGGCCGAGGTCATGAACGTGCCAGGCGTGCTCATGGGCGACGACTCGCTCATGGCCAAGCTCGACGCCTTCGAAGGCCGCCCGGTCGACGGCCACTGCCCCCTGCTGCGAGGCCAGGGCCTCTCGGCCTACGCGGCGGCGGGGATCACCAGCTGCCACGAGAGCTCCGGGCTCGACGAGGCGAGGGAGAAGCTGACGAAGGGCATCCAGGTGTGGATCCGGGAGGGCAGCGTCGCCAAGGATCTGGACGCCCTCGCCCCGCTCCTCACCATGGCCACGTCGACGAGCATCGGCTTCTGCACCGACGACCGGAACCCGCTCGACATCGCGAGGGAAGGTCACATCGATCACCTGGTGAGGGCGGCCATCGCCAGGGGAGTGCCCGCCGAGGTCGCTTACCGGGCGTCGTCCTTCAGCGTGGCCTCGCACTACGGGCTAGCGGGGCACCTCACCCGGCGCCGGGTGGGCGCCCTGGCCCCTGGCTACCAGGCCGATCTGGTGGTGCTCGACGATGTCGCTTCCTGCTCGATCCACGGGGTGTACAAGAACGGCGCCTCGGTGCAGGAGCTCGACCTCGGGAGCGACGGCACGGCCCACGACGACCCCGGGAAGTCCACGACGGTGGGCACGGACAACACCGTCCACGCCGCGGTGCCCGAGGCGGAGGATCTGGAGGGTCCGAGCGGGCGAGTCCACGTGATCGGCGTGATGAAGGGGCGCATCCTCACGGATCGCCACGTGATGGACAGCGGGGCCAGGGGGGTTCTCCGGCTGAGCGTCCTGGAGCGCCACGGCCACGGCCGCCCCCCCTCGAACGGCTACGTCACCGGCTTCGGCGAGGGCTTCAGGGGAGCGATCGCCTCAAGCGTCGGCCACGACAGCCACAACCTGATCGTCGTCGGCGACCAGACCCGGGACATGCGCCACGCGCTCGCGGCGCTCATCGGGCTCAAGGGGGGCTTCGTGGTCGTCAGGGACCTCGCGATCCTCGCCCAGCTGGCGCTTCCGGTCGGAGGCCTGATGTCGACCGCCCCGCCGGAGGAGCTCGAGCGTTCGCTCATGGCGCTCCACGAGGCGAGCCGCAGCATCGGCTGCGCGCTGCCCGAGCCCTTCCTCCAGCTCGCGTTCCTCAGCCTCCCCGTGATCCCTTCACTCAAGCTGACCGATCATGGCCTCATGGACGTGGACGCCTTCCAGCTCATCTCCGTACGGGCCGCGTGATCCCCCAGGCCCACGAGACCCGGGCCGAGGAAGCCCAGGAGAGGCCCACGGTCATCCCCCTGTCGTCCCGGACCGTGCCTCGGCTGGCGTCTCGCCTCGCGCTCGCCGGGGCCGGCCTCAGCCTTCGCGAGACCTTCGTGGCGCTGCACGTCGACGGAGCCTCGAGCCTCCACGCGATCGCCGAGATGACCGACCTCGAGGTCGGAGAGGTCGGAGACATTCTGAAGAGGCTGGAGCAGCTTGGCCTGGTCCAGCTGCTCCGGCCCGCGGAGCACGACCCCGGACGCAGCGAGTGCCCCACGGTCATGCCCGAAGGCGACGGGTAAGCGCTGGCTAGGAGAGACCTGGCTCGGAGGGCCAGGGCTGAGGCTCGCCCTCGGCCAGGACGGCCCTCCTCGCGGCCAGGGCCTCGTACTCCGGCGTGCCCCGGAACGCGCGCAGCGAGCGCTCCGCGCGGCTCCTCACGAAGGAGCGAGGATCGTCCAGGGCGCGGAAGAGCGGCGCGAGCGCGCGAGGATCGTCGGGAGGATCGTCGGCGATGACCGCGCGCACGTGGGGATCGGCGCAGGTGAGGCCCTCGATGAGCGCGAGGTTGCCCCGAGGATCGCCGAAGAGCTTCAGCGCCTTGCAGAACCAGACGAGCTCGTGCGCGGCATCGTCGTACTCGAAGGTCGAGGTGAGGGGCTCGTCGAAGAGCCTGCGGAGCGCGCGCACCAGCGGCACGACCGACGCCGGGTTGCCGATCTCGGCGAGCCGGAGCGCGACGTTGTAGCGAAACACCCCGGCCTTGTCGTGGAGGGCCTGGTGCAGGGCCTCGATCCCCCGCGCCTCCACCTCGGGGAGGATGAAGCGGTAGTAGGGGCGCACCTTGGGCACGCGCTGCCCCTGGCTCTGGAAGGCCCGGGTCGCGGCCTGCCGCACGGCGTGATCGTCGCGGGTGACGAAGTAGCGGACCGCGTCCCGGTCGAACTCCACGCCGCCGATGTCGGCGAGGCAACGGAACGCCCACACCCGCCTGCGGGAGGTCTCCTCGCGCTTGAAGCCTGGCTCCCAGATGGCGCGCTCCAGCGCGTCGTCGAAGCCCGAGGTGGGCTCCCCAAGCTTGATGAGGGCCGCGACCCGGACGACGTCCGCCGCGCGATCCCTGAGCTCGATGCCGCGCAGGAGCGACAGGGTGCTCGCGTGCTCCTCCGGCGTGGCGCCGCCCAGCTGGCCAAGGGCCCACACGAGCTCGGGGGAGACGCCGTCGCGCAGGGTCGCCGAGAGGCGGGTGAGCTCGGCGATGCGCGAGGTGGCCTGGCGCCACTCGAGGGCGCCGAGCGCGAACGCGCAGCCCGGCAGGAGCGGCCGGTACTCCATGTTCACCGAGGAGGCGATCTCGAAGAGCGCGGGCGCGGCGCGGGCGTCGCCCAGCGCGCCCAGCGTGGTGATCAGCTCCTTGACGAGCGGGCTGCGCTCGAGGCCCTCCTTCCAGCCAACGAGCGGGTTCTGCTGGAGGAGCGCGATCAGGCGGGGCACGGCCTCCCTCGCGCCGAGGGCGCGGAGCGCGGCCACGGCGCTGGTCTCGAGGTGCCTGTAGCGCTGGGCCTCGCGATCGAGCAGCGACAAGAGCGCAGGCACGGCGCGGGGGTCCCCAAGGGCGCCGAGCATGTCGATGGCCCGGCGATCCTCGCGCAGGGCGCGGCCCACCAGCAGGGGCACGAGGACCCTGCTCCCGCGCTCGCCCAGCGCGAGCAGGGCCTCCTCGCGCTCGTGCTCGAGCACCATGTTGTCGTGGACGTGGCCATCCTCGTCCAGGTACCGGACGATGCGCAGGCTGGTCTCCAGCTCGGGGCGCTCCGAGAGCACGTCGCTGACCGTCCTGTGCGTCGCCTCGTCCTCCAGCCTCTCCCACGCCAGCGCCTCGAGCTCCTCGAGCGTGCGCGTCCTCCACGCCACCCTCTGGGGCGTGAGCGGAGCGCCCGAGGGCTCGCGCTCCGGCCACTGCGAGCGGCCACGCTGGCGCGAGGGCGAGGGCGCGACGATACCCAGCGAGAGGAAATCGCCCTTGGCCCTGGCCAGGCTGGCGATGGGCCCCAGCGTGTCGCGGCGGCCTCGCCTCAGATCGTCGAAGAAGGCCGCGGAGTCCCGGACGAGCCTGGCCTGGCTCTCGCCGCAGCGGCGGATGGCCGCGTCGAGCCGGGGCACGTCGTCGAAGAACCAGCTCCTGAAGAGGGCGTAGAGCGCGGTGGGCACGGAGGTGGGCATGGCGCGCATCCACCGCTCCCACACCGGCTTGGTGGGCGCGGGGTTGTGGCGCGGCAGGAAGAAGCGAGGCACGTCGTCCAGGGTGAAAATGCCGTCGTCCTCGAGGAGGCACTGGATCCACAGCGCCCGGAGGAAGCGCTGGAGGGTGGGCGAGCGCGGCGCGAGGTAGGGCGCCGTCGCCGAGCGCCGGGTCGCCTTCTCGAGCTCGGCGAAGGGCGACCTCTTGACGACGTGGGCCCGGAGCCCCTCCGCGACGCGCGCGAAGGTGGGCTCGTCGAGCTCCCCGGAGCGCCGCCCGTCCGTGGCGGCGGCGGCGTGCGCGAAGCTCGAGAGGTCCCGGGTGAGCGGGCCCACGAGGGTGCGCTTCACCCACGAGAAGAGGAAGACCGCGTCGCGGCTCACCCGGCGCGAGGCCTGGGTCACCGGCTCGTCGAGGCCGTCGTAGAGGGCGACGTAGTAGGTCTCGCCGAGATCGGAGCGGGCGATGGGCAGGGCGCCGGTGAGGAGCCCGAGGAGCGCCGCTCCGCCGCCGGCGCGGGCGTCGCTCACCAGATCGACGAGCGCGTTGCCGTCCGCGCCCGCGGGGAACGCGAGCAGCTCGAGATCGCAGAGCGAGGGGCACCGCGCGGCCAGCGCCGAGAAGCCCACGAGATCGCGCGGCGAAGGGAAGCCATAGGCGCGCCCGAAGTCCGCCACGAAGCGGACGGCCTGGGGCGAGGGCTCGCGGACGAAGCGCTCGAGGAAGGTGGTCGACGCCTCCGCAAGGATGCGATCCGCGAGCACCTTGCTCGTGGACGCGATGCGCTCGGGGGAGACCGCGTTCTTCGTTCGCTCGGTTTCGAGTACGCCCATCGTGGACCGCCACGCAGCACGGGAGCGCGTGGATGCGGCACGCTGATGGTGGGTGACGATCCGCCGCAGGTCAACGGCCCCGGAGAAGATGCGCTATCATGGCCGCCCAGGAACGGATGGCGACGCGAAAAATCAAGGTGAGCACCGGAGCCGCGAGCCAGGATTTTCAGCTCCACGTCGTGGGGCGCCCCTCCGCTCCTCAGCACGACATCTACCACTTCGTCCTCGGCCAGTCGTGGGCGTCCTTCTTCGCCCTCATCTTCGTCTTCTACGTCACCTTGAACCTGGTCTTCGCGTGCGCCTACCTCGTGGTCCCCGGCGCGATCTCCAACGTCGAGCGCTTCGAGGACGCCTTCTATTTCAGCGTGCAGACCCTGGCGACGATAGGCTACGGGGCGATGGCGCCGGCCTCGCGGTACGGGCACTTCGTGGTGGTGATCGAGGCCTTCTGCGGCATCTTCACGACGGCGATGCTCACCGGGCTCACTTTCGCCAAGTTCGCCCGTCCCACGGCGCGGGTCCTCTTCTCGAAGGTGGCGGTCATCGCCCCTCGCGACGGGGTGCCTCACCTGATGTTCCGCATGGCCAACGGGCGCCACAACCAGGTCGCCGAGGCCACGCTCCGCGTGACGCTGCTCGTCAACGAGCGCACCAAGGAAGGGGAGTCGATGCGCCGCCAGATCGAGATCCCGGTGGTGCGCCCCAGCACGACCTTCTTCGCCCTCACATGGACGGCGATGCACCGCATCGACGAGGCGAGCCCCTTCCACGGCGAAGCGCTTTCGCGGCTCAAGGCGCAGAACGCCGAGATCCTGCTCAGCCTGAGCGGCCTGGACGAGACCCTGGGGCAGACCATCCACGCCCGCTACCGGTACTACGCGAACGACATCATGCAAAATGCACGCTTCGCCGACGTCTTCCGCCTCCACGAGGACGGGACGAGGATCCTTGACTACACCGATTTCCACGAGATCGTCGCCATCGGCCCTCGAGGCGCCGACGAGTCCACCTGACCGCCAAGCCCCAACGATGCCTCACCCCCCTGCCGAGCCCCACATCGAGACCTTCCGCGACGTCACCCACACGGTGAACGGCGTCCGCCTCCACGTCGTGGAGGCCGGCCCTCCCGGGGGCGAGCTGGTCGTCCTGCTCCACGGGTTCCCCGAGTTCTGGTGGTCGTGGCGCCGCCAGATCCAGGCCTTCTCCGACGCCGGCTACCGGGTCCTGGCGCCGGACATGCGCGGCTACGGGCAGTCCGACAAGCCCCGTCGCGTCAAGAGCTACGCCCTCCACGAGCTCGCCCGCGACGTCGCGGAGCTCATCGCCGCAGCGGGGCGAGAGCGGGCCGTCGTGGTGGGGCACGACTGGGGGGCCATGGTCGCGTGGGAGGTGGCCATGCGCCACCCCGAGCGCGTCCTCAAGCTGGGCATCCTCAACGTGCCTCACCCCCGGCGTATGCTCACGGGCCTGCTCACGCTGAGGCAGCTCAAGAAGAGCTGGTACATCTTCTTTTTCCAGCTCCCCTTCCTGCCCGAGCACATCCTGGAGAAGAACGATTTCGAGGGCCTCCGGCGGATGTTCACCAGCGAGGGCTTCACCGAGGACGAGGTCGACTCCTACGTCGACGCGTTCCGCTACGAGGGTGCGCTCCACAGCGCGCTCGGCTACTACCGCGCCGCCTTCCGGCGGACCTTTACCCTGCGCCTCGGCAAGCCCGAGGTCATCCGGGTTCCCGTGCTGGTCATCTGGGGCCGCCAGGATCGAGTCCTCGGCGTGGAGCTGGCGGAGCCACCCAAGGAGCTTGTCCCGAACGCCCGCGTCGAATACCTGGACGCCTCCCACTGGGTCCAGCACGACCAGCCCGCAAGGGTCAGCGAGCTGCTCCTGGCGTTCTTCCGAGAGCGCTAGCGCTCTCGAACCCGGGGTCGGTCCGGCGCGCCCGAGCACGTACCTGGCGTGGCACATAAAGGCACGAAAGAAATACAGTCTTTTTCTTGGGCATTCGTATGGCACACGGGTTGCTCAGTGGCCGGTATGCGCCATACATTCCTCCTCCCGGTTCTCCTTGGCACTCTCTTCCCTCTCGTGGTCGGCTGTGGTGGTCCGACTCTGACGGTCCGCGAGTGCGAGGCTCTCGAGAGCGCCGCGTCGGAGACCGAGCTCGCCGCCATGCAGGGCTTCGCGTCCGAGTCCGAGCTCTCGAGCTACCTCGCCAAAACGGAGGCGAAGGCCGCCGAGCGAGAGCAAAAGCTCGCCGAGTGCCGCGGGCCTCGGGGGAGCTCGATCGATTCGAGCGGAGCGGATGCGCCGATGGCGGCCGGGTCGCCGGGCGCGTCCGGCCCCACGCCCAACGAGGGAATCACCAACAACCAGGAAGGGGGCGCCGACGAGGGCGGAATCGTCAAGAACATAGGGTCCTCCCTCGTCGTCTTGCGCATGGGGAGGCTCTTCGCCGTGGACGTGGCGGCGACTCCGACCTTGACCGACTCGCTGCGCGTCGCCCCGACCGACCGCCTGAACAAGGGAGTCTGGTACGACGAGATGCTGGTGAAGGGAGATATGGTCTACGTCGTGGGATATCGCTACTCCCTCCCCGATTTGGCTGCAGGGAGCTCCGCGAAGGCGGCCAGCGGGGCGACGGAGATCGACAGCTTTCGCCTGGCGGGGGGCAAGCTCACCCGCGTAAAATCGATGTTCCTCGAGTCGAACGACTACTTCTCGGGCAAGAATTACGCGAGCCGCATGGTCGACGGCAACCTTGTATTTTACATGCCCCACCACGTGGGCCGGAAGGACGCCGCGCTCTCGTTCCCTCGCGTGCTCGAGCTCGACCAGACAGGCGCCCTCCGCCCTGTCGGTCCCATCTTCGGCGCGCTCGACGTCACCCGTTCGCACGAGCGGCCGTTCGCGCCCACGTTCCACACCGTCGTGAAGTGCAGCCTCCCGGCGACGGGCGATCTCGACTGCCACGGAAAGAGCGTGCTCGGCTCATGGTGGCGTGAGCACTACGTCTCGGGCCGAGCGCTCTACCTGTGGTCGCAGAGCCACGCCTACCGCTTCGACCTCGCGACCCTCGACGTGACCGTCCACGCCGCCCGGGGGGCCCCGCGCGATCAGTTCTCGTTCAAGGAGACGGATGACGCCCTCGTCGTCGCCGTGCAAGGCTCGGGAGGCCTGGCCCTCACCAAGCTCCCGCTCGCGGCCTTCGACAAGCGCGGCGCCCAGGCGGTGACCCTGGTGCCGCTCGGCCTCACCCGGGTCCGCGAGAACCGATTCGTCGGATCGAAGCTCGTCGCAGCGGGCGACTCCTCTACTGGCGCGGGCCAGCAGAAGCTCGTCACGGTCGACGTGAAGACGCTGGACGTCGCGCAGATCGCGGGGCCTGACGTGGTGCGTATCGAGCCTCTCGACGGCGACCGGGCGCTGGTCGTGTCGACCCGGCCGGCCGGAAAGGGGCTCGTGCTCGGCGCCTACTCGACCGACGCCCTCACCGCGCCGCCGGCCGAGCTCGCCCTCGACGGGCTATCGGAGGGAGAGAGCCGCAGCCACGGGTTCTTCTTCAAGCCGAGCCCCTCCGGGGGAGGGACGTTCGGCTACGCCGTCGTGAACGGGTCGTCCTCGCGCGGCGGCTCGTCGGGCTTCGGGGATGGCATCTCGAACCTTGGATTTTTCACGGTCGCCGCCGAGCGAGGCCTCTCGAAGGTCGGGGTCGTGTCGTCGGGCAACGTCGTCGGCGAGTGCGAGACGTCGTGCACCGACTGGTACGGCAACACCCGCCCGATCTTCCTGGGCGAGCGGGTCTTCGCCCTCATGGGGAGCGAGCTCGTCGAGGTGTCCCTCGCGAGCAACGCGAGCCGGGTGGGGCAGGCGGCGATCCTGAAGACGGAGCCGTCCGATTCGCCGAGCCCCTGAGCTCGACCCCGCTGCGCCGCGCGAAGGGGGCGGGGTGGCTCCTCGCCTCTGAGCGCGGTATTTCCATCCTTGCTCCTCCGGGCTTCTGGGCTAAGATGCGCCTCGCCATGTTCACGCTGTCGTTCGTCTAAGAACCCCACATCGAGCCGCTCGAGGCCTTGGCGCGTCGCTCCGCGACGCGGCTTTCGTGCCTCGCGCTCATTGGGAAATAGGCCGCGAGCTCGGGTTCGCCGGCCAAACGCGCCCCACGCGGCGGCGCGGCTTCGAGGACGTCGTGCACGGAGAACGGAATCGTATGTTGAAATTCAGCTCGAAGGCTATTTCGGAGCATGCAGAGGTGCCCCTCGCGGACGAGGGGCGGCTGGAGGAGCTCGTCGCGCGCTTCAGCGAGCGGCAGGCCGGGGGCCAGCCTGCCCACGGTCAGGCCTCCTCTTGTTATGTCGTCTCGGTCGGAGAAGCGCGCGAGTCGAAGATTCGCTCCGCGCAACTCGCCGAGATCGTCGCGCTGGTGGAGAGCCAGGGCGGCTCCGTCGTCGGACGGGAGATTTACCACCTTGGAGAGCCCAATCCGCGGACGCTCCTCGGCCGAGGAGCCGCGGAGGACATCGCCTCGAGGGCGAGGGCCTGCGGCGCGGCGATGCTCGTGCTCGACGCGGAGCTCTCTCCCTCGCAGACGCGGAACCTGGAAGACGTCGCGGGGATACCGATCTGCGATCGCGAGGCGATCATCCTCAATGTGTTCTTCCGTCACGCCAGGACGCGCAGGGCCAGGATACAGGTCGAGATCGCCCGGCTCGAATACCTCAGGCCGCGCATCCGCGGCGTGGGGCTCGACATGGATCAGCAGGCCGGCGGCATGGCTCGGGGCCGCGGTCCGGGGGAGACGGCCTCGGAGCTCCTGGCCCGAAAGCTCGACGATCGGCTCGAAGAGCTCCAGAAAGCATGGAGGAGGCTCGAGACCTCGGCGGGCACGCAGCGGCGAAGACGCAGTGAGTGCAAGCGGATCGCGCTCGTGGGCTATACCAACGCCGGCAAGACCTCGCTCATGAACGCCCTCACGGGGGCCTGCCTCTCGGCGCGGGACGTGCCCTTCGAGACGCTCGACACGACGTCGCGCTGCCTCACACGGCACGGCGGCGAGGTGCTGCTGAGCGACACGGTCGGCTTCATTCGAAGGTTGCCTGAGCGTCTGCTCAAGAGCTTCGAGTCGACCCTTGCGGAGATCACCGAGGCTTCCCTCCTCGTCTTCGTGGTGGACGCGACGGATCATGAGCGAGAGCTCCAGCTCCGGACGACCCTGGAGCTCGTGGAGAGAATGGGCGCCGGGAGCACCCCGCGGTTCTACGTTTGGAACAAGGTCGACAGGCTGCCGTCCCCGCCCGACGAGGAAGAGCTCTCGCGGTGGAGCGCGGGTCACCCCTGGGCGGCCCTCAGCGCGCACGACGCGCGCTCCGTCGCCGATCTCGAGCGGGCGCTCCTCGGGGCCGTTCGACGCGAGGACGGCGAGCTCGCGGCGTTCGTGCCTTATGCGTCCGCCGACGTCCTGGCGCTCGTTTACGGGCAATGTCGCGTGGTATCCAGCGTAGCCACGGACGAAGGGCTCGACCTTCGGCTTGAGGGGCCGCCCCCGGTCCTCTCTCGAATTCGAGGCCGTCTCGGGGTGACGAGATCATGAGCGCGCTCATCGAGGTCTCCGAGGCCACGATCCGCGCCCCGGGGGGCAGGCCTTTGTTCGAGGGGTTGAGCATGCGCCTCTCGCGCGAGCGCGTGGCGCTCGTGGGGCGCAACGGCGCCGGAAAATCGACGCTCCTGGCCGCCCTCGCGGGCGCGGCCGACGTGCACGAGGGCCGCGTGGTGACGCGGCGCGCGCCGCACTTCGTCCCGCAGGCCCTCGA
>SXGT01490704.1_pt1 | contig 13313 bp, 10 predicted proteins | sample 3176221 | NCBI WGS metagenome assembly SXGT01 (sample SAMN11356862, study PRJNA531348) | freshwater metagenome | isolation source: freshwater sample F1-120 | place: China: Fuxian Lake, Yuxi | collected 2017-12-25
ACGCCCATATGGTAGCCGTCGATCGGATCGCTCAGCACCGTCGTCAGCGCATCGATCATCGTGACGTCGCCCATCTTCCTGCCGAACCGCGCCTCCGTGACGACATGAGGCGCCCGGCTCATGACCTCGGAGCCGCCCGCGACGGCGATCTCCACCTCTCCGAGCCGGATCATCTGCGCCGCCGAGACGATTGCCTGGAGGCCGGAACCGCACAGCCGGTTGAGCGTCAGCGCAGGCGCGTTAAACGGGATTCCGGCCTGCAGTGCCGCAGCGCGCGCGAGATATGCGTCCTTCGGCTCGGTTTGAATGACCTGCCCCATGACGACGTGGTTGACGTCCGCAAGGCCGACCCCGGCCCGCCGGACAGCTTCGGCAATCACAAGCGCGCCGAGTTCGGCGGGGCTATGGTCTTTCAGGCTGCCGCCAAAGCCGCCGATCGCGGTGCGGACGCCCGATACGATGTATACAGGTGCCATGGCTCTGCCTCAGTAGCGGAAGCTCGCTTGCAGCATTACCTCGCGACCGCGGGCAACGACGCCCCGCTGCTCGCCCTGGGTCAACGGCACACTGGTGCCGCCGGTGCGGTCGCCGGCAAACAACAGATAGTATTTGTTGGTGAGGTTGCGGCCGATCAGGGAAACCTGCCAGCGGCCGTCGGGATCGCCGATCCGAGCGCTCGCATTCAGGCGCCAGAAGCTGTCCTGCTTGGAGGACGGGGCGAACGAGTCGCTGGCGAAATAGCTCGAGCTGTAGAAGGCGTCCCCCGTGAGGCCGACCTCCAGGTCGTCGCCGGCCGGAACCGTCAGGTCGAAGCCGGCATTGCCCGCGAAATCAGGCGAGCGGGCCGGCACGCGGCCGTCGAGCACCTGCTGCAGGATGGCCGTTCCCGCGGCGGTGAGTTGTCGACCGCCAGCGGCATTGGTGACGAACGAGCAGCCCGGCGGTGCCGCGGCCGTCAAAGCGACCGCTGCCGGGATCGTGTAGCCATAGCATTGGCCGGTATAGTCGCGGAAACGGTTGTGGACGTAGGCGATGGCGCCATGCAGCCGAAGATTGTCCGTGGCCTCGAAGCTTGCCTCCAGTTCCGCGCCGCGCTGGCGCACGGCGCCGGCGTTGCTGATCTGGAACCTGATCGTGCTCGCGTCGTACGTCGTCACTTGCAGGTTCTTGAAATTGTAGGCGAACGCGGACGCGGTGAGACGCAGCCGCCGGTCGAACAGCTCCCCTTTGGCACCAACTTCGAAGCCGCGCGCGGTCTCTGAATCGAAGTCGATGTCCGCCAGGGTGGTCGTGGTCTGAATCGGACTGGTGATGCCGAACCCACCGGATTTGAAGCCGGTCTTATAGGCCAGGTAGATGGTCGAATTTGGCACCGGGTGGTAGGACAGGGTCGCTTCGGGCGAGACGTTGTCGTCCTTGAATGTGCCGGCAAGGATGCCAGGCGTGGGATCCGTGGAGCCCGGAAAAACCGTCGTCGCGGTGTTGAAGCGTCCGAGCGCCGAGTTCACGCCATACAGGTTCTGGTTTCGGGTCTTTTTCTTCTCGGACGTGTAGCGAGCGCCTGCGGCAAGCTCCAGCTGAGGCGTGATGAGCCACGTCGCCTGCCCGAACACGGAATAGGTGCGACCCGTGAGATCGGCGATCTTTTCATAGGTTTCGATCCGGTCGTTGGCCGGATTATAGCTGATGTCGGCACGGAAGTTGGTGTCGTTGTACAAGGCGTCGCGCGTGTCGCCGTAAAAGGCGCCGATCAGGAAGTTCAGCGGCCCGTCGAATTTGGTGAGCACGCGCAATTCCTGACTGAAACTGCGATAGCTGGTGTTCTCATACGTCGTGAGCGCGTTGTCGACGGTGTGCGTCAGGCCGGACACGCTGCGATAGCGGTTGTGGATATAGCCGGTCAGGGACGAAATATTAAACGCGTCCGCGTCATATTTCATTACCAGCGAGGCCGAATACGCCTTGTTGACGCCGCGGGACCGATTGTCTCCCTTGAGCGCAGGAATGCGGTTGGCGATCGCGGGCACGATATTGCTGAAGCTGGTCTGGTTGTCCGGCCGGCAGTCGCCGAACGGATCGACGACAGCGAAGGAGCGAGGGAGGCCGTCGCTGCATGGCCCGATATTCTGCGAAAATGAGCCACCGCCCTGATCGTGTGCGCGGAGGCCGAACAGTTTGAGGGTCGCGCCGAAGCGGGAGTCCGGCTTGAACTCCAGCGTCAGCCGCCCGAGCAGTTCGTCGTCTCCGACCCGGCGTCCCGGCGGCCCAGGCAAGGTGCCTGTCGCCGCGGGCAGCGCCGCCGGAAAGAAAGGATTGGCGGCAACCTGGGCGTTGTTGCGCATCCAGCCTTTGGCATCGCGGTACCGGAATGCGAGCCGTGCGCCGAAGGTGTCCGCGAGCGGGCCGGCGATATAGCCATCCGCCGTGACTTCGTCGGCGACGAACTCGTAACCGACGCGACCGCCCACTTCCAGCTCGTCCGTGGGGCCGGCGGTGGTGATGGAAATCACGCCGGCGGGACTGTTCTTGCCGAAGAAAAGAGCCTGCGGACCCTTCAGCACTTCGACCTGCTGGATATCGAAGAAGCCCAACGTCGCGACGCGGCCCGACGACGACTGGATGCCATCAATGGCAACCGAGACCGGCTGCTCATAGCCCACTTGGGTAGGCGGCGAGCTGATCCCGCGAATGGCGATCGAGCCGCCGCCAATAGTGCGATAGTTGCTGACGATCACGGTAGGCGTCAGCTCGCCGATCTTGGTCAGGTCGGTCGCATTATATTTTGCAATGTCCTTGGAAGACAGGACGGACACGGCGACGGGAACGTCCATCAACCCTTCGTTGCGAAGGCGCGCGGTGACGACGATCTCTTCCTGCTGGGTGTCTTTAGCGGCCTGCGCGCCACCCGCCTGGCTTGTCGCGTCGCCTGCAACGGTTGGCGCACTGGACTGGGGCTGTGCTGCGACCGGCGCCAAGGCCGAAAAACACGCGGTGGATAAGATCAGTGTCCGTGCCACCCGAAAGGACGTCGCCTTCATCTTCTTCCTCCCACTGTCGGCGAGCGTGCGTTCGGTGTCGTCACCATGGGGGCCATGTCGGCCAACGCCGCTGCATCTCATCTCCCAGCAACAACCTACTTTCGAGTCGCTCACATTGTCAACACAGGCGTTGACTACTTGGTCGCGCCAGTAGAGCGGCCGTCATTCAAAGTAATTTGATCGTTTCAGATTTCGCGCTGAATCTTGTGGAATTGCGTACGTTCAGAATGCCACTCTGTCGCCGCCCTTCAGCGTCAGCATCTCGCGCACTTCCGCCGGTGTCGCCGGCTCATGACCCATTTCGTTGAGGATGCGGACGATCTTTTGAACCTGCTGTGCATTCGAAACCGCCAGTTGGCCGCGCTCGATGAACAAGCTGTCCTCAAGCCCGACACGGACATGGCCGCCCAACAAAGCCGCTTGCGTAAGGAACGGCATCTGGTGCCGCCCGGCTGCCAGGACCGACCATTGAAAGGCATCCGGCCCGAACAGGCGATCGGCGGCACCCTTCATAAACACCAGATTCTCGAGGTCCGGGCCAATGCCACCCAGAATCCCGAAGATCATCTGAATGAAAAAGGGTGGTTGGACCATGCCGGCATCGACGAAATGAGCCAGGTTATAAAGATGCCCGACATCGTAGCATTCATGCTCGAAGCGCGTTCCGCTCGCGCTCATGGTCTTCAGAATGCGGTCTATGTCACGAAAAGTGTTTCGGAAAATATAGTCGTCGGAGTTCAGGACATAGTCCTTTTCCCAACCGTGTTTCCATGTTTCGATCCGGCGGCCCGCACCGTGAAACGCGAAGTTGATGCTGCCCATGTTGAGCGAGCACATCTCCGGCTGAAAACGCTGAGCGGCAGCAAGCCGGTCGTCCAGCTTCATCGTTGCCGATCCGCCAGTGGTCAGGTTGATCACCGCGTCCGTGCGCTGACGAATGATCGGGAGAAACCGCGCGAAGACGTCCGGATCGCCGGTCGGCTGTCCTGTTTCTGCTACTCGAGCATGAAGATGCAGGATGGCGGCCCCCGCTTCGGCCGCCGCAATCGCCTGCTCCGCGATCTCTGAAGGCGTGACGGGAAGCGCGTCGGACATACTGGGCGTGTGCGCACCGCCGGTTACCGCGCAAGTGATTATGATCTTTGCCACAGACTAGCTCCGGCTCTGAGAGGGCAATTTGAGCTGGCGATGAAGGCCGAGACGGTCGGCGCAGACCTGCGCCCGCCTCACTGTCCCTTCCGTCACGTCGATCATCGCGGCTATCCGCAGATCCACGGGCGCGCCGACAAGCGCGCGATCGCTATCCTCAAATCCACCTTTGTAGCGTCCCCGGCACACGCAATGGGCTGCGGCCCGCGCGCCGGCCGAGAAGATATGCGAGATCTCGACGGTCTCGATATCAATCAGTTCGGTAAGTCGTGGGCCTCCGACCATAACTGCCTCGACGACCGGATCGTCGATAAACCCGGGCAGCCATGTCCGTACCGCCAGCTCCGTAGCTGCATCGGCGGACCTTACCGGCTCGTCCCAAGGAGCCAGGGCGGGCGCCGCGACTGGATCGGCCACCCCGCTCTTCAATTGGCGTTTGCGCGCGAAATAATCCTCCTCGGCCCAGCCGTGTACGAGGCGACCGGCGTCGAGCCTGAAGAGCGTGATGCCCCGCCACGCGGCCACGCGCCCCCCGTCGCGGATCGACGCCCCATGCTCGGTAAAGCGCATGGCCACGCCAGCTTCGCCCAGGATGACGTCATGAACGGTGACAGTCAGCCCAGGAAACTGATCCAGCTGCGCCGCTGTCGCCGGCAAATAGCTGTAGTCTCGTCCGTCGAAGAGATGTCCGCCGATCGATAGGCGGTAGGCAGGGTCCATGACCCATTCGACCGCCTGATTGTCGTGCGAGGTGAGGAAATCGACGGCGAAGCCGCGCAGCGCGCGGGCCTGGATCGAAATCGTCATGCTTCTTTCTCCGACAGTTCGCGGTCCAGCACGCGCAGTTCCTTCTTCAGGATCTTGCCGGAAGCATTCTGAGGCAGCGCCTGGACAAACCGGATCGAGCCGGGGCATTTGTAATGGGCAAGACGATCGCGCGTGAACGCGATCAGCCCTGTTTCGTCCAAAGTGGTGCCGGGCCGCGGAACGACATAGGCACGGGGGCTTTCGCCCCATTTCGGATGGGGAACCCCGATGACCGCCACCTGCTGCACGGCGGGGTGGGCGCCGAGCACATTTTCGATTTCGGTCGGGTAGATGTTCTCCCCGCCCGAAACGATCATGTCCTTGTACCTGTCGTGAATGAAGACGAAGCCGTCTGCGTCGCAATAAGCAGCGTCGCCGGTCTTCAGCCATCCGTCCGGCGTGATTGCAGCCGCTGTCTCGTCCGGCTTGCGCCAATAGCCAGCCGTTACCATGCCCGAGCGGATGCGGATCTCGCCCACCTCCCCGGTCGGGACCGGTTGATCGGTGGCGGGATCGACCAGCCGCATCTCGACCCAGGGCAGCGGCTTTCCGCATGAGCGCAGCCGCTCTGGATCGGGGCCGTCGGGGTCATGCTCCGAGGGCGGCAGGGTGATTACGGTTCCGGCCGTTTCCGTGGCCCCATAGGCATGGCTGAACTCGCAGCCGAACAAGGCAAGTGCTCGGCGCAGCAGGGGCTCCATCATCGGCGCCGCACCATAAAGCAGCCGCTTGAGCCCGCGGGGCGGATCACCGGCCATTTCCACATGATCGACAAGCCGCTGAACGACCGTCGGCACGAAAAAGGCATGAGTTACGTCGTGCTGCTTGATTGCGGCGATGATGCTGGCAGGATCGAGCTGGTCAAGCAGCACCGTGTGGCCGCCTTGGCTCAGCGCCATCATGCCGTAGCCGATACCCCCGATATGGAAGAGCGGCATGGCAACGAGGTTTACGCTGGCTGCATCGAAATCCCACGCTTCGCGGGCCGTCCGCGCGACGTAGGAAAGGTTGTGCTGACTGATCAGCACACCTTTTGGCGCCCCCGTGGTGCCGGACGTATAGAGCAGGAGAGTCGGGGCCGACGGGTCCACCTCCCGCGGCGCAAAAGCAACGTCTCCGCTCGTGACGCGCGAAGCAATCTCATCAAGATCGACCTTGGCCGCCTCATGTGTCGTGTCCGCGAGCAGGTTCGCGAGGGATGGTGCAAACATCAGGAGACGAGGCGCGGAATCATCGACAATCTGCGCGATCTCACGCGCGGAAAGGCGCCAGTTCAACGGCACCATGATGGCCCCGATCTTCGCGCACGCGAAAGCGAGTTCGTAGAAGATGGTCGCAGTATGAGAGAGCAACGCCACGCGGTCGCCGACACCCACCCCTTTTTCAATCAGCACCTGAGCCAAGCGATCGCTGCGCTTATCGAGATCGTGAAAGCTGAACAGCGTTTCGCCGAAGGCCAGGCACGGTGCAGCGGGCGTTCGCTCCGCAAATCTCTGCATGAGCGCGAGCAGGGTGGGCTGCATTTCCCTCTCCTCAGTAGCTTTTGGGCAGTCCCATGCTGTGCTGCGCGACGTGGTTGAGCACCATTTCCCGGCTGACGGGCGCCGTCTTGTGCAGCCGCGCGATGAACCAAAGGTCGGCTAACCCGAATTCATAGCTAAGGCCATTGCCGCCATGGACCTGGATCGCCTGGTCGAGCGCCTTGAGTGAAGCGTCGGCAGCGGCGAACTTCGCCATATTGGCCGCTTCCGCCGCGTCTTCGCCGATATCATAGAGCTGTGCGGCTCGCGCATTCAGCAGGCGGGCAGCCTGCACGTGTATATAGGCTTCTGCGAGCGGGTGAGACACGCCCTGATGCTGCCCGATCGGTATGTTCCAGACCGAACGGTCCCGTGCATATTCCGCACCCCTGGACAGTGCGAAACGGGAGATACCGTTGTTGATCGCGGCGGCCGATATCCGTTCCGGATTGAGCCCGACGAAGACCTGCTTCAAGCCCGCGCCGCGCTTCCCGATCAACGCCGATCCGTCGAGAGCAATATTGTCGTAGAAGGTCGTGAATTGCTTCTCCGGCGTCATCACCGCCGCGTCGATCGGCTGATAGCTCAGGCCAGGTGCGTCCGTCGGCAGCAGGAACAGTGACAGGGCCGATCGACCGTCCCCGGTCTCCATTTCCGGGTCGCGCGCCACGATCATCACGGCGTCGGCGACGTCGATCCCCGAGGTCCAGTATTTTGCGCCATTGAGTACGAAACCGTTGCCGCTCGACGAGACCTGCGTCTTCACCTTGTGCGTGTTCGATCCGGCATCGGGCTCCGTGATCGCGAAGCATATCCTCCGGCTGCCATCGGCGATTCCGGGAAGCCATAGGGCTTTCATGTCGTCGGATCCATGCGCGGCAATGATAGGCGCGGTGATCGAGTTGATGACAAGTTGGAGCAGCGGGCATCCTTGCGCGGCGCATTCCTCCACGACGACATTATAATCGGCGATGCCACCGCCCACGCCGCCATGCTCTTCGGGAATGTGCACGCCCAGGAAGCCGGCTTCGCCCAGGTCGCGCCAGAGCTCGTCCGGCTCCACGCCGCGTTTGACGCAGTCCTGATAATATCTCCGTCCGAAGCGGCCGACCAGCTTGGCCACGCTCTCCCGCAATTCGCGATGATGATCGGCAGTGTCCACGAGCGGGGAAAAGAACATCGGTTGAACGGACATCGATGAGGTTCCCTTTGAGGGTTCAGGCTGGCCAGTCGAAGAAGCCACGGCCGGACTTGGCGCCCAGACGCCCTTCGGCGACCATTGCTGACAGAATGGCAGGAGGAGTGAATCTTGGGCCGTGCGCGGCCTCCAGCGTGCGGGCGACCTCCAGACGAACGTCGAGGCCGACAATATCGCTAAGCCGCAGCGGGCCCACCGGATGGCGATATGCAAGCACCGCCGCCCGGTCGATATCCTCAGCACTGGCGACGCCATCTTCAAGCATGCGCATCGCTTCAAGCGAGGCGGCGAAATCGAGCCGGCTCGTGGCGAAACCAGGAGCATCGCGGACGGTGATGGTCTCTTTCCCGATCGCTACGCCAAACGACTGCGCGGCGGCCACCGCATCGGGCGAAGTCTGGCTCCCCGCCACGATTTCGAGCAGCTTGATCGACCAGACCGGATTGAAGAAGTGCATGCCGAGAAAAGCAGTCGGATCGCTCACGCTGTCCGCCAGAACGTCGATCGACATGGCGCTCGTGTTCGTTGCGATCAGCCGCGGCCGGCGCGCCGCCGCAAGCGCGAGAACCTTGCGTTTCAGGTCCAGCTGCTCCGGCACCGACTCAATGACGATGGCCAGCTCTTCGGGCACGTCTTCGACAGCGGCAACGCGGGCGAGGCGGGCAGCGGCTTCGGATTTCGTGTCCGGGGTCAGCTTGCCGCGCTCAACGGCCCCGCTGAGCGTCGTCTCGATCGTCCTGGCCATGCTGGCAGCGCGGGCGTCATCCGGCTCCACCACGTGGACCGCATAGCCGGCGATGGCCGCGACATAGGCGATGCCGACTCCCATGGTGCCCCCGCCGATCACGGCGATGCCCGATGCCGACGGATGCTGGCTCATCGGCCGCTCCATTGCGGTGCCCGCTTTTCGGCGAAGGCCCGCGCCCCCTCCTGCGCGTCCTTCGATGCCAGCACTTCCTCGACGATCGGCCGCTGGAGTTCCCAGCGTTCATTGGCCGACCAGTCCGGTGCCATGGCCATGATCTTCTTGCTCGCTACCGTCGAAAGCGGTGCGTTGGCCGCGATTTCGTGTGCCAGTGCTAGCGCCTCGTCCAGCGCGCCGCCGGCCGGGGCGAGCCGGTTGACCAGTCCCCAGCGATGCGCCGTTTCCGCGTCCATGCGCTTTGCAGTAAGGGCGAATTCCAGCGCGATGGCCGGCGGAATCCTGTCGCGCAGCCGCACCAGGCCGCCGGAGCCGGCCACCAACCCTCTTGCCGCTTCGGGAAGGCCGAAGACGGCGTCGGTGCTCGCGACGATCAGATCGCAAGCCAGCGCCAACTCACACCCTCCAGCCAGGGCGAACCCTTCGACCGCCGCGATCAGCGGCTTGACGGGAGGCGTTTCCGTGACCCCGGCGAAGCCCCGCCCCTCAAGCTCCGGGCGCTCCCCCGCCAGGAAAGCCTTCAAATCCATGCCGGAACAGAAGCTGCCGCCACTGCCGGTCACGATGCCAACGCGCAGCGCCGGATCGGCGTCGAGCAGGTCGAGCGCCCCCGCCAGCGCGGTCGACACGGCGCGATTGACCGCGTTGCGCTGTGCCGGGCGGTTGAGGGTCATCACAATGATGAAACCCCGCTGTTCGATGATCACCTCGCTCATCGCGCCGACTCGAGCACCGGATCACCTGCGTCGACGGCGAAGCCGATTTCGTAATCGTTGAGATCGGCCGTCTCGGTCATCCGCCACATGTCGATGATCCGGAACGGATTATTGACGACGATCCGGCCTTTGGAGTTGCGCACATAGCCATCGACGCCGGGATACGTCCAAACCAGCCCGGCATGCGTCCTGTCGACCTCTGCATTATAAGCGTCGTGGACCTCGCGGCGCACGTCGACCGTCGCTATCCCCTTGGCGAACATCTGGCGAAGCAGCGACATGACGTAGTGCATCTGCCGCTCGAGCACCGAGATCAGGCTGCCGCCATGGCCGTATTGCGTATTTGGCCCGTACAGGCAGAAGAAATTGGGATAGCCGGGGATGACCGTGCCCAAATAGGCGCGGGCATCGTCGCCATCCCAATCCCGGTGCAGTTCCCGCCCGCCCGTGCCGAACACCCGCATCGGCGCGAGCAGATTGACGACGTCGAAGCCGGTGGCCCAGATGATTGCATCCGCGCGATGGACCGCACCGTCGCTGGTGACGACGCCGTCGGGGAGCACTTTCGTGACCGCACCGACGACGAGCTCGACATGCGGCCGTGCCAGGGTTCGGAACCAGCCATTGTCGAGCAGCAGGCGCTTGCCGAAGGGCGGGTAGCTGGGCAGTACCGCGGGAAGCAGGTCTCGGCGATCGCCAAGCTCCGTCTCCATATAGTGGGTCAACGCGCGCCGGTGCGCGTCGTTGACCGCGTTGATCGACTTGCCGCCGCCATCCCAGTCGGGGTCCTGGCGAAGCGCGTCATACTGCTTGTCGTTGAACGCCCAGCTCAGCCGGAGCCGATACCAGAGCCGGTAAAGCGGCACTTCCTCGAGAAGCCGCTGCAGCGCGGACGGGATCGACTGTTGAAACTTGGGAAAGGGCGCGACCCATTGCGGGGTCCGGTTGACGATCGTCAACGCGGCCACTTCGTCCGCGATGGCAGGTGCCACCTGCATTGCGCTCGCGCCGTTCCCGACCAGCACTACGCGCTTGCCCGCCAGGTCCAGCCCTTCGTCCGGGTAACGCGCGGTGTGGAAACTGGGGCCATGAAAGTCTTCCATGCCGGGAATGTCCGGCAGGCGTGGCTTGTTGAACGCGCCAACGCCGCTCAGAACGATGTTTGCGGTCAGCGCCTCCGGCCTGCCCCGCTCGTCGATGATGACCGCGCGCCAGGTTCGACTAACTTCGTTCCAGGCCGCCTCGACGACCTCCACGCCAAAACGGATGTGGCGGCGGATGTCGAACCGGTCTGCCACATCCTCCAGATAGGCGTGGATTTCCCTGCTGCCCGCGAAATAGCGGGACCATTCATAGGATGCATAGGAAAAGGAATAGAGGTGGCTCGGGACGTCGCAAGCAGCCCCCGGATAGCGATTTTCGAACCACACGCCGCCAAGCTGATCGCGCCTCTCTACGATCGTATAGGGGATGCCGGCGGCAGCGAACTGAATGGCAGCGCAAATCCCGGAAATGCCGGCACCGATGATCAGCGCACGAAATCCCGGCGGCGGAGCGGGCTGCTCATGGCCTTCGGTCGGGAGTTCGCCGCCGTCCAGCTGCAGTTCGTGCCGGATCATCGGCGCATAGTCTGCGGAGATGTTCTCGCCTAGCGACACGCTCATCATCTCCACGAGCAGCGCATCAGAGGGGTCCGGCATTGCCGCGGGACGACCCACAAGCCAGCCGCCAATCGCCTCCCTAGCTGCGGCACGAATCTCGTTCTGCACGGTCGACGGCAGGCCGCCATCGTCATTGTCGTCCAGACCGCGAGTCCTTGACGGGACGTAGCGGCCCTCGATCCATTCGCGGCTGCCGGTCAGGTGAACGAGAACGCAGGCGAGCGTCGGAATGTTGGCCTGTGCAATGGCATCGTCCAGCCAGGTCGAAACATCCTCTGCGCTTCTTTCGCTCATCACCAGTTCTTCCAGCCCATGCGGATGGCTTCCCCGCGGCTCTCACCACAGGAAGTATGGCAGTTTGAGCCCGTCAGTCAACACATATGTTGACGAAAGTGTCCGGAGAGTTCGCGCAGGGCCATTTCGCTCTTGCTGGTCAGGCCGGGAAGGCTTGCAAAACCATGAATCATTCCGGTCGCGCGGGAGACCGTCGCGCGGCCACCGGCGGCGACAATCGCGGCACCCAGGGCTTCTCCCTCATCGCAAAGCGGATCACAGCCGGCGGAGACAATATATGTCGGCGGCAGAGCCAAAAGGTTCGCGCGCAGCAGGGAAACCTCGGGTGCCGAGAGATCCGCGCCGCCCAGATAGACCGACCAGGCCCATCGCATCCATTCGATGGTCAGAATGTGGTTCGCACCGAAGCGCTTCCACGAATCGGTCGAACAGTTCGGGTCGACGACGGGATAGAGCAGCCCCAGCGCGGCAAGCTGAAGGCCCGCATGCGCCGCCCGAAGCGCAGTGCCGAGCGCAATATGGCCCCCAGCGCTGTCCCCACACAGGGCAACTCCCCTTCCGCTCCGCGGCTGGGTTCGGTCGACCCACGTTAGCGCTTCGCTGCAGTCTTCTACGGCTGCCGGGAACGGGGCCTCGGGCGCGAGCCGGTATCCGACCGCGACCACCCGCATGCCGCTGGCCTGGGCCAACACCCGGCACATGGCGTCATGGCTGTCGAGCGAGCCAACTACAAAACCGCCGCCATGGACGAATATGATCGTACCTGCGCTTGTTTCCTGAGCACGGTAGATGCGCAGGACCGACCGGCATCCCGTAACGTCCGGCCCTAACGTTTCGACCGAATGCAGGTCTGGACCACGCGCCGACACCAATGGCGCATCCAGGCGTCGCCGGTAGATGGAAATCGGCATATCCGCCGACGGCGGGCGCAGCGCCGATCGAGGATCGGCCAGCAAATCCGCGAAGGCAGGGTCAGGCGTTTCCACGTCGGGCACGACGCGACGAGAGGCTTGACAGTTTAGTCAACATACACGTTGATCATTTGATCTGCTCCAATCACTAGGTCAAGAGGCGATATGAGTGAAGCGAAGCGTGTAGAACCAGTCGAGCAGAGCGGCATCGGGCGTCGCCGATCGGCGGCACGCACCGACTCGAGCGCGACCTATCGCGCGAAGCGTGTGGAGATCGCCGAAGCCGCTGTCCGCGTGTTCAACCGGATGGGCTTTGAGCGCGCCAGCATCGCTGCTGTAGCAGAGGAAATGGGCGTCGACCGCGCCTCACTATACTATTATATTTCGTCAAAAGAGGAACTTTTCGACGAAGTTGTTCGAACGGTGGTGGAGCGCAACCGTACGCTCGCGAAGCAGATCGAAATAAGTGATCTCTCGCCACGGCGGAAGTTGCGCGACATGATTGTCATGCTGATGACATCGTACGGAGACCATTATCCGTTATTCTATATCTATATTCGGGAAAATCTCAGCCATGTCAGCGATTCCCGTACGCAATGGTCCAAGGACATGCGCGAGATCAATCGACAGACGACCGACAGCATGATCGCGATCATCGAGCAGGGCTATGCCGACAAAAGCCTGCGCAACCTCGGCCCCGCCGCGATTGTCGCTTATGGCATCTTCGGCGTGATCGGCTGGACGCACCGTTGGTTTCGCCCGGACCGCAGCGACGTGAGCGCCGAGGAGATCGGTCGGACTTATGCCGAGATGATCCTTTCCGGTCTCGAGGATCCTTACCGATGATAGAGCCGGGTCCAACAGCGATTGCCGAACGAGGTCGGCATCGAGCACGGCAAAGAACGGTAGGGTAATTTGCACCTTACTAATTCACCATGTCCCGCGGGGACAGAAGGCTTTCGCGCGGGCGGGTTGCCCTTTGTCAGGCGGATCGAATGAGCGTTCACGCAGCCCATCAGCGATCACAGGCACTTGGCCCGCTTGCGCTCAACCAAGTAGTCTTGTGGTGAGCCTCTGAACTCCCGCTTCGCGCCCAT
>SXGT01711727.1_pt1 | contig 13310 bp, 8 predicted proteins | sample 3176221 | NCBI WGS metagenome assembly SXGT01 (sample SAMN11356862, study PRJNA531348) | freshwater metagenome | isolation source: freshwater sample F1-120 | place: China: Fuxian Lake, Yuxi | collected 2017-12-25
AATCGACATGTTGCATACGGTCATGCGCTGTTCCATGGAAAGAGAACGGATGGCGGAACCGCAATACTCGATGATCGAAGCCGTCGCACCGCCAACTCCGATGCGGGCAATGAGCGCCAGGATGATGTCCTTCGCAGTGACCCCGTCCCGCAGCCCGCCGTCCACCCGCACCTGAAACGTCTTCGACCTCCGCTGCAGCAGGCATTGCGTCGCGAGCACATGCTCCACTTCGCTTGTGCCGATCCCAAAGGCGAGCGCTCCAAACGCGCCGTGAGTCGCCGTGTGGCTGTCGCCGCAGACAACGGTCATGCCCGGCTGTGTCGCGCCAAGCTCTGGTCCGATGACGTGAACGATGCCCTGATTCGGGCTCTCAATGCCGTGGTACGGAATTCCAAACTCCGCGCAGTTGATCCCAAGCTGCGCCACCTGCTTCGCGGCGATCTGATCGACGATAGGCAGCGAACGGTCCGTGGTCGGAATACTGTGATCCGCCGTCGCCAGCGTAAGGTCCGGGCGGCGCACCCTCAGGCCGCGCTCGCGAAGTCCCTGAAAAGCCTGCGGGGAAGTTACTTCGTGAACCAGGTGCAGGTCGATGAAGAGCAGCGCCGGCGCGGGCGTCTCCTCGTGAACGACATGCGAATCCCAAATCTTCTCGATGATGGTGGGCGGTCTACTCATGTATTTGATCCTTAGTTATGTGTAGCAGGCGCCGCCTACAGAGCGGCCGCAACCGCTTCCCCGACTTCCCCGGTGGTCGCCGGCCGGCCCGCGGGCCGCAGGTCCGCCGTCACGCTCCCGCTGTTCAGTACGGCTTCCATCGCCTGATTCACGGCCGCCGCTTCTTCCTTCAGACCGAAACTGTATTCGAGCATGGCCGCGACAGAGCCGATCGCGCCCAGCGGATTCGCCTTGTTCTGGCCGGCGATGTCGGGTGCGGATCCGTGCACAGGTTCGTACAATCCCGTCCACGCGCCGGAGGGACGGCGGCCGCCGATCGACGCCGAAGGCAGCATGCCGATCGATCCCGCGAGCACCGCGCCCTCGTCGCTTAAAATGTCTCCGAACATGTTCTCCGTCAGGACCACGTCGAAGCGCCGCGGATTCAAAACGAGTTGCATCGCGCAATTGTCCACCAGGATGTGTTCAAGCGCGACGTCGGGAAATTCGGCGGAAACCTCGATTACCACTTTTCTCCAAAGCTGCGAATTCTCCAGCACATTCGACTTGTCCACGGACGTGACCTTCTTCCGGCGCGCTTGCGCCAGATGGAACGCCATCCGCGACACGCGTTCGATCTCCGCCCGCGTATACGTCATTGTATTGACGGCGCGTTCCTCTGCCCCAACGCCCGAAATGCCGCGAGGAGTGCCGTAGTAGATGCCGCCGGTCAGCTCGCGCACGATAATCATGTCCGTACCTTCCACAAGGTGATTCTTCAGCGGCGAAGACTCGATCAGCGATGCGTAGGCCCGCACGGGCCGTAAATTCGCGAAGACTCCCAGAGTCTTGCGGATACCGAGCAATCCCCGCTCGGGCCGCTTCTCCGGCGGCGCATCGTCGAACTCGGGAAGCCCTACCGCCCCCATGAGCGTGGCATCGGCCGCAAGCGCTAGCCGCGCCGTTTCCTCCGGCATCGGATTCCCGGTCTTGTGGATAGCGATTCCGCCGAGCAACGCCTCCGTAAGCGAGACGGAATGTCCCCACTTTTTCGCCACGCGATTAAGCACGCGCACCGCTTCCCGGGTGACCTCGGGACCAATCCCGTCACCGGGTAGTACAAGAATGTTCAGGTTCATGAATGATTATTCGCTCGCCACCTGTGCCTGAGCCACATGGATCAGTCCGATAATTTCGTCGTCGGACAAGCCTTTCTTGCGGTCCGCGGCCGTCGTGAAGCGCTGGTAAACGTCGTTGAGTTCTTCCTTCGTCAGCGGGAAACCCAATTGGTCGCACCGTACTTTCAGTGCGTGGCGTCCGCTGTGCTTTCCCAGTACGAGCTTGCCTTCGGGCACACCGACCGACTTCGGGTCGATGATCTCGTACGTGGTCCTTTCCTTGAGGTACCCGTCCTGATGAATGCCGGCCTCGTGCGCGAATGCGTTGCGCCCCACAATCGCCTTGTTCGGTTGAGGACCAAACGTGATGATCGAGCTCAGCATCTGGCTCGCCGCGTACATATGCTCCGCCTGGATGCCGGTCTGGAACGGCAATCTGTCGTTCCGCGTCTTCATCGCCATCACGACTTCTTCGAGCGAACAGTTCCCCGCGCGCTCGCCAATACCATTAACGGTGCACTCGATCTGCCGCGCGCCCGCTTGCACGGCTGCGAGTGAGTTCGCAACGGCAAGTCCCAGGTCATCATGGCAGTGTACGCTAACCACTGCGCAGTCGCCCAGCGCCTTGACGATCCGTCCGATGATCGCGCCGTACTCTTCAGGCACCGAGTAACCGACGGTATCCGGAATATTCACGGTGCGCGCGCCCGCGGCCACGACGGCTTTCGAAATCTGCTCCAAAAACTCCGGTTCCGTGCGAGCGCCGTCTTCGGCTGAAAACTCGACGTCGTCGACGAACGTCCGTGCCAGTTCCACGGCTGCGCAGGCCTCTTCGAGCACCTGCTGTTGCGATTTTTTCAGCTTATACTTCAAGTGGATTGGACTGGTGGCGAGAAAGGTGTGAATTCGGGGTCTTCGCGCGTGCTTCAAAGATGCGGCGGCGCGTTCCACGTCAAGCGCGCACGAGCGGGCAAGCGCCGCCACCTGCACCCAGGGGAATTCGCGGCCCACCGCCTCTACGGCTTCGAAATCGCCGTCCGACGCGATTGGGAAACCGGCTTCCATGATGTCCACGCCCAGATCGGCCAGTTTATGGGCCATCCTCAACTTTTCGGGTACCGTCATGCTGCATCCGGGCGACTGCTCGCCATCACGCAGCGTTGTGTCGAAAATGTAGACTCGGTTGGTCATGAAATCTCCACTCCCTCGATTATGAGGGGGCGTAGTCGATTTGCCAAATTAATAATGCTATCGTATCACATAATAGCCGTTTATACTTGACGAGGTGAGTATGGAACTATATCCGCTTCAGGTCTTTCTCACGGTAGCGAATGAACGCAGCTTCTCGCGGGCGGCGGAAAAGCTGTTCCGCACTCAACCCGCCGTGTCACTGGCCTTACAGAGACTTGAAAGCGAACTTGGCGAAAAGTTGATCGACCGCAGCGGCCGGGAACTCGTTCTGACGGACGCGGGTCGTGCGGTTCTGGACTATGCCCGCCGCTTCGAGAACCTGAACAACGAGATGTCGAACGCGCTTGCCGAACTGCGGGACAATTCGGCCGGCCGGCTCACCATCGGCGCCAACGAATCGACCACGCTCTACCTGCTGAAGCACATCGAAAAGTACCGGCGGCTATATCCGAAAGTGAAGATCCAGGTGCGGCGGAGCCTGTCGAGCAAGATCCCGGCCGATCTGCTCGATGGCAACCTCGAGCTTGGCGTTATCAGCTACGCGCCGGCCGACGAGCGCATCGTCTCTCGCGTGATTTACAGCGATGCGCTCGTTTTCGTGGTTTCTCCGACGCACCGTTTCGCGAATCGCACTTCGGTTTCGATCACCGAACTCGGCATGGAGACATTCATCGCGCATAACGTGGTGTCGCCCTATCGCGAGGCCGTGCTGCGGGAATTTCAGGCACACCGCGTTCCCCTCAATATGGATGTCGAGATGCCGACCGTTGAAACCATTCGACGTCTAGTACAAGACAATCAGGGCGTGGCATTCATGCCGCGCATGTGCGTGGAGCACGAACTCGACCATAACCTGTTGCGCGCGGTGAAGGTGAAGGAATTGAACGTGGAGCGGAAGATACGGCTGGTGTATGCGGTGCGGCGCGCGCTGAGCCACGCGGCGAAGGCGTTTCTGGATTTGGTGAAGGAGAAGTAGGGCGGCTGTTTTCGGCACCGCCTGTCGAGCGGTATTCTTGTCGATCTTCTTGTCGGCAGCACTCTTGTGCTTGGCGTCATCGGCCACCGAACGGCCTCCGGAGCGCGTCGTCTGGCGCGAATCGATAGCGGCCCTCTGGTCTTCGTCGGCTCCCCGGCGCACCGGTTTCCAAAACGCGCTTCGCTTTTCCTTTTTCCTCGCGGTCGCCCTCGCCAGAACCCGGCTCTGACCTGACGGTGGCGGTTCCACAGGCCTGGCTACGGCGCGGCTTCACGGGCGGAGGCAAGCGGGCCTTTGAACCGCCGGATCAGAGAGAATCGGGATGTGGGAGGTCGCGGATGTACGACGACCTTCCCTGAAGTTGCCATGGGCCGCGAACCTCGGGCATCCCGGCGTCTCGCCACGCCTCGCTCGCGGGAAGCCGTTGGAGTTTCAGCGTTATTCGTCACTTAGCGGCGAGAACGTGCGTTTCAAGCGCCGGCGAGCGTTTTTACGATGGGGGTGAAGACGGCGACGAATCGAGCGATTACATCTAGGTCTACTGCTTCGGTGGCGCTGCACTCGCTGAACGTGGCGCTGCCGCGGCCGCGTATTCGCTTGGACCGTCTGGATCTGGCGCTTCCCGAGGAGCCGACCCTATTCGAACCGGTTGACGATTGTAGTGACGAAAAATAGCCGGGCACGCTCCTAACCCACTGATGTCATACACATTCTTCAAAAACAGTGCGGAAAATGGCCTATCATTGAACGTTAGGGCTGTCAACCGTCGTGGCGTCGTGGGGGTCAGCCTCCCCACTTCACGTACTTTGTCCAGCGCATCGACGCATACATCGGACTTGTTCAACGTGGCAAGTCCGAAATTCGCCTCAGGTTCTCCGCGTCTTCCTTGGACGGTTTCTTCTCGTGTTTTGCCTTACCGATTGAGTAGTCAATTAGGGGGAGAAAACCTTGGTCACCGGCCTAGCAGGCGGACTACCAGTTGGTAATGGAGCCGTCCGGCCGGCGATAGAGGGGGATGGGCTGCGACCGCTGGGTGACTTCCGCCACCAGCTTGGCGCGGGCGGGATCGAACTCCACGCCCAGGCCGGGCCGGGAGTTGGGCCACAGCTTGCCGTTCTTGAAGTCGAAGTGCTGCGGCAGATGAGGCTCGCTGCGGGGGCCCGCGCCGGTCATCTCCATCAGCACCGGGCCGGAGAACACCCCGCAGGCGTGCACCAGAGCCGCCGTTGAAACCGGGCCGGTGAAGTGGGGTATCAGCCCGACGTAATGGGTCTCGCAAATGGCGGCGAGCTTCACAAACTCGGTCAGGCCGCCGCAGTTGGGGATCGAGGTACGCGAATAGTCGATGAGCCGCTGCTCGACCAGCTCGTTGATGTCCCAGCGGTCGCCGAACTGCTCGCCGACTGCGATGGGGACCTTCACCTGCTCGCGCACGTTCTTATAGACGCCGGGATTCTCCGAGCGCACCAGGTCCTCGACGAAGTAGGGCTCTAGCGGCTCGAGCAAGGTGCTCAAGCGCACCGCGTCGGGCAGGTCCAGGCGGGTGTGGTAGTCGATGGCCCAGTCGCCGCCCTTGCCCACGCCTTCGCGGATCTCGACGCACTGCTCGTGGGCCTTCTGGACCATGTGGCGCGAATTGACGGGCGCATTGGCACCGCCGGGGGCCGACACCGAAGTGCGGAAGGCTCTGAATCCGGCCTCGATGCAGGCGCGCGAGGCCTCGCGCAGGCCTTTTCCGGGGAACCCTGTCGAGTAGCACTCCACATGCTCCCGCGTCAGGCCCCCCAGCAGTTCGTGAACCGGTACGCCGAACGCCTTGCCTCTGATGTCCCACAGGGCCATGTCCAGCGCGCCCTGGGCGTGCAGCTTTTCGCGGCCGGGCGGGTAGAAGTAGCCGCGATACATCAGTTGCCACAAGTGCTCGATGCGGGAGGGGTCTTCGCCGATCAGCAAGGCGGCGCACTGCTCGATGGTGTCTTTGGAGCCGCCTTCGCCGATCCCGGTGATGCCCTGGTCGGTCTCCACCGTCACGATGTGCGCGCTTTGGTTGAACATGGGGCGTGAAGTTGTGACGTGGTAGTAGCGGACCCGGGTGATCTTCATTTTGGGGGTCGCCGCCCGCGCCGTGAATGCCAGGCCGGAACCGATCAGGGAGGATTGCAGGAAGGATCTGCGTTTCATAGGGTTGCCGCCTGTGGTATGGTATCAGCCGATAACTGCTTTCTTTTCAATCTGCGTCCATCTGCGTTTACCATAGGTTTCATACTCCGGAGCGGCTTTTCAGCACCCTGCTAGAAATACAGCTTCATCCCAAACTGGATCACGCGCATCGGCAGACGCAGGCCCCGGATCTCGCCCATGCGCGGTGCGTCAGGGATCAGCGAATCAAGCGTTACCCAACCGATCCCGTTGGGCACGCCGAACTGCGGCGTGTTGAAGGCGTTGAAGAACTCCGCGCGGAACTGCACGCGGCCCGCATCGCCAAGGGGCCGAACCGACCAGTTCTTGTAGAGCGACAGGTCAAAGGTTTGCGCGCCGGGTGAATTCAAGATGTAGGGACCGGCATTGCCGTAATGACAAAGCTCCGGGTTGCGCGGCAGGTTGCAGTCGGTGCGGCGAAAAGCGGTGGGGTCGAAATACTTCGCGCGCGTGGGGTCGCTGATGCGGCCGTCAGCGATGCGATCAGGCCGGCTGGCGGAGCCGGTGTTCAGGTTTCCGCCGGCGACGCTGATGGGGAACCCTGTGCGTAGAGTGACAATGCCGTTGGTTTGCCATCCGCCGAGGAAGGCGCCGGCGATCCCTTTGAATCGCTGGAGGAACGGCATCTCGTAGACGAAATTGACCACGGCGTTGTGGGTGATGTCGAAGGGGTAGCGGGCCATCTCGCTGCGCCGGTCGCGGGGATTCTGATAGGCAGCGTCACCTCCGTTGCGGTCTCCGCCGACGCCTAAGGACTTGCTGTAGGCGTAAGCCAGTCCGGCGGTGAGCCCGGAGCTGTGGCGTTTTTCGACCGTCACCTGCAAGGCGTGATAGCGGCCGTCGGCGTAACTGTCCAGATAGCGGATGGTCCCGAGCGGCAGCACGGCGTTGCCTTCGCCCTGGCTGACGTAGGCCTGAAACGGACGGAGGGCGTTGATATCGGTATTCGGCGACGGGTCCGGGCTGTTGAAATTGGCGATGCTGTTGTCAATGTGGCTGGTCTTGCTGCCCACGTAGGCGACGGTCAGGAAGGTGCTCCAGGGCAGGGCCCTCTGGATGTCCAGGCTCCACTGGACGTGGTTGGTGTGCCGGTTGTCATAGGGTATCAGCAAGATGTTGGCGCGCTGGTCGCCGGGCCGCACCGTCGGGAAGGGATTGTCGAGCGTAAGAACACTGGTTCCGGACCGGATCCGGCGCGTCTGGATGTTGTAGTTTTGTCCGGCGTATTGGTAGGGGATCGTCTGGGCTACGTCCGTAACCTGATTGAAGCCGAAAGTGCCGCCGTTGGGCGGATTGCGGGCCATGATGTTGAAGTTCTCGAGTTGTTGGCTGTTGACGAACCACCCGAAGCCGCTGCGAATGACCCAACTGTCGGTGGCGCGATAAGCCAGGCCGACGCGCGGCATGAAGTAGCGGTTGTCGCTTTGGGTGATACGAACGCCCTTGGTGTAAGGCGCGGGAACGTAGGTGGGCCACTGGCGTCGGTCGGCGCCGGTGGAGAGGTTATCGAGCCGCAGGTTGCGCCAGCCGCCGAACTTGTCGTAAGGCGCCTGGAAGAAGTCCCAGCGCAGGCCCAGGTTGAGCGTCAGCTTGCGCGTGGCTTTCCAGTCGTCCAGAAAGTAGGCGCTCCAGCGGTTCTGGCGCGCCTCATTGTAGGCCAGCCCTTCCGGCGTCTGGCTGGAATTCAGGTACCCCAACAGCCAGCCGGCCAAATTGTATCCGCCCGGACAGCAGCCGAGACTGCCCCTTGGAGTATTACTGGAAGCGGCGTCCAGGGTCGGCCGGCGGAAGTCGAAGCCCATCTTGAAACCATGGCTGCCGTGAACAATGGCTAGGTTGTCGTTCACCTGGAAGACGTGGGCGTCGGCGTAGCCGGGCTCGGAGCGGTCGCGGTCGCCGCCGATGAGAGTGTCGGGGATTCCGGTTTCCCGCCGGGTGAGCTTTCGATTGCCCTGCGACACCATGCGGAACAACCCGATGCCCAGCGAATCCAGGTCGAAGTCGGTATTGCTCCGCGAGCTGTAGTTGCCTTCCTCGGAGTGATACCAGCCGAAACGCGCTTCGTTGAGGACCCTGGGGTTGACGATGTGCACCCATTGCGCCGCCCAATTGGAGGGATTCATCTCGTAGGTGCGCGGAAAGTGGGGATTGATGTCGAACGGCTGGCTCTTCTCGCGGTCGCCGATCCAGCGAACGAAGATCTTGTCGCGGTTGCCGATATTGTGATCCAGGCGGAAGAACACCTGGTTGGAGCTGATCACCAGGGGCACGGAGAGGGACACGTTGGTGTCGAGAATGTCCTCCCGCTGGAACATGGGAAGCGGCTGGTAGGTATTGATGAAGTTCTGCGCGTTCCGGTTGATGCGGCTGGGTGGAATGATGTTGCTGATGCGGCCCGAGGCGTCGCGGAAGGGCTCGCCGCTGAGTGGGTCGTGAATAATGATCGGCGCGCGGATGGGTCGGCCGTCGCGGACCAGCGGCGTGAGCAGCGCCGAAAAATCTCCGTCCCGGAAGGCCTTGGGGAACCAGAACGCCTCGCGGACCACCTCGCGCGTTTCCCGCATCCCTTCGAAGTTGAAGCTCCAGAACGTGCGGTTCTTGCCGTTGTACGCCCTGGGCAGGAAGACCGGGCCGCTGAAGAAGGCTCCGAACTGGTTGCGCCGCAGCCGGTTTTTCTCCCCGGGACGAACGCCGGCCGGAAGTTGGAAGTTCAGAAAGTAGTCGCTGGCAGCCAGCTTGTCGCTCCGCAGAAACTCGTAGAGGGCCCCGCGGAACTGGTTGGTTCCCGACTTCATGGCAATCTGCACCACGGCGCCGCTGTTCTGGCCGTACTCGGCCGAGTAGGAGCTGGTCTGCACCTTGAATTCCTCGATGGCGTCGACGGAGGGAGTAAAGGCGACCATGTTCACCTGTGCGCCGGTGACCGAGACGCCATCGATGGTCACCTGCTGGTTGACGGCGCGCTGGCCATTAGCGCTGACCTGCACCATGCGGCCGGGGATCTGGCCGCCGGTGCCGTCGACGCCGGTGCGTTGAAATCCGAACTGCACACCGGGCGTCAGGACGGCCAGGGCGGAGATATTGCGGCCATTTAATGGCAGCTCGATGATGCGCTTGTTCTCGATGACTTGGCCCACCGAGGCATCCTCGGTCTTGAGTTGCACGTTGGCCGCCACAACTTCGACCGTCTCGCGGGTCTCTCCCACGGAGAGCTCGAAGTTCACGCGCGCCTTCTGCTGCAACTGAAGCCTGATGCCCTTCTTCTCCTGGGGGTTGAATCCGGGCGCCTTGGCGCTGACGACGTACTCGCCGATGTCGATGAGGGGGAAGGAGTAGTCGCCGGTCGAGGTGGTCAGTGTCTCCCGGCGCTCGCCCGTGGCGACGCGCAGGAGCGTCACCTGGGCGCTGGGGATCACGGCGCCGGAGGAATCGGTGATGGCGCCGAGGATTTCAGTCGAGGTTGTTTGGGCGGCGGCAGCGAAGACGATGAGGAGCAACGTCGCTGCGAATTTCCAGACGTTCACGGTTCACCTCCTGGACAGGACTTGTCACGCACAAAGAATATATCACAATGGTGGCCTCAGGGGGTCGAGATGAAATCAGCTTACTATTTACTATCTATCCGTGACGCTTGCGGTGGGCGGAGATCCCGCTGCGAAGCGCTCGCTAGGACTTTTTCTCAACCCAGATGGGGCTGGACCAGGCAAGCTGGCCGTTCGCCTGCACGACGCGGACGTAGTACCAGTCTGTCTGCGCGCCGTCGCCCTGATCGGTGAACTGGAAACTGGTGCGATAGTTTTCTTCAAACACGATGCGGTTCATCAGGCCGGATTCTCGGGGGTAATCGCCGGTGTAGATGGCTTCGCTGGAATCGGCAAGGTCACGAAGGGTGAAGGTCTGCGCGCGCTTGACCGGCTGCGTGAGAGTGAGCGTGATTTTCGAATCGGGTGCACCGCGGAGTTTCAGGACGACGGCTTTCTGCGAGCGGTCCTCCACTTGCTGGCGGAGGGCGGTGAAAGATTTGACGCGGAGACTGGACGGTGTTCGATCGAGGATTTGGTCGCGCCGGTCTTCGTCGAGCGGTCCGGGAGTGAAGCAGGGCTGCACCGCGTCAATGGAGCCTTTATCGATGGCGAGCTGAAAATTCCAGTCGCATACGCGGGTGATGCCGAGGGCGGCCCAGGGTCCCCAGCCGTATTCATAGCGCAGGAGAATGGGGCGGGAGAAGCTTTGCGGCGATGCTGGGCGGTCCATCGGGAAGTCGCGATGGATGACGCGATTGTTCCTGAGCACCTCGACGCGGTCAATCTGATCCCAGCCGGTTGCTGAAACTGAGATGGCGCGTGTGTTCGTGTAGGGTAGTTCGCGGCCCATGATAGCGCCGCTGATCTTAAAGTCGAGGACGATGCGGTCGCCTGTAACGGCGTAGGTGCGGCGGTCAAGCAGTGCTTTGTGGATCTCTTCGCGCGTAAGTGATGGCGCGAGCACGGCGGCGAGCCCTTCGCCGTATCCGCCTGGGTAGCCGAGATGGTCGTCTGTAGAGGCGATAACGCCGAGGCGGTGTCCCTGTGCGAGGTAATACTGAAGCGTGTTCTTTGTCCAGCGGCCTGGTTCGGTGTGGCCGAGGTAGGGGAGAGGAGCGCGGTCGTGCTCGGCGTTGCCCCATTCGGAGTACATCTCGAGGATGGGAGAAACAGACGGGTCGCGAAGTGCGATGTTGGCGCCGCGGCGTCCCTGGCGGACGGCCCGGTGGTGAGGGATCATGATACAGCCGTTCTTCTTGACGAACTGCTGAAGCTGCTTCAGTTCGTTGGGGGTATACAGCTCGGCGTCGAGTGTCGGGAAGACGACGTGGTAGTCGCCGGAATTGGTGGAGTGCCATTCGTAGCCCGCGAGAACGGCGAACTTGCCGGGCGCGTCGAATTCGCGGGCGAGTTTGAGGACCTCCGGCCGACGGGCGCGCGTGACGGCGAAGCCGTTGATCCATTTGTCCTCGACGTTGCCTTCTAGTGGGAGATGTCGTTCCACCAGGCATGCGGGGTGTAGGCGAAAAAGTCGAGATGATTGCGTGCGTTCTCGAAGGCGCGGCGGAGAGAGCCTTGTGCGTAGCCGACGTTGCCGTGGTTATGAATGTCGCCGAAGTAGACGTTGAGGCCCGCGGGGGCGGTCTGCGCCGGCGCGGGCGCGGCGAGCATGGAACCGAGGAAGCGGCGGCGGGTGGGTTTCATTGCACGCCAGCATGGCACGGAGAGGTCAGGGGCGCGGTCGAACCCCTTTTTCAGCGAGAATATTTTCCCCGCTGCGGCCCGCAATCACGGCCCGTTGCGGCCGCGCAGGGCCAGACGCTTCGTCCACGTGGCGGGCCGGCCGCGATCGTTCGCCCCGACCCGGCCGCGGATTACGACCCACGAGTTCGCACGTTCTCTCCCTCCTCCTTCCTGAGCCGGAACCGTCCTCGCCGGCCGGGATTCGCTCCCGCCGAGCCTGCTGGCGCCCTTGACCGCTCCGGGCACTTCGATGAGGGAGAGAACTTGACGGATCGGCCCCCCGGATCGTGCCACAGTAGGCGGCAAAGATCGCGGTCTGTTACGTGCCAGGCAAGAACCCGGCCTTTCACCTGGCGAGTGAGGCCGGGATTTCGCCTGAGATGGCCGCTCGAATCAGCGGCAGCCGTTCGCGGTGTCCACCACCCCGAAAGCATCCATGCAGTCGGGGCTGCCAAACCCAATTCCAGAATCAGACCGCCTTCCAGATCGGCCTTCTGCACGCCTTCGCGTTCACCAGCGCCTGGCTCATTACTTCCGCGGCGATCAACTTGGGCGCACCACTCCGCTGCTTTGTGGCATACGACGTTCACGGTAGGGTTACCGGACTCGGCCGGGAAGTTCATCCTGCATGGCGTGCTGCGCGTCACTAACGTCCTGGAAGCGTAACTGGTTCCGTACCGTGCGTCGAGATCAATTATGACGAACCACAACGAGTCAGCCTTCGTGCATGCCAGTGCCCTTGAGCTTTGTTACCCCGGGAACGGAATCTCCCAACGCAACTGGCGTTGGCGGACGAAATCAGGCGCGCGCGTATTTGGCGAACCAATCAACAGTACGTTGCCAGGCCAGGTCGGCGGCGGCTTTGTTGTAGCGCTCCGGTGTCGCGTCACAATTGAAGCCATGAACAGCGCCCGGATAGATATAGCCTTCGTTCGGAACGTTCGCTGCCGTCAAGTCCGCCCCGTAGGCCGGCCATGTAGCCGCCAGTCTGGTGTCGAGTTCCCCGTGATGGACCAGAATCGCGGCCTTGATCTTTGGAATGTCGCCTGCGGGAGCAACGGCGCCATAGAAGGGCACGGCCGCCGCCAGATCGGATCCCAGCCGGACGGCCATGATATTGGAGATACCGCCGCCGTAACAGAAACCCGTGATACCGATCTTCCCGGTGCAGTCCGGGCGGTCTTTCAGCCACATGGCGGCAGCGACGAAATCCTCGGTCATCAGTTGGGCATTGATCCTTCTGAACATCACGCCCCCATTGTAGTCATCGCCGGGGAAGCCGCCCAGAGAGGTGAGTCCGTCCGGAGCAAACGCCATGAAGTTGGCGAGGGCCAGCCGCCGCGCGATGTCCTCGATATGAGGATTCAAACCGCGATTCTCGTGAACGACGATAATACCGGGCAATCTCGAAGGAGTCGCGTCTCGCGAGTCGGCGCTGACAGGACGGACAAGGTATCCTTTGATGCTCCCGTTCCCTTGCGGCGACGGGACGGTTTCGTATGTGGCTTTGATCCGGTCATCGCCCCTGGATACCTGCTGGCCCAAGGCGTAGTTCGGCATAAGGGCCTCAACAATCGCTGCTGCCGTCAGACCTCCTACGGCGAATCGCTGCACGCTATCCAGGAAAGTACGGCGACTGATTTCACCGTGAATGAACAAGTTATAGAGTTGTACGGCCTCGCGAGGCAGGGCTGATTTCACAGGTTCCATTTCGTAACCCCTTTTCAGCCAGTATACGTTTTCCCGCTGCGGCCCGCAAGCACGAGAATTGTCCAATGCGAAATGAGCCTGAAGGAGGAGTTCGTTTCCAATGCGGAGTGAGCCTGAAACCAAAGCGTAGGATGCTGCGGAGGAATGACACTACGCATGGAGAACTTAGAACGGCTCACGCTAGCCGAGATG
>SXGT01198206.1_pt1 | contig 13309 bp, 3 predicted proteins | sample 3176221 | NCBI WGS metagenome assembly SXGT01 (sample SAMN11356862, study PRJNA531348) | freshwater metagenome | isolation source: freshwater sample F1-120 | place: China: Fuxian Lake, Yuxi | collected 2017-12-25
GCGATAGGCTCCTCACCAACAGGTCCGAAACATGCGCGCAGATCCCTGTCCCGCTCTTCAGCCGAAGGTCGCCACGAACTGTTCAAGATTTACTACACCCCAATGCGGACTCCTTGAAACCCATTGGGGTGGTAACACCGCTCGTACCGGCACCTTCGGGACGGCCGGGGACGGGCTTGATGTTATCACAACGAGTGCACAGCTGAACTCTGTCTTCGCCGCCGCTGGGCAAGTCAAAGTAGTTACGAGCATGTTTGGGGTATGCAATGCGGCTGGTGGGGTGCTTGGATGCGGACGATCCGGCGCTAGCCTCATTATTACAACAGGAGCGGCAGCCGATGTTTGGATTCACGAATGGGGTCATGTTCGGGGCCTGGGTCATAATGACACCGACGTCAGGTACATTATGCATTCGACTGCTCCGAACACGGACTCAGTCACGAAGGCAGAGTGCGTGAAATTTAAGCCCTAACAGACGATGAAATTTGGAATAACTCTTCTGCTCCTACTGTCGAGCATCAATTTTTCGGGAAATGCGGACGACTCAAGTGCAACGCGCCTCAAGGCGGTTGATTACGTACTCAAGATCTACAAGCATGGATTGCCGTATGCCGAAGCTAGAAAGTATGCGGCCGAGGATGTTCCCGCACTGATCAACGTGCTTTCCGATGCGCGGGAGGAAAAATTTTGGGCTAACACCGTATTACTGCTTGGTATTATAGGAACTGACGAGGCAGTAACCTCGCTAAAAACCTTTCTTGAAACCCGATTTACTGGGGAAGTTTCGATCGACAAGTTCAATGCGCTATTGAGCGTCCTACAGGCATTAGGTCACGCTGCATCTCGGGGCAATAGTTCAGCGCTCAAGTATCTGCTTTCAAACTCGCTGCCAGAACAATGGAGCGCGTTGGACCTAAGGTGGAAATTCAAGAAATACGAAGGAGAGAAGCTGCACATTTTGTTGAGCAAGCTGTCCATGCAGGGTCTAGCCTTATCGTGCAGGCCTGAGGCCAGGGAGTTGCTCCTGAAAATGAGGGATTCGAAGGATGAGACTTACGTCAGCCTTCGTAAGTTCGCGACTGACGACATCCGTGAGTGTATCGAGAGTTACGATACACTCTCGAAGGAAGGGCACGAGAAAGTTCTGAAATATAGGGAACCCTGATTCATGTGTACGTCCAGCGCTCATTCAATGTCGAACTACACGATTGCGAACAGAAATTCCCGACCACGCGTATTTGAAACCGCTTAAGATTTCTTCAAATGCATCAACTGTTAAGACAACTACTTGAGGGTCCTAGAGTCGAGGTGTGGATGCGCAGGGCAGTTCGAATTTTCACAGGTGTCGCAATCCTGTTTGCTGCCATCGTTAATGTGTTTGGACAGATCGACGAGACCTGCACTGTCACCATCCTGAACCGAACGGCGCAGGTGCATGAGGGTGGATGGTGGTCCATTCCGAATGTGCCGGTTGAGCCCGGCCTGTTCCGCGTGCGGGTTTACTGCACGAAAAATGGTGTGACGATGGGCGGGCAGTCGGGATATTTTTTGCTCCAACCGAACAGCCTCGCGTCCATTAGCAGCTTGACCTTGGGACAGTTGGATCCGTTGCCGTTGTCGATTTCGATAACGGCTCCCCAGACGACGTTCACGCTGCGGGAGGAATCCTCACAATACACGGCGACGGCGATCCTGCCGGATGGGTCGACCAAGGACATCTCGACCGTGGTGGAGGGAACATTCTGGTCGTCGTCGAATCCTGGGATTGCGTCGGTCGGACCGAATGGACGTGTGACGGTCCATCGTCGGGGTACCGCCATAATTCAGGTGCGCAATGAGGGTGTGCAGGCGGCCGTGACCGTGACGGTATTAATCCCGGACGATTCGGATGGCGACGGGATGCCGGATGATTTTGAGCGATTGTACGGGTTTAATTTGAATGACGCGGCGGACCGGTTTCTAAATCCGGATAATGATGGACTCACAAATTTGGAGGAATTTAAGCGTGGGACGAGTCCGTTGACAGGGGATACTGATGGGGATGGGTTGTTGGACGGCGATGAGGTTACGAGAGGCACCAACCCGTCCAGGTCAGATACGGACGGCGACGGGTTGACCGATGGGCAGGAGGTTTTGCGTAAGACCAATGCGATGGTTGCGGACACGGACGGCGACGGTATTGGCGATGGCATGGAATTTCAGTTGGAACTCAACCCACTGGTAGCGGGCCCGACGACGTCCGTCCGCGGCATGATCTGGGATGCTACGGGAAATCCGGCTGCGGGCGTCACCGCGATTGTGTTTCGATCGTTGACGGCGCGCACCGATCAGAACGGGGCATTTCTGTTGCCTAACGTGCCGGCAGGACAGGGCGATCTGACGGTTTGGGCGCAGATCATCCGGGCTGGAAAGACGGAGGAGGGACAGTCGCAGCCGACAGCACCGGTGGCAGGCGGAGTCACAGAGGTCGGAACCCTGCAATTGCAGATGAGTGTGGGGTTGGTGGCGGGAACGATTCTGGACCCGAACGGGACTCCAGTGCCGAACGCCCAAGTGGTGGTGGTGAACGGGGCGCTGCAAAGGACAATCGCTTCAGATGCGACCGGGAAGTACAGACTTGATAACATGACGGCGGGACTGGTGACCGTGAAGGTTCGCGACTACCGGACCAGTCTTCGGGGTGTGAACTCGGGAACATTGGCCAATGATTCATCGGTTGTCATTGATGTCCGTCTGTCGGCCTTGGGGAGCATCGCGGGGACTGTGTATAACATTCCGACCCCCGGTTCTCTCCCGATTGCGGTCGGGCCGGGCGTCGACGTCGTGTTGAACGGCGGAGCACAGCAGACGAGGACCGATGCGCTTGGTCGATACGTCTTCGAATTTGTTCCTCTAGGCACGTATCACGTGGACGCGTCGGACACCGCGGGAAATCGCGGACGCAATTCAGCCTTGGTCTCGACGACCGGCCGCACCGTGGTTGCGGATGTTACCTACTTGGGCCGAGGGATCGTGGTGGGAGCGGTGGTCGACGGCGGGGGCAATCCGGCAAACAACGTGTTGGTGGACGTGAACAGCGGGTCCGTCTTCGGGGGGCGCGCAAGCCTGAACACGGGGAATGGCAACACGTTTGAGTTCCCCAATGTTTTTGTTGGTAATTTCAGCGTCTTGGCTCGTGCAGCTGGTGATCGGTTGGCGGGATTCGCATCGGGATTGATCGAGAGACAGGACCAGGAAGTCGCCGTCGAGATCGTGCTGACGCCTTCTGGCTCCTTTGCTGGCACCGTGTTCCAAGCTGACGGATCGACACCCGTGGGCGGCGCGGTGGTGACGCTTTCGCCTACGGGTCTGCGGACCACGACCGATGACACTGGGCATTTCGAATTCGGGCTCATCCCGGTGGGCAGTTACACGTTTGCCGTCAGTGATCCGTCGACGGGTGACGTCGGGGCAGGAAGTGGAACTTTATCTGTCCAGGACCAGACGACGACGGTGAACATGAGCCTTCGAGGCTTTGGGAACCTAGCGGTTCGCGTGCTGGATGGCGCTGGCAATCCAGCGGTGGGGGTTCGGGTCGATGCGGTCAATCTAGATGTGGGGCGGGGTGTTGCCGGTGTCACGGGTGCCGATGGGACGGTGGCCTTAAACAGGTTGCTGGCGGGACGTTTTTCGGTGTCAGCCCGGGAGTCAACGTATGGCCTCCAGGGTTTCGCTGCTGGGACGGTGTCCGCGGGAGCGACAGTTGAGGTCAACGTGCAACTGCAGAGTTCCGGCGGAATTGCGGGGATTGTGTTTGGACCGGATGGCTCGACGCGAATACCGGGAGTTCGGGTGAATCTGGGCGGGCCCGTGGGCCGATCGGCTGTGAGCGGGGCGGCTGGCGAATTCGGATTCCAGGGGTTGGTACTTGGGGCCTATTCACTGAAGGTGTACGACGGTGTTGGAAATCTCCGAGCTTCGGCGAATGGATTGAGCCTTGGCGCCCAGGGACAGACCGTCTCGCAATACTTGACACTCGGTGGCGTCGGCACGGTGGAAGGTATCGTCACGCTGGCCGATGGCAGCGTGGTCCCGAACATGCCGGTGATCCTAATCAGCGGGGCGGCCGGGTCAGCTGCGTCACGCGTGACCTACACCGATGTCAAAGGTGGTTATCAGGTTGGGGCAGTACCGATTGGGGCCTTCACCGTTCAAGTGAACACCCGAGTGGGCAACAACACGTACCAAGGCAACGGGACGGGTACGGTGGATGCCCACGAGTCGATGGCCACGGCAAACATCCTTCTGAGCGCAAGTTTCGATCCCAATCCCATCGGTCTCTACGACGCCAATGGCCTCTATTATGACATCGAAGGAAATGGCACGCTTTCTTCGGGAACCGCCGCGGTATTCGTCCCGGGCGGATCGAACCGCGGGGCTCAACAACTGGAACTGCTTTCCCAAGATGGCTCTACCGTTGGGGCGTTTGCCGGTGTCGGCTATGGGCCTTTTGAGGAAGGAGGCCGGGAATTGGTGGTGTGGCAGGACGGCGTGTTGGGAGCAAATGTCGTGCGGAAAGTGTACGTGCCGCGGGACGGTTATTTTGCCCGTTACCTGGATATCCTGAGCAATCCCGGGAATACGCCGTTGACGTTTGGGGTGCGGTTGACAAGCCATTACCGATTCATCACCAAGGTGCAGGGTGGATTCCGGTTCAACCGCGAGCCTCGGCTTGTGAGTACATCGAGCGGGGACGCGTTGGCAGGACCGGGGGATCGGTGGGTGGCTTTAGATGATGATGAAGATCTCGATCCGTTCCTTGTGGGTCAGTTGCCTGCCGTGAGCGAAGTTTTCGATGGCGATGGCGCTTCGCTGAGTGCTTCGGTGGTAGAGTTTACCCTCGATTTCAATGCCAGTTTCGGGCGGAGCCGACAAACGTGGCAGGATGTGACGATTCCGGCCGGACAATCGGTCGCCCTTCTGCATTTTGTTGCGGAGCAGGTCAGCCGGGCCGGAGCTAGGGCTGCGGCGGTGCGGTTGGCTCAGTTGCCACCCGAGGCGCTCGCCGGGCTATCGACCGAGGAGCGATCCATGGTACTGAATTTTGCGGTGCCGAATGAAGGGGGCAGCGGCGTTGGTGCCCTCCCGCCGCTCATCGGAGCACTGACTGGCAGGACCCTGGCGGGCGATGGGACGACGCTTGTTCCATCCGCGACGGTTTGGTTTCGGAGTCAGCACCCGCTTTTGGGGAGGACCTACGCGCATGCTTCGGATGGAAGCGGGGGTTTCACATTTAGCGGAAGTGTTATTGGAAATGGGAATGATCTGCCGGTTCCAGCGGACCGTTTCGCGGTCTGGGCACAGGACGTGCATGGCCGTGTGGTTTCGCCTCAATTCATCGGCGAGTTCCAGAGTGGGCTGGTGACCGCCAATCAAGACATAGTTTTCACCGGCTCTGGGTTATTGTCTGGCACGATTCGCCGGGCTTCGGGCGAGGTGGTTACCTCCGGAACCGTGACCGTCAGCGGCGATCAATTACTGAATCCCATCTCCACGGCGCCCGGGCAAGATGGCGGGTACCGTTACCGGGTGGTTCCAGCGGGCACTTATACCGTTGGGGCGTTCCTTCCGATTTCGAATGGAACCGGGTTGTCGGCCGGGGTGGGGGCTACGGTTAATCCCGGCGTGGCTACGGTTGCGGACATCTTCTTTCCAGAAACGGGTTCACTGGCAGGTGTGGTATCCACCGGTGGTGGCGACCCAGCTGTCAACATCTCCGTGCAGCTTCTCAGGAACGGATTCACTCGCCATGTTTCGACAGGGACGGGCGGGCAGTACTCATTCAGCGATCTTCCAAGTGGTGACTATTCCGTGACGGCGACGGAGCCCAATACAGGGATTCAGAGCGCTGCCGGTGTGACGATTGCGCGAGACCAACTCACGACGCAGAACTTGACGTTGATCGGGTTCGGCAGAATCCAAGGACAGGCAAGATTTGCCGGTGGAAGTTCTGCGCCAGGTGCCCGCGTCCAGATTCAGGAAGTTGCACGGGGTGGGGGATTCCGCGTTGCTGCAGTCGCCAATGCCTTGGGCCTCTTCCATCTCAATTATGTCACGGTTGGTGACTTCATTGTTCGCGTCAGCCACCCGGGGAATCCCTCCCTTTTCGTTGATATCCCTGGCAACATCCGTGCACATGGAGCGCTGGAGAACGTCGAGGCGTTTATCCCCATCGATCATCCGCCTCAGGTAGCCTTTGACTCGCCTGCGGCAGGACCGGGGTTCCTTGAGGGTGGCACAATTCTTCTCCGTGCCGTAGCGACCGATCAGGAAGGCGTGAGTTACGTCGATTTCTTCGTTGATGGCACCCATGTGGGCCGCGATTTCAGTGCGCCTTACGCAATGACATACAACTTGCCGAGGGTGGATGCGGACCGGAATTTGGTTTTGGGAGCTATTGTGCATGATACGGGTCCGAACCAGACGGCTGCAGTGCCGGTGACGATCAGGGTTTTGAACGACATCTCGGCGCCGGACCTGACCTTGGATTCACCTCAGGATGGAACTTCCTTTCGCGAGGGAACCAGTGTCACGCTTCGGGCGAGTGCATTCGACAATCTGGGAGTCGAGCGGGTGGAATTCATCGCCAACGGCGAGGTGTTCGGCACGGACTCGACCGCGCCCTATGTTTGGAGCTATCCGATCCCCGGGGACTACGCGGGCGAGGTCAACAACCGGTCGCTGAGCTTCCAAGTGACGGCCTACGACATCTCTGGACTGCACCGTACGGTCTCCGTGGGTGTCACTGTGACGAGTGACGATTCACCGCGAGTGACGTTGTTATCTCCTTCAGCCGGTGACCAAGTGACTGAAGGCCGCGTCCTGTCGCTCCGTGCGGACGCATCGGATGATATTGGGGTGACACGCGTGGAATTCTTCGTCGATGGCCAGTCGGCGGGTTCGGACATATCGTCGCCTTATACCAGTTCTTTCCGGTTGGGATCAGGTACCGACGGAAGTACCGTTCTTATTGAAGCGGTGGCTACGGACACCCTGGGTCAGACCTCTCGAAGTTTGGTGACGATCACCCGGCGGGACGACACGCTGCCACCGACTGTCGCCATCACCAGCCCGGGCGAAGGTGCAACGGTCAATATCGGCGACAGTGACGTGATGATAGTCATTGACGCTTCATACCAATCGGCGTCGTCATCGGGGTTGGACGTTGATGGGGATGGAGTGCTCGACTCCGTCCTCAAGGCCGAGGTGTTTGTTGCCAAGGAGTTGCTACGGCTACTAAACACCACCAGCACCAAAGTGGGCGTGGCCCGGTTCCATCAGGGCGCGGATGTTCCCCAGCTGTTGACAACCGAATTCACCGCGGTGGGAACCGCACTGGATCAGATCTTGGCGGCTGGTCCTTCGGGTACCTTCAGTATCAATGCTAGCGAAGGTGTCCGAGTGGCCACGGATGAATTGGTGGGGACGCGCTCTCGCCGTTCCGCGACACCAGTGCAGCTGTTTCTTTCGTACGGGAATTTCACTTATCCGGCGGGTGAAGTGAATCGTGCCGCCGCGGGGGGCTTGTGTATCAACACGTTTGCCGTGGGTGGCGGTGCTTTCACCGGCAACCTGAGCCAGATGTCGCTGCAGACGGGATGTTCGTTGACGACGGTCAACACTGCCGACCAGTTGAACGCACTGCTGGCACGTTCGATCCTCTTCGGCTTGAACCAGGTCGCGGTGCTCGCCACGGCTTCTGACAATATCGCGGTTCGCCGTGTCGAGTTTCGGGCGCTGTCGTTGGACGGAGCTTACGACCAGCGCACGACGGATTCGATCTCGCCATACTCCGGATTATTTGGGGTCCCGGGCTTGACGGGGAGCCTGGCGCTGACGCTTCAGGCCACAGCGCTGGATTACGGCGACAACAATACTGCGTCCACAGAGATCCACATCACGGTTGCGCCCGCAAACAATCCACCGCGGATCACTCGCCTTGACCCATCGGTGGCCGCAATCGGAGAAACCATCACGATTTTGGGGAGAAATTTTGATCCGGTGCCCGAGAACAATTCGGTCCGCATCAGCGGCGCGCCGGCAACTATTGCTGGCGGCAACAAGATTTCGCTTCAGGTGGTGGTTCCAACGGGGATCTCCGATGGGAATGTCGTTGTAACCACGGCTGGACGGTCCTCGTTGCCGGTGGCGTTTCGGGTTCTTAGGACGGGGTTGGTCCGGGTCCAGGTCAACTTCAACGACGGGTCGGCGGCTCCTGGGGTAGCGGTCCAGTATCGGGACGAGAACACACCTACCTTCCAAGATGCCGGGACAACCGATGGTGCTGGACGTCTGGACATCGAGAACATCAGCGGCGGGTTCACACTGGTTGCCACCCATCCTAACAACAACCAATTGACGGTAGGAGGAAGCGGGACGGTTTCGAGTCAGGGGCAGAGCGTTTCGGCGACCTTGCGTCTGCCGGGCACGGCGACGGTGCGTGGACGGGTCAATTTTGCGGATGGTACCCCTGCAGGCGGCGCTACGGTGAGCTTGCAAATGAGCGGGTTTAACGGCCGGTCCGCGGTGACGCAGGCCGACGGCCTCTATCGGTTCGACTTCATTCCTATCGGCAGTTTCTTCGACTTAGTCGTAAGCCATCCCAGCAGCGAGCAGGGAACCTTGACGGCGCGTTCGACGACTCATGGGGAAGATCTTGTGCGGGACGTGACGATGTTGGCAGCCATCCGGGTGGCTAATGCGCAGTTGACCGAGGGTGACAGCGGCACTGCGGAAATGGTCTTCGATGTCACGCTCACATCGGCGCCCTTGGTGGAAGTGCGGGTCAATTACTTCACATCGAACAGTTCCGCGTCGGCCCCGTCGGACTATGAGGCGCGATCGGGCACACTCGTGTTCGCGCCTGGCGAAAGCAGTAAGTTGGTGGCGGTTCCCGTCGTCGGGGACGGTGTTGATGAGTACGACGAGATTTTCTACTTCTATCTGTCGAGCCCTGTGAATGGGCGGGTGACTGTGAGCCCTGGGGTCGGCACCATTCTGGACAACGATCCTACACCGGTGCTGAGCGTGGCGGATATTTCGGTGACTGAGGGAAATGTAGGGGTCGTCGCGGCCCGATTCACTGCGGTGCTCTCCGCGGCGAGCGGTCGGTCGGCTTCCTTTAGTTATTCCACGGCTAATGGGACGGCGACGGTATCGTCGGATTACACGGCGTCTAGTGGATCGATCACGTTCAGTCCGGGCGAGACCCAGAAGCAATTTACGGTGAATATTCTGCCGGACACGAGCATCGAGCAGGACGAGACATTCTTTGTCAACTTGAGCAACCCGTCGGACCTTGTTATGCCGGACGTTCAGGCGGTGGGCACTATCCTGGATGACGACGGCGTGGTGCGGCAGTTGCACCATTTCACCTGGACGCCAATTGCGTCGCCGCAGGGAGTAGGTGAGCCGTTTGACATTGAGGTAACGGCGAAGGATGCCTTTGAGAACACTGTGACGACCTTTGATGGCGCCGTTTCTCTCCAAGCGGGTGTGCCGGATCAGACCAGTGGATTGAACCTGCTTGCCTATTGGGATTTCAACCAAGTCGGCTCTGGTATTGCGACGGATCGGGTGGGTGGCATCTCTGGAAGTCTCATGAATGGGGCTGCCTACACGGGTGATCAAGGCGGGTGGACCGGGTTTGAAGGGGATCGTGCCATGGATTTTGGCCGAAACAGTGCGGGGCAGAGCGTGGTGGTCAACAACACCACTTTCCTCAGTTCGGCGGCTTCGCGGGATCAGATGACCGTGGTGTTCCGGCAGAAGCTGGTGGATTTGTCGAATTCATCTTCATTTTGGATGGTTGCGCCCAGTGCTAGCGGCAGCTCGCGGGGTTTTCAGGCGCATGTGCCGTTTGGCGACAACACCATCTACTTTGACACGGCGGGTTGTTGCGGGAGTCAGCAGCGGGTTTCTGCCAGCGTCACATCGTTCCCGAATTACACCGGAAACGTCAGTTGGTGGACCACTTGGCATCACTTCGCTTTTGTCAAGGATCGCGGCGTTAAGACGATTTACATTGATGGGCAGCAATTTGTTCAAGCAGCGGGAGCCAGTCCATTGCCGCTGGACTTCAACCAACTCATCATCGGTGCGACTATCGGGTCGTCGGGCAGCATTCATGGCTGGTTAGATGACTATGCTGTATTTGGCTCGGCGCTGACGGCGGCGGAGGTTTCCCAGATCGCCGGTGGTACGGCTCCTGACCTACTGCCCGAACGTCCGCTTACACCCACGTTTGGGACGCGCAACCTGCTGAACGGGGTCGGTCACCAATCCGAGTCGGCCGGGTCGTACACATTGGGGCTGTGGTTTATTCCGAACAAGGATATCAGCGTTACTGCATTCAGACATTATTACGGAACGAAGGGTTATTTGTGGGACGACTCTGGAACTGTGCTTGCCGTGCAGGGGCTCAATAGCAGCCCAGGGACGTGGCGTGAGACGGCCTTGAGCAGCCCTGTTCAGCTTCGTTCTGGGCAGCGGTACCGGATTGGCGTCGTGACATCGGGAAGCACCTGGTATTACCGGAATGAATCCATTGGCTGGTCGGACGGAACCGTGGTGGGCAGCGCATGGGGATATGGGGATTCCCTTGTCGTGAATGGGCCGTCGACTGGAACTCACTACATGGTGGATTTCGCCTATCGAAGTGCAGCGGACATCGACTACACGCCTAAGTCGCTGTCTGGATTCGTGAATGGGGTATTTACTGGGCCGGTAGAAGTGCGGCAACTGGTACGGCAGCTGATCTTTGTGGTCGATGACGGCAACGGGCACCGGGGGCAGGCCAACACCATTGAGGTTGCAGTGCGGAACGACCTGTCCATCAGTGCTGTGGTGGCGCCAGAGATCCCCGAAGTGGGTACGGAACTGACCTTTACGTTGACCGTCCGGAACAGCGGACCTAGCGAATCGACCGGTGTCGCAGTGGTCGACGCCCTTCCGACTGGGTTTCTGTTGAACACCCACTCGACAACGCAGGGCACCTGTACGGTGACGGATGGCACGGTGACGTGCGAGGTCGGAGACCTCCCTTCTGGCGCGAGCGCGACGATTACCTTGGTTGGGCGCTCCCAAGTGGATGGACTTCTGGCTAACGTGGCGACAGCCCGACGGACAGAGGCGGAGAGTTATTTGGTGAACAACTCAGTGACGACCCGGACGCGGGTGACGAGTTTCCTATCGTTCCGGGTTGAAAACCTGACTGCGAACAATGCCCAGGCGGTTTATGTCGGTAGCACGGCAGGGAGCGAGTCGAGCGTGGTAGGGGGATTGGCGACGACATTCCAGGATTTGCTGTACACTGGAAACAGTCGTTCTGTGATCCATCCGGTGGCCGATCTTCAACTCGGTCGCGGCGTCCCCACCCGGCTTCGCGGCTTGGTGTCGGATCTGGCTTCGGGACAGGCCTATCAACTGGGTTCAGCGGGGTTGCCTATCAACAGCCAGACGATGACCTTGACGGATCTGCTTCCAGTGATTGAAGAAAGTGGTGCGCCCAATTCCGGGGAAGTCCTGAGGGAACTCTGGAGCGGTTTCGTGGCGATCCCCGCGGACATCCCGACACATCGGCAACCGGACTACTTGGACCGGCAGGCCGGTCTCGAGCAGAATGAGTCTGCGAGCATCGACGGTTCGGGTGGGATCCGCTTGAGAACACTGGTCGAGGCACCTGAGTCTGGAGACTACACCTTTTTCATCTCCGGAGACCGCTCGGAGCTGTACTTGAGTTCAGATGAACAGCCGGCGAACCGGGTTCGCATCGCCTGGAGTACCGATTTCACTGGAAGCCGTGAGTGGGGCAACGGAGTCAATCAACGGTCAACGCCTGTGAATCTGGTAGCCGGACAGCGTTACTATCTCGAGGTTCTTAAGACGTATCGATATAACGCAGCTGTTGGCGTGGGTTGGGCCAAACCAGGACAGTCCACGACAACGGCGAGTGAACTGATCCCCAACTCGGCCCTACACCGCCATTCGAGTGAACTGCAGGACGAGCCGGTTATCCATCTTTCGCAGTCCATAGCGATGGCCAACGGGAGCGGCATTTTTGCGGGGTATGGACGCGTCGTCGTCCACAACGGGTCCCGCGTGTACGACATCGATCTGCCGACGGGATTTGTGACGGACCTCGGTCCGATGGCAATGCCGTTACATCACACCAGCATTAGTGGGTGGTACTGGGGAATTGCTGAAAATGATCGCGACACCATAGATCTGCTCTATGTACGGGATTCGCAATCGATTGTTAGGACCCGCGTGCCAACGGGAGCGACGACGGTGCATTCGACGTTCTCCAACCTCGGCGTGAATTCGATGATCTCTGCGATTCCTCACGCCGGTAGGTGGGCGTTCGCTGGGCGCTCAGCCAGTCAATTCCTAAACACATCGCCTGGCTTGGGCGTGGCTGACGCTACGTTCTCGGTGACGCCGACATCCACAACTGGTAACGACCTCTCGGTAACGGTCCATGCCTCCGCCAACCCGGCGATCGTGGAACAGGAAGTCTCGGTGGTCATCACGGTGGCCAACTCCGGGCCGGATGCGGCGACATCTGTGCGAGTGACGGACTTAGTCACCGGTGGGGCATCGATTCGCGCGGCCACGGCATCGCAGGGAACGGCGTCGGTGGAGAATGGTTCGATCCACGCGGAATTGGGCACCATTGCTGGTGGCCAATCGGCGACAATAACGGTGACATTCGCCAAGGCTCAACTTGGCACGGTGATTCACTCGGTCAGCGCGTCTCGAGGCGAGACCGACCTCTACCTACCAAACAACACGGCTGTCTGTGCCATCCCGGTCATTTTACCGTCCGTCAGTATTGCAGATGTGACCCTGTTTGAGGGCCAAGCACAGGAGGTTTCCGAGGCGCGTTTCGAGGTTACCCTTTCGAATCCCGTGACGATTCCAGTCCAGGTGAGTTACCGGACGTCGAATGGGACAGCGTTTTCAGGGTCCGATTACAACTTCGTCTCCGCGACAGTGACTTTCGAACCGGGTCAGACGCGACAAACGTTGGTAGTCCAAGTGATTGGCGATTCGTTTTATGAGTTGGATGAGACGTTCAGCGTGATTCTTTCGAGTGCCATCAATGCACGGATCGCCGACGGAACGGGCTTGGCCGAACGGTGTTACCACCCCAATGGGTTTCAAGGAGTCCGCATTGGGGTGTAGTAAATCTTGAACAGTTCGTGGCGACCTTCGGCTGAAGAGCGGGACAGGGATCTGCGCGCATGTTTCGGACCTGTTGGTGAGGAGC
>SXGT01278587.1_pt1 | contig 13309 bp, 13 predicted proteins | sample 3176221 | NCBI WGS metagenome assembly SXGT01 (sample SAMN11356862, study PRJNA531348) | freshwater metagenome | isolation source: freshwater sample F1-120 | place: China: Fuxian Lake, Yuxi | collected 2017-12-25
CGACACCACGGTGCCGACGCGCGGCGATCGCCGCAGGCAGGGCGGTGAGGGCGGCAACGGCGGCAGCGGCGGCGCAGGCGGCGATCCCGGCCTCGGCGCCATCGGCGGCGTCGGCCTCGACGGGGGCAACTTCGGCTTCTGCCTCTTCGACGGCGGCGTCGGCGCACAGGGCGGCCGCGGCGGCCACGCCGGCGGCGGCAGCGGCGGGACCGGCGGCGTCTCCTTTGACCTCTACATCGAGAACAACAACAACCACAACCCGGGCTACGGCGCCTTGAACACCTTCGACCTGCCCGCCAACGTCACCACCAGCGGCTCCGGCGGCTCCGGCGGCAACTCCAGCAACCTCAACAACGGCGCGGGCGCCAGCGGCCGAGCCGGCGCCTTCGGCAACCTCCTGGCCGTCCCCTGATCACCTCCACGACCACGACGCCGCCTTGCCCAGCACCCACCCAAGACCCCGCGCCGCCCTGGCCGCCCTCGCCCTCTTGACCCTGTTGCCGCGCGCCCTGGCCGCCCAACCCCAGCTCGAGGCCAGCCTCCAGCGCGCCTACCTCGACGGCCACCGCACGCTCGCCTTCTCCATCCACGCCATGATCGCCGCCTTCGTCGCGCTGCGCCTCGCCTGGCGCTGGCGCACCGACGGGCAACAGAACACCACACTCCGCGCGCTCGCCCCAGGCCTCGCCTACGGACTGGTCGCCGGCACCCTCGCCGCGCTCCTCTGGGCGCTTGCCCCCACCCGCGACGTGGACGACATCAACGCCCTCTCCCTGACCTCCTTCCTCCTCGGCACCCTCACCGGCGGCCTCGCCGCCTGGGCCGCGCGCCGCGCCCTGCCGCCCCCCTCGCCTCGACCCTCCCTGGAGGCCGAGATCGCCCGGCGACTCGACCTCATCGCGAAGGCAGGCGAGGACGAAACGACGACCAACCCCTGATACGGAACCACGCTCAAGCCACTTACATGTTGGGCCACCTGGATGCCCAAGATGACAGGGGTTCAAACGTGGTTCCGTACGACGCGACACGACCGAACCCTGACACGACGACCGACCCCTGACGCGAGGTCGCATCGGGGGCGATCCGCCGCACCTGCCATGGACGGCGCAAGGATGGCGGTGTAGATCTGTAAGCGTTTTATATTGTTCGATTTTCAAGCGAAAGTCGGCGCGTCGCGCCCAGGCTGGCGCGCGACCTCGACGGCGGCGGCGCCGCCGAGGCGACCGACCCGCAGATCACCGAGCCAGGCCGTCGACGCTCAGGACATCTCGATCGTCCGCGCCTGGTTCGCCAGCGCCTGCGCGGCGCGGACCTCGTCGCTCATCCGACCCTGCACGACGCGCCCGACCATCTTGAAGTCCGCCAGGAAGCTGTAGACCGGGTACTTGAAGGATGCCGGGCGGTTGTTCTCGATCCGATAATGGCTGTACCACGCCGCCCCGTAGGCCGCCGCCAGCCCCAGCGGCACCAGCCAACCATTGCGCGTCGCCACCGCCGCCGCCGCCGCCGTCAACCCCAGCGCCGTCCCGGCCACGTGCAGCGCCTGGGTCTCGGGCTTGGTGTGCTCCAGCACGTAGAAGGGCCAGAACTCCTCAAAGCTGTCGAATCGCCTGTCGCTCATGATCCTCACGCTCCTCTTTGTCTTCTTGCACGGGCCGCGTCGACGACCTGCCCCGATCAGCCGCGCCGCCTGCGAAAGTCACCCATGAAATCCACCAGCGCCCGCGCGCTCTCCATGGGCAGCGCGTTGTAGAGCGACGCCCTGCACCCCCCCACGCTCCGATGCCCCCTGAGCCCCGCGAAGCCAGCCTCGCCCGCCTCGGACAGGAAAAGCTCCTCCAGCTCCTCCGATCCCAGCCGGAAGGTGACGTTCATCCGGCTCCGGCTCCCCCGCTGGACGGTCCCCACAAAGAAGCCGCCCGACGCGTCGATGGCGTCGTAGATCAGCGCAGCCTTGGCCTTGTTGAGCGCCTCGATGGCCTCCAGGCCGCCCTGCGCCTCGACCCACCCGAGCACGAGGCCGACGATGTACATCGACCACACCGGCGGCGTGTTGTAGGCCGAGTCCTTCTCCGCGTGTGTCTTGTAGGCCAGCATCGTCGGCACGTCCGCGCCGACTCGCCCCAGCAACCCCCGACGCACGAAGACGATCGTCACCCCGGCCGGCCCCATGTTCTTCTGCGCCCCGGCGTAGACCAGATCGTGCCCGCCAAAGTCGAAGGGCTTGCTCAAGATGTCCGACGAGGCGTCGCAGACCAGCGGCTTCCCTCCCCCATCGGGCGGCGCCGAGAAGGCCGTGCCGAAGATCGTGTTGTTGGACGTGTAATGCAGGTATCGGCTCTCCGCGTTGAGCGAGAGCCCCTCCGGGATCCTGTCAAAGCCCGTCGCGGCGCTGGAGGCCGCCTCAAAGGCCACGCGCCCCACCTTGCGCGCCTCCTTGACCGCGTTGACCGCCCACGTCCCCGTCACCACGAAGTCCGCGGCCTCTCCCTTGGCCAGCAGGTTCAGCGGCACCATCGCGAACTGGAGCGACGCCCCACCCTGCAGGTACAGGATGTCCATGTCCTCCGGCACCCCCAGCACCCGGCGCAGCGACGCCGTCAGCGCGTCCTGCCGCGCGATCCACTCGTCCGAGCGGTGGCTCATCTCCATGATCGACATCCCGGAGTCCGGGTGACAGACCAGGTCGCGGGCGGCCTCTTCGAGGACCGACAGGGGCAAGGCGCCGGGGCCTGGGTTGAAGTTGTGGACGCGCTGGATGCTCATGGATCTCCCTTCAACCGTTCGAATTGATACGCAACAGGCCCACGGCCAGGACGTGCGGGGCTCTCTCGATCCTCGACAGCGTCTCGGCGTCCGGGGCGCTCTCAAGGCGCACCCTCGCCACCGCGGCGCGCGCGCCGTCAAAGATGACGTTCTCCATCTCCTGCACGTTGATCGAGGCCGTCCGCAGCACGTCGAAGACCCCGGCCAGCACCCCGACCTCGTCCCGGTGGCGCACCACGAGCACGTGCGTGGCCGGAGACTGGGTGCACAGGTTGACGCAGTTGGGCACTTCCCCGCGCGCCTTGAACGAGAGCACGATCCGCGCGGCCTCCTCGGCCACCGACTCCTCGGCCTGATCCGTCGAGGCCCCGATGTGGTGCGTCCCGAAGACCAGCGGCTCCTTGGCCAGCGCCGTCTCGAAGGCCCCCTGGCTGCCGCTCGGCTCGTCCTGATAGACGTCCAGGCCGCACCGGATCCCCTTGCCCCGCACCGCCGCCAGCAAGCTCACCTCGTCCACCACCTCGCCGCGCGACGTGTTGATGAAGATCGAACCCGGACGCATCGCCCCGAAGATCGCCTCTCCGATGAAGCCCCGCGTCGCCTCCGTCAGCGCCACATGCACCGACAGCACGTCGGCGCGCGCGGCCACCTCGATCGGGCTGCCCAGCGCCTCCACCCCCAGCGCCTCGGCCTGCTCCGCCTTCAGCGACCGGCTCCACGCCACCACCTTGAGCCCGAAGCCGAGCGCGCGCGGGATCATCGCCTGGCCGATGTCGCCCAGCCCCAGCAGCCCAAGCGTCCGACCCTTGAGCCCGCGCGCCTCACCGTAGCGCTTCTTGTCCCATCGGCCAGCTCGCAAGTCCATGACATTGTTGGGGATCTGTCGATCTGCGGCGAGCATCAGCCCGAAGGCCAGCTCAGCCACCGCCGCCGCATTGCGCCCAGGGCAGTTCGCCACGAAGATGCCCCGATCGGCGGCCTCGGCCACCGCGATCGTGTTCGTCCCGGCCCCCGCCCTCACGATGAGCCCGAGCTGCGCGCTGCGCGCCAGCAGCCCCGCGCCCACCTTCGTCGACCTCACGATCAACACCTCGGCCTGGGTCCGCTCCAGCGCCGCGCCCAGCGCATCGCCCTCCAGCCCAGGCTCGTAGATCACCTCGCAGCCCTGAGCGCGGAGCGTCATGTGGGAGCGCTCCGGCACCTTGTCCGCGATCAAGACCTTCATCGCTTCCTCCTCCCGCAGCACCCGGATCATCCTCTGCTACCGCCTTTCGCGGCGATCGTCAACGCCCACCTCAAGAGCGCCGGTCGCCTTGAGGGGTGGGGCTGGCGAGGTCGATCCCTTGGCCAGATGGGCGCCAGGCCCATCGGCGCGCTCGCCTCACCGGCCCTCCAGCCCGCCTTCCGCGATGACCCGCTCGGCCAGCAGCCGGTACTCCCCCTCGTGGTTGTAGAGGTGGGCCGACACGCGCAGGACCCGATGCCCAGGCGAGGGCCAGGGGATGACGGGGACCTCGACGCGGTGGTTGTCAAAGAGGCGGTCGTGGAGGGGATCGGCGCTGTGGACCGAGTCCAGCACGAAGGCCGCCCCTCGGGGCAGCACCACGGCGGACATGGCGCCGACCATCGAGGCCGGCGCGGGCGCCTCCAGGCCGAGCGCCTCGCAGAGGATCGCGCGGGCCGCCAGCGCCTTGTCCCGGTTCTCGGTCATGATCTCCGACCAGCCGCCGGGCCGCTGGGCGCCGACCGCGTCCAGCGCCGCCGCGATGCACAGCCACGGCGTCGGATCGCGCGTCCCCGGCCAGTCGAACTCGTGGCGCAGCCGAGGCCGGGAGCGCTCGTCGAGCCGCGCCCCGTGGCTGATCGTGGTGGGGCGAGCCTGCCGCCGCAGATCCTCGCGGATGTGGAGGAAGGCCGCACCCTTGGGCGCGCAGACCCACTTGTGGCAGTTGCCCGTGTAGAAGGCCGCGCCCAGCGCGTCCAGCGCCAGCGGGCACATGCCCGGGCCGTGCGCCCCGTCGACGATCACCTCCACGCCGCGCTCGGCCATCGCCTTGATGATGCGCTCGATCGGCAGCACCAGCGCCGTCGGGCTCGTGACGTGATCGATGAGCGCCAGCCGCGTGCGCGCCGTCACCGCCGACATCAAGGCGTCGACCGCCGCGCCCTCGTCGCGGATCGGGAAGGGCAGGGCGGCGCGGATGACCCGCGCCCCTGCGCGCTCGGCGAGGAAGGCCGCCGCGTTGTTGCACGCCCCGTAGCCGTGGTCGGTGACCAGGATCTCGTCGCCCGGAGACAGCGGCCACGACCCCAGCGCCGCGTTGACCCCCTCGGTGGCGTTGGAGACGAAGACCAGCCCCTCGGGATCGGCCCCCAGGAAGGCCCCCAGCCTCGCTCGGGCCTCGTCCAGCGCGGGCACGAGCTCGCGGGTGAAGAAGCGCACCGGCTCGGCCTCGATCCGCGCCCTCAACATCGACTGGTGCGCCTGAACCGGGCGCGGACACGCCCCGAAGGAGCCGTGGTTCAAGAAGACCACGTCCGGCTCCAGGGACCAGAACCTCTCTGCGCCCATCGAGCCCCCCTTCACCGTCCCGAAGACAGCACGCGGCGGTTGATCCGATGGGCGAGCTTGACCCCCAGCGCCCTCTCCTTGCGCTCCCGGTGCGCCTCGCGGCCCTCCTCGCCGACGCACAGCAGCCACATCTCCAGCAGCGGCCCGTACTGCTCCGGCCACAGCGCCCCGATGTTCCCCCGCACGTAATCCTCCGCCACCTTCCCCACGTCCCCGCCCTCGACCAGCGCCCTGAGCAGGCTGGCCTTGAGCGCCTCCCAGGACCTCGTGCAGGGCTCGTCGTGCAGGATGTCCCTCAACTCGGAGAGCAAAGTGTTCGCGTCGACCTCGGCCAAGAGCACCCCCCATCCGTGGAAGCATTGAAGATCCAAGGGCATTTTGCGGCACGTCTGCACACACTTCAAGCACAATCAAGGCCGGGCGCGCCGCCCCGCCCCTCGATGCCCGATCAGATCACCCCTTCGACTTTCGAGCCTGCCTCAAAGAGTGCTCGCTGAACCCCTTGCCTTTTGTTAAGTTCTAGCGCAGGGCTATCTTCTGGTCTTGAAGTAACTTCAACCCATGATGAGAGTGCTCTTATGCTGGATGAACCGCTTGACCCTGTGTCAGCGAGCCGCCTGGCCAGAGACATCCTTGAGAACGGGACAGTAAGCTACACGGGTCACGCTCGACGAGAGATGGCCAAGGACGGACTGAGCGAGGCCGACATCGAGCGCGCTCTGCGAAGTGGCACCGAGCCTGCGGAGTGGGAGGGTGGCCAGTGGCGCTACCGCTTCTTTTGTGCGGACGTCTGGGCGGTGGTCTCTTTTCGCAATGAACAACTGCTCGTCACCATTACAGCGTGGAGGAAGAGGCGATGAAGTGCATCGTTTGTGGCTCCGAGACAACGACCGAGGCGCTCGAGAACATGCCCATGGTGGGCTTGCGTCGCGTCACGCTCGTCGCAGTGCGGGTACGACGTTGTGGGGATTGCGGTGAGTTCGAGGTCGAGATCCCACACCACGGCGCGCTGATCGAGCTTGTCACCAGGGCTCTGGTCAACAAGGGCGGCAGGCTCGACAACGCGGAGATCCGTTGGCTGCGCTCCGTGATGGGCTGGAGTGGCGTTGAGCTGGCCCGTCACATGGGGGTCACCCCTGAGTCGGTCTCGAAGTGGGAGAGGGGGAAGATGTCGCAGGGGCCCACCGCGGACAGGCTCATTCGGTTGATGGTGGCCAGCAGCTGGCCCCCGGAGCAATACCCCCATCAGGCCATGACCCTCGTGGCCAGCGACGACAACGCCCCCCTGGTGATGCGCCTCAAGCACGAGGGCCAGAAATGGCTCTTCGACGGGCCCTTGCCCCAGACGCTCGTCGCCGATCCAACCCAGCATAAGTGGGTCGCCGTACGAGCCCTTGAGGGTCGCGAAGCCGGCGGGTGATACGAAGGACGGACTGCGGAATACGGCGCCTTTGAGCCTTGACCCCAGGTGTCAACCGCTGCTGCTCGTCAGGCCTCGCACGTCGAACCAACCAGGAATGCTGAGCGCAGCCGATCCAGCGGTTTGGTCATGACGCAGGGACGCAAACGCGCTGGTCGGTGGGGTTGACAACCTCTTCACGTCGCCTGCTCGGGCTCAGAGAAGAACTTCAGGGGCTCGCAGGCAGACATCGAACGCCCTCGAGAGGGTCTGCCGCTTGAAGGTTGACTTCCTGTCGCCAGCCCCGCAGGGGCGAGACGCCGTCGGCACGATCTATAGGCCCGGGCGACGATGGTGGCCCCTTGGGGCTGCCGAGGGAGCCCGGGTGGGCCGCCATCGTGCAGATCACATCAACGAAGTCGACCCCTGCGGCACAGGGGTGGAGTCAGATCACCCCCGCCCAGCCCCCGCCCGCAGCCCGCCACGCCGCCCGGATCGCCTCGACCGCCTCGACCTCCAGCGCCCCGGCCTCGACGGCCCGCGCGTGCATCGCCAGCCTCGACCGGCTCGACGTCCCCACGATCGCCGAGCACACCCCCGGCGCGAAGGCCGAAAAACGCAGCGCCACCTCCCCCCACGCCTCCCCGCCCCGATCCAGCCCCAGCGCCTCAAAGCGCTCCCAGTAGATCGCGAGGTCGTCCGCCTCGGGCCTGGCCGCAAAGCGCCACGGCGCGTTGGCCAGCGGCCGCTTGGCGATCACCCCCACCCCGGCGGCTCCCGCTCGCCCCAGCAGCCCGCCCATCGCGCCCTGATCGCACACGTTGACCGAGAGCTGCACCCCCCCGAAGGCCCCGCAGCCCACCGCCCAGTCGAGCGCCTCCCCCTCGCCCGAATAGGCCGCCACCCGGATCTGACCCCGCTCCCGGGCGCGCTCCAGCGCCTCGATCACGTCGCCTCGCTCCAGCACCGACAGCGGGCACGAGTGCAGGTGCACCACGTCGATCCAGTCCGTCCGCAAGCGCGCCAGCGCCGCCTCGATCCCCGCGCTGACGCAGCCCCCGGTCCAGTCCTCGAAGCCCTCGATCCCGTAGCCCACCTTCGTCGACAGCACGAACTCCGCGCGCCTCCCCCCAAGGTGTCGCCCTATCCGCGCCTCCGACTCCCCATAGGACCGCGCCGTATCAATAAGCGTGATACCCAGGTCCAGCGCCTCGCCCAGCAGCCCCTCGACCTGCCCCTCGCCCATCCCCGGATCGCCGATGTGACCGGCCCCGAAGCCCAGCGCCGACACCTCAAGCCCTGACTCGCCGAATCCTCTGCGCAACATGCCCCGCTCCCGCTTTGTCTTCTCCTCGACCCTCGGGTAATGTGCCCCAGGACCATCCAGAGAGCGCGCCATGGAAGCACGAACCTTCCGACAACTCCAGAGCCTCCTCGCCGCCGAGGTCCAACGCGGCCGCGTCATCGACACCGAGGCGCGCCTCTTCCGCACCTTCGCCGAGCACTCCCAGCAGGCCGATCGCGCCAGCTTCCAGCGCTGGCTCATCGCCGCCGAGCTCCAACTCCACCTCCGACGCCTCGACTTCGGCGGCCTCGTCCTGCTGCGCCCCGACCTGCTCGAACAGATCGCGCTGCGCCTCGTCAAGTCCGCCACCCAGGACCCCGAGGGCGGCGGGTGCCTGCCCCTGCGCGACCTCGACCGCCCCCTCGAAGGCTTCCTCGACGCCATCGAGCCCCGCCACCGCAACCTCCTCGGCCTCTCCAGCGCCCTCCACCTGCTGCGCGAGGACCGCGCCCTCTACCTCGACGACAAGGGCCTGCCCAGGCTCATCGTCCCCGACCGCGTCACGCGATCCGCCCCCGACGCCCCCGACCCCGTCGGCCTCTCCCGCGTCGGCTTCGAAGGCCCCGCCCTGCGCATCTTCAGCGCCCTCGTCGTCCGGCTCTCGCTCAGCGGCGTCTTCACCCTCCGATCCCTGTGGCGACACGGCGCCTCCTGGGACGCCAGCACCGGCGGCCTTTGCCAGATCGCCCTGCGCGGCGGCGACCTGGAGAGCGGCGCCCTTCGCCTCTCCTTCGACGGCGCCGCAGGCCGACAGACGCGCCGCTACTTCGAAGACGCCCTCATGAGCCACCTGCATCGCGTCGCCCGAAGTGCCCGCCGCGCCTGCGGTTTTGTCTGCGCCGGGTGCCAGACCCCCGTCGCCCCGCTCCAGGTCGACCGACGCCTGGCCCGCGGCTTCGACGCCTTGAGCTGCTGCGTCTGCGACACCCGCGTCTCCCTCCTCGACCCCCTCGACCCCCTCCCGGGCGACGCGCCCTCCATCGCCAGCGAGCTCGATCGCGCCGCCGAGGGCCGCAAGGCGCGCCACATCGCCGCCCTCAAGCTCATGGGCAAGCGGCAGGTCGGCGATTACGACGTCCTGCTCGTCCACCTCCCCTCCGACCGCCCCGCCGTCCTCAAGGTCGGCGAGTGGCTCGAAGAGCAGGGCCTCCTGCCCTGGATCGACGCATGGCAGGGCCGCACCCCCCTCCAGGGCGGCGTCCTCGACCCCCGCCTGGACACCATCAAGGCCGCCGCCGTCGTCATCGGCAAGGATTCCTCCGGCCCCTGGGAGGACCCCGCCACCGACGAGCTCCTCCAGATCCTCCACCAACGCCGCATCCCCCTGATCCCCGTCGCCCTGCCCCCCTGCGAGCTCCTCCCCTACATGCCCGAGTTCCTCGACCCCGAAGATCTCGTCGACTTCCGACTCCAGAGCCCCGACCCCATGCTCGCCCTCATCGCCAGCGTCAACGGCTCGCCCTCCGACACCCTGACATGAGCCTGCCCATGACGCTCCCAACCCACGGATCTTGCTGGCGAAATCGCCCGTGGACCGGCCATCGGATGAGCGAATGACCTCGATCCCCTCCCGCGCCTTGCCGTCGATGCTCCTCCTGGCCGCCGCCGCGCTCTCCTGCGCCAGCGCCTCGGCCCAGGTCAGCCCGGAAGGCGAGGTCGGCCTTCGCCACCGAGGCGTCATCGTGAACCAGGGCCAGCAGGCCGACCTCCTGGCCAGCGGCCTTGAGATCGCCTTCCGGCTCGGGATCACCGCCCGGGCGCCCGGCGACCTCATCGAGGCCACCCTCGGCCTGCGCAGCGGCGATCCCGCCGCCCCCAGCACCCCCTGGGCCGACTTCGGCCGCTTCGGCAACGCCCAGCCCGTCCACCTCGACGTCGCCTCCCTGTCCATCGCCCCCGCGCCCCTGCCTGAGCTGCGCCTCGTCGCCGGACAGCGCCGCACCCCCTGGAGCGCCTTCTCCCTCGTCTGGGACGAGGACGTCGCGCTGCCCGGCGTCTGGCTCGACTACCGCCCCGACGCCGACCCCGACGCCCTGCTGGCTCGCCTGCGCTTCAACCTCGGCGCCGCCTGCCTCTTCTCCGGCGACCCCGAGCCCGCCGACAACGTCTGGCTCCTCGGCGCCGCCCTCGGCCTCGACCTCGACCTCGACGGCGCGGCCCTCTCCCTGGACCTGGGGGCCTTCCACCTCTTCGGCAACCAGCGCCTCGGCCGCGCCATCGCCCGCGGCGACCTCAAGGTCGGCGCCCGACCCGCCGGCTTCACCGCCAACACCACCCCCTCCGACGCCGACGACCCCCAGGCCGAGCTCACCCGCCGGCTCATCGTCGACGGCCTCGCCAGCGAGTTCGATGTCCTGACCCTCAAGGCCGCCTTCACCCTCGGCCAGCGCGACGACACCCCCCTGATCCTCGACCTCCAGATCGCCCTCAACCTCGGCGCCGCCGGACCCGGCCGCGATCAGGCCCTCGGCCTGCGCGCCGGCCTCCAGTTCGGCCGCGCCGACACCCCAGGACAAGGACAGATCCGCCTGGACGGCGTCATGATCGGCGCCGACGCCACCCTCGACGCCTTCAACCCCGACCTCCTGGGCACCAACATCCTCGGCGTCGGCCTCTCCAGCGCGCTCTGCGCCTTCGAGGGCCTCACCCTCGGCTTCGAAAGCCTCCTGAGCGCCCAGCTCGATCCCGACCTGCGCGGCCTCGGCGACGCCCGCGGCGAACCCTCACCCGGCGCCCCCGACGCCCTCCAGCTCCTCGTGACCACCCGCTATGTCTTCTGAACACCCGCCCATTGAGCCGCCCTCACACCCCACCCCCCGCGAGGGCGCGCCAGCCCACAAGGACGGCCCCATCGCGCCTCACACGGGCGCTCCATCCCCCGACGTCCTCGTCGTCGGCGCCGGCTACTGCGGCCTTGAGATCATCCGCCGCCTCAGGGCGCGCGGCGCGCGCCTCTTCGCCACCGCCCGCGACCTCGACGCCAGCCGCGCCGCCATCGAGCAGGCCGGCGCTTCCCCCCTGGCCTGGACCGCAGGGCAGGGCGCGCCGGCCTGGCCCGAGGCGCTCACCCGCGGCCCCGTCGACCTCGTCTACACCGTCCACGCCATCGCCGATGATCAGGGGGACGTCGCCGCCCCCGTCCGCGAGCTCCTCGACGCCATGGCCGACATCGACCTGCGCGCCATCGTCGCCCTGAGCGCCACCTCCGTCTACGGCGACTCCGACGGCGGCGTCGTCACCGCCGACACCCCCCCCGACCCGCCCACCGCGCGCGGCCGACGGCGCCTCGACCTGGAGCGCGCCATCTTCGAGGCCGGCGCCGCCCGCGGCGCCCGCACGATGAACCTCAGGCTCCCCGGCATCTACGGCCCCGGTCGCGACCCCCTGGAGCGCATCAGGGCCGGCGCCTTCCCCCTCGTCGACGGCGGCCACAAGTGGGGCGGCCGCGTCCATCGCGACGACGTCGCCATGGGCGTCGAGGTGCTGCTCGCCGCAGGGCAGGGCGGCAGAGCCTATTTACTCAATGATGACCACCCCTTCCAGATCAAGGAGCTCGTCGCCTGGGCCTGCGAGCGACTCGGCGTCTCCCCCCCGGAGCCCATCTCCATGGACGATTACGCCCGACAGAACCCCACCGCCGCGAGCTTCTGGGCCACCAGCAACCGCTACGACAACGCCGCGATCAAGGCCCTGCCCGGCTTCGCCCTCAAGTACCCCTCCTTCCGCGACGGCCTCGCGCCCCTGCTCCCCGACCGCTGACCCAGCGGCGGGACGTTGCAGCAAAGCCGGGCCGTTGATAGGCTGTGTCCATCAACCTGAAGCAGACAGAGGCGCCGATGGAGTTTGATTTTCAGCGGTACATTCAAGACAAGCGCAGAGTGGGCGGCGGCGCGCCGACCGACTCCACCACCGCACCCTACGCCTTCGGCCGCGACGCCCGCGTCCTGCGCACGCTGGAGCGCGCCCGGCCCGTCAAGCTCGCCCTGGAGGCCAGCCACAAGCTCGACGTCGAGCGCCTGCGCGAGCGCATCCTCGGCGGCGCCCGCCGCGCCGACGATCAACACGAGCCCAGGCTCGCCCGCCGCTTCGAAAAACTCGCCGCCTCCCTCTCCATGTCGCCCCCGCCGCTCTACCTCACCGACGAGGCCGGGGACCTCGGCGCCCTGGCCCTCTCCATCGAGCGAGAGCCCTTTGTCCTGATCGATCGCAGCCTGCTCGACACCCTCGAAGACGACGAGCTCTCCTTCGTCCTCGGCCGTCTCCTCGGGCACATCCAGAACGATCACGCCCTCTTCTTGACCACCGCCTTCGCGCTGGAGCGCTTCGACGACGCCTTCATGGGCTGGATCGTCAAGCCCGCCCGCTTTGCCATCGGGGCCTGGCTCAAGCTCGGCGACCTGACCGCCGATCGCGCCGGCATGCTCGCCTGCAAGGATCTCCACGTCGCCGCCCGCGCCCTGATCAAGCGCCGCGCCCCTGGCGCCCTCGAAAACCCCATTGACATCAACAACATCCTCGACGAAGCCGAAGAGAACCCCCGCGGCAGCCTCATGGCGCGCCTGACCGAGCGCGACCCTCGCCTGCCCGGCAGGCTGGCCGCCATGAAGGCCTTCGCCGACTCCGAGCTCTTCCGCCGCGCCCAGGGCCGCGAGGGCGGCCAGTCGCTCACCAGCGTTGACAGGCAAGTCGAGTCGATCATAAAGCTGTGGTAGCCATGCTTCCGCGGCGGGTCAGTAGACTTCACCGCCGCGACACCAAGGAAGCCACGCACGTCCGGTCCCGGTCGGGACCGTCGCTCTGGGGTTCGATACGAGTCGGAGAGCGCCCGTCACGCCCACTGGCAGGGGAAGGCACAGCTTATGTCGCCAACCCCGATTGTCAGACGGCGCGTCGTACGGGTCCACATCTGACGAAGGACCCCCGACAAGGACGGACTCGACGTCCGGACAACGCGCGGCGCCCGGGTCTGTGTCGCTCATGGGGGTGCGCACGAACCCCTGTCGCGGAAGCTAGGCGCTCCACACTCTCCCGCCGGAAATGAACCCGCAGCGCGCGTTGTCCACCACAAGGAGCGCCCAGGCGCATGTCCCCCACCGCGGAGCACGAGAGCCCATGAGCGACGACAACAAGCCCGCCGCGCCGCCCCTCGACGCCGAGGAGGATCTCCCCGAGCCCGCGGCGGCCCCCGCGCCAGCCGCCGCCTCCGACGCGCCGCCCAGCGCCGCCG
>SXGT01387839.1_pt1 | contig 13309 bp, 11 predicted proteins | sample 3176221 | NCBI WGS metagenome assembly SXGT01 (sample SAMN11356862, study PRJNA531348) | freshwater metagenome | isolation source: freshwater sample F1-120 | place: China: Fuxian Lake, Yuxi | collected 2017-12-25
GTTTCAACTCGAAGGCCGCCCACTTCGACGTGTATCGGTCGTGGTGGTTCGGCGCCACGTGGTTCGTCGCGGGCGTCTCCATGCTCGCGGCGACGTTCCGCAAATGGCCGTGGCGATTGGAGCAAACCGGGTGGCTCACCGTCCACACCGGATTAGGTCTCATCGTCATCGGTTCCATGATGTCGTTCTTCTCGAGCGTCGAGGGCGAACTCGCACTCCGCGAAGGCGAAACCGGAGCCGAACTCGAATTGCGCAACGCTTCGCGGTTCGTAGTCGAAGAAATCGGCCGTCGCGACGACGGCAGGCGTTTCCGACGCTCGGTCCTCGACGCGCGCACTCGCTTCGACACCGACCCGACCGAACAAGAGCCGCTCGAAGAATTCCGGCTGCCGCTCGGCGAGGACGGAACCGCGGTTCTCAAAGTCGATCGCTACTTCACGGCTGCTCGGCCTTACGAGAACTGGTCGGACGACGGAGACGCCCCGATCGCCGGCATCGAACTCAAGCTCGGCACTCCGGACGGCGCGGCGGAGACGTTCCGGCTCGACGAGCGCGACCGCAGTTCGGAGCGGCTGCCCTTCGGCTCGCGGGAGTTCGACATTCAATTCGCCCGCCTGACGAAGCCGCTCTACAACGCCATTCTTGAGACCGAAGATCCGACCGGATTCGGCGCAGTCGTCATCAAGGATCGCGCCGGTAAGACGGTCGCCGAGTTGCCTGTCCGACCGGAGTCGCGCCCGACTAAGGACGACGGTGCGACGGCCCCGCTTGCCGGTTCAGCGGTGATCGGCGAGACGACCATAGAACTGCTCGATTACGCCGACAACGCCGGAACGATGCCCGGGTCGACGGAGATGTTCGACCTCTCCCCCGGCCAAATCCGGAACCCGTCGGTGCGGTTCAAGCTCAAGCAGGGCGCCGCCGAGGAAGTCCGCATCGCGTCGGTGTTCCGGCCCGCGGAGCAGGCGGACGTCGACGGCTGGATGAAGTCGGCGCATCCTTATGCGGCGTTCTACGAGTGGCGTCCGCGATTCAAGATCGAGGGCCCGATGCTCGTTTTCACGCCGGCCGACGCCGGCATGAAGTGGTTGTTCGTCGGTTCGGACGGCAAGGCCGTCGGAGGCGACGTCCTGGCAGGCGTCCCTCTGCCCCTCCCGATGCCGATGTTGATCGCGACGCCGCTGAAGCTCTTCGCTCGCGCGAAGATCGATCAAGGATTCGAATTCGACGGCTACCGCGACGGCGCGCCTGAAGCGGCGCGCGTCACGGTCACCGCCGATCAGGGCAAGCCGAAAACGTTCTGGCTCCGCCGCGGCGGGCAACCGCAGACCTTCGACGCGGCGGGGCGGTCTTTCGCCGTCGCTTGGCGTCCCGAGCGCCGACCGATCGGCTTCTCGCTCAAACTGAACGACTTCCACCGCGACTTCTTCCCCGGGTCCGTCAACGAGAAGTCTTTCGAGTCGTATTTGGAGCTCACCCACCCGACGAAGTTCCCGACGGCGACGGACATCAAAATCGATATGAATCGTCCGCTAAGGCTCGACGGTTGGCGCCTCTACCAGTCCCGCTTCGGCAACGACGATGCAACGACGTTTCTGCAAGTCAACCGCGATCCCGGACTCTCCGTCATCTACCCGGCCTGCTGCGTCGTGCTGCTCGGCTTGATGATCGTGTCTTTCCTCAAGAAGCCTATGCGCGAGCGAAGGCTTGCTCTCGAACGGCGCGGCCTTTCCGCCGCCCGGCATATCGGCGACGCCGTGCTGACCATTGCGGCCGTCGGGGCGGCGCCGGTCCTCTACGGCCTGTGGGTCTCGGTCGGACTGCCGTTCGGCGGCGTTGCGGCGTTCCTTTTCGGTCTCGTGATGGTCGTCCTCGTTCCGACCGCGGTCGTCATCCTCTACGCGCGAAAGTTCGGCCCGAGCCGGACCGTCGCCCGCCCGGAGTCAGGGTCATGATGCGCACTCTTGCTTTCCTTTCCGCGTTCGCAGCGGCGACCGTCGCTCAGACGGTCGTCACCGACCGTTCGAAGCTGGACCTCACGGAGGCGCGCCGGATCGCCGTCCTCGACAACGGACGATTCAAGCCGTTGGACTCCTACGCCCGGGAGTTCGTCGTCGACATGACCGGCGAGTTCAAACCGACGCTGCTCGCCGCGGACGGCCAAGAGTTGGCGCTCCTCGATCCGAAAGGAAAGCCCTCCAGCGACGGCAAACCGGCCGTTAAGCCGATCGGCAAGCAGGATCAACTGCTGACGTACCTCGAGTGGTTGTTCGATGCGGAGGCCGCGAGCAAGCGTCGCAACATCCTCGTCGGCGATGTGACGCTGCAAAAGGCGGTCGGCGTCGCCGCGTCGCGGCCCGTCGACCGCTTCGCCTCGTACGAAGCGCTCTCGAAGAACGAAACATTCCTCGCGAAGGCCGCCGATCTGAAGAAGACCCGCCGCGAGAACTGGACGCCGCTCCAGACCGAGATCGCACAGTTAGTCAGCCGCTACCGGCGGTTCGGGTTCGAGATGGGGCTCGAGGACGGAGGCCGGAATCTACAAGGCCCGGCCGTCGTTCCTCCGCCGGGGGCCATGGTTCCCGGCAAGAAGTACGAATGGTTCACGGTCGGCCACGTGGCGGCGTTTCCCGAGTACGACCGGGAGAAGCAGGCCGCCGTTCGCAATGCATTCGTCCGGATCATGGAGGCGTACGCATTGACGGATTCGAACGCGTTCGCGACGGCTGCGAAGGACTTCCGTCAAGCGATCGACGCGCTCGGGTCTCCCGAGCACCCGGACGAGACGCGCTTCTCGCGCGAGATCACCTTCAACGCCGTGAATCCGTTCGTCTCGGCGACGTGGTACTACTTCGCGTCGTTCTTCCTCGCCTTGGTCGCAATCGTCGTCAAGCGCCGCGGATTGGACATCGTCGCGGCGCTGCCGGGCGTCGTCGGCTTGGCGTACCACGTTTACGGGCTCAACGAGCGCACCTGGCTTTCGGGACGGGCGCTGATCGGCACGTTCTTCGAGTCCATGCTGTTCGTTTCGGCGTGCACGTTCGTCTTCGGCCTGATCTTCGAGGCGATCTTCCGCCGACGCTGGTTCCTGCTTTCCGGCGCGTTCCTCGCTTTCTTCGGCCTCTGGGGCGCCCTCATCGACCCGCATTTCATGCGGCCCGCGATCGGCAATCTACCCCCGGTCTTGATCAACAACTTCTGGATCCACATCCACGTCCCCGTGATCATGGCCAGCTACGCCATGATCGCCCTCTCTTGGATGATGGGGCATGTGTGGCTCGTCATGCGTCTCTTCAAATCCGAACGGGATTCGGAGATGGTCGAGCTTTCACGCATCCAGTATTGGGTGCTGCCGCCCGCCCTGATCCTCGTTTTCGCGGGAACGATCCTCGGCGGCGTGTGGGCCGACGCCGCGTGGGGACGGTTCTGGGGTTGGGACCCGAAAGAGATCGGCGCCTTCGTGCTGATGGTCGCCGTGGTCATCGTCGTGCACGGCCGCTACGCCGGCTGGCTCAAGGACTTCGGAACCGCGATCGGGACCGTCGCCGGCGGTTTCGCGCTGTTCGTCTCCTACTACGGCGTGAATTTCTTTTCGCATGGGTTGCACGCCTACTCGTTCACCACCGCCGATCCTTCGCAGTCGTTCTTCCAACGGGTGCCGTACTGGGTCTACATCTATCTGGTGGGCGAAATCGCTTTGGTCGCCGTCGCGTTCGCGAAGATCGGTCGAGAGACGAAGCAGATCGCTTAGGCCTCGGGGCCGCGGCGCGGACATGTCCGCACCGCCGTGCGTTTCCGTTCAACGACCGAACGGCAGGTCGAAGCTCCGTCCGAGCAACACCGCCTGCGCGCATTCGAGCTGCCGATCGACGAACGGCTCTCGTCCGGGAGTCGCCGCCGACTCGGCGTCGGCGATCTCCCGCCGGACGCGCGCATCGAAGTGAAAACGCTCGAGCTCGCGCTTCAATCGATCGCGTTCGACGTCGTCGAGCGGCACCGGAAAGTCGGGCCGGATGCGTCCTCGGCCCGCTTCATCCGTTTGCAGGAGCCGCGATTCGACGCACCGATCGGCGGGGGTGTAGTACCGCGCGACGGTGAGTTTCATCCCGCCCGCCCATGTGGCGAACGGGAGCAGTTCCTGCACCACGCCTTTGCCGTAGGTGGTCTCGCCGACGAGCAGCGCGGATTGCGTGTCCTGCAGAGCGCCCGCCAAGACCTCGGCCGCCGAAGCGGTCGTGCCGTTCACGAGGACGACGGTGGGAAGGCCTTGGAGCGGCGCGGAGGCGTCGGCCGGGTAGGTTTCGCTGCGGTTCTTGCCGCGAGTCCGACAAATCACGCCGGACGAAAGCCATAGATCGGCGACCGCCACGGCGGGTTCGAAGGCGCCGCCCCGATCGAACCGAAGGTCGAGGATCAAGCGCCGCAAGCCTTCCGCGCGTAGAGCCTCGTAAACGCGCTGAAACGAAACCGCCGAGCCGGACTTGAAGGAGGCGACGCGGATGACTCCGAGGCCTTGATCCCGGTCGATCCAGCGGCCGTGGGTCTGCACGGCCTCGTAGGCCTCACGCACCACGTCGACGGTCCGGGGGTCGCCGCCGTCTCTCGCCGTGAGCTGCAGCGCGATCCGTCCGCCCGCCGCACCGCGCAGTTCGCGTTCGATCGCTTCGCTTCCTCGGCCGGACGCGACTCGTTTTCCGCCGATCGCGGTCAAACGGTCGCCCGGTCGGATCCCCGCCCTCTCGGCCGGTCCCGACGGAACGACGTACCCGACGACGGCTTGATCCGCGACGACGGCGATCTCGACGCCGATTCCGACCGACTCCCCGCGGGACTCGCGGCCGAACATTTCCCACTCCGAAGGCGGCATCGCCTTCGAATACGGGTCGTCCAACTCCGCGAAGATGCCCTTCACGGCGCCGTACACGAGACGCTCTTCGTCCGGAGGCACGACGAAGTCGCGCCGCACCGTCGCCATCACTTCTCGATACAGGGATTCACCCGGCGCGGATTCCGCACGCCGGACACCGAGTCTGCCCGTGAAAGCAAGCGCCAAGACGGCCGCCGCGACGGCCGACGTCACGACCGAAACGAGCATCCAGATCCTTTCGCGCGGCGTAGTCACGACTCCGCCTTCGCGATCAGCGCCATGACCGCCGCCGGTAGCCGCACGCGCGCGCCTTTCGTCACTCCCGCTTCGCGGGACAACCCCGCCCGCACTTCGAGGACGAGACGCACCGGAGCCGACGACGGGTAATGTCGCTGGTCGTCGTCGGAAGTCCCGGACTCCGGAGGTTCGGCGGTCAGCACGTCGACGACCGCGCCGTCGTCGTCTAGATAAAGGATGTCGAGGGCGACGAGGCAGTTCTTCATCCAGAAGCTGCGGGCGTCCTTCGACGCATATACGAACAACAGCGCCTCGTCGTCCGCCACGCGCACACGGCCCATGTAGCCCGAAGCACGACCGTCGAAAGTCGAGACGACGTCCGTCCGGAGGATCCGGTCCCCGAAGCCGACTTCGATCGACGCCTGTGCATGAGGGTGTCGCGGCGCCGGAACGTCCGCGACGACCGAAACGACCGCCGGATCCGGCGCCTGCGGACGGCGAGGCGGCGGAGCGCGGCCGGTATCGTCGGCGCGGCATCCGAGAGAAGCCAGCAGCGCACCAAGCCAGAACCCGGTCTTCCGCGACTTGGGATTGCTCATCGCGCGCCTTTCCGGCCGGGCTCTATCGGCGCGGCGACCCAGTCCGCCGGGTCGAAATCCGGAGGCGGGCCGCAGGTCGACCCCGGCACTTCGAAGTCGAATCGAACCGCCGCGGCGCCGAAGCGCTCGACGGCGAACGTCCAAAGGTCGCGGACGCGTTGTCTCCGGGCCGGATCCGGCCCGGGGTCGCCGACGATCGCGGCGTGCAGCACGACGGCGCCGATCTCGGCGGGAACATTCGGAGGTGCTGCCGCCTTCCCGGCGCCTAAGCGCGCCGTGGCTACGAACGAACCGCCGGAACCGAGGATCCAATGGAACTGCGGTCCGTCGCCGTCGGACGGCAAACGCCCGAGGTCGGAGAAGAGGGTGTGCACGACGACGCCCGTTGCGAACGACGGCCAAAATCCGGCGCCCTCCGCCAAGAGCGCGCTTCGACGGTCGGCGGCCGCGCGGACGCCGGCCGGAACCGGCACAGGGCGCGGAATTCCCGCCGGCGACATCAAGGGAAGGACCGGCGCACGACGAGGCGCGGAGTTTTCCTGCAAGAGGCCGAACGCCCCGATCAGAACCGCGGCGCCGGCCGCGACACCGAAGGCGAAGTCGTCTGCAGATTTCATTCGACCGTCCTGCGACGGAACACCAGTTCGGCGGCGGCCGTTAAGACGGCGTCGACGGGCAGGCCCACGACGTTGTCGAACGCCCCGTCGATCCGCACGACGAAGCGATCTCCCGTCTCTTGGATCGCATAGGCCCCGGCCTTGCCGGCGGACTCGCCGCTCGCGACGTAGGCGATGATCTCGGCGTCCGTCATGGTCCGCATCGTCACGACGGTCGTGCGAAGGCCCGCCCGCTCGGTTCGGTCTTCGGCATCGATCACGCAATAGCCGGTGACGACGCGATGTACGGATCCCGAAAGACGGCGGAGTATGCGACGCGCGTCCTCATCGTCGAGCGGTTTACCGAGCGAGTCGTTTCCGAGCGCGACGACGGTATCCGCGCCGACGACGATTCCGGAACGAAGCCTTGACGCGACGGCGCGCGCTTTCCGCCGCGCCAATTCGACGGCGAGGTCGTCAGGCGAGAGTCCGGACTCGTCGTCTTCGTCCACTTCGGGCGCGACGGTGCGAAAAGACAGTCCCCGCGCGGCGAAGAGTTCGGCTCGTCGCGGAGACGTCGAAGCGAGGATGAGTTCGAAGGAGGTCACGTCCGCTCATTATGCACGGGGAATGCACGAGGTACGGACGACGGTCGCCCTGTCATTTCTTCTGGGGCGTCGTCTTCTTGTCCTTCGAAGTCGTTTTCTCAGACTTGCTAGTCGGCTTGCCCGAAGACTTGGCGGCCGGCTTGGCCGGCGGCGGCGGGACGGGGATCTTCGCCGAAGGGCATTTGGAGGCGACCGGACATTCGCCGCACAAAGTCAGCTTGGCCCCGCAAACGCGCGAAGCGATCTGATGCAAGACGAACTGGGCGGCGATGCGCTCGCCGGGTTTCGTGCGCTTCAGCAGCGTCTCGCGCGCGGAGGCGTCGGAAGCCCGTGCTTCGACGAAACCGAGCCGCACGAGAGGCCGCGTGAGTTCGGGCGAAGCGACGACGTCGTCGTCTTTCGCGCCGAAGAGCGGCATCAAGCACGCGTAGAGCGACGAGCGTTCGGCCAAGAACGCCATCAGCCGGCTGCGAAGCTTCGTCGACTCCGGCGTCGCCGTCTCGGTGCGGCCGACGTCGCAGGTCATCTTGTTGAAGCGCAGATAGAGGGTCGAGAGGAGATCGACGAGCTCTTCGGCCTTGCGATAGGCAGATCCGGGCGGACCGCCCTCGAACCCGCGCGCCAACTCATGAGCCGGCGTGACGCGGACGTCGTTCCAATCGACGAAATCCTGCTTCAGGCGGCGGAGCGCCGCGCGCGCCTTCTTGAAAGGCAGTTCGCGCGCCAACGCGAGAAGCACGAGTTGGTCGAGACCTTCGGTCTCGTCGAGCTCGCGGACCGCGCCGAAGCGCGGCTCCGACGCCTCGATCAATTCGCCGACGGAAAGTTTCGAGGGCAAGGATCGGCTCCGAAGAGGTCTAACGACCCTTCCGACCGTTCGCCTTCGCCGTCTTTTCGACCGTACGGCCGGTCTTCTTACGCGACGCGGCGCGCTTCGTGCGGCGAGCCTTCGCTGCGGCGCGCTTCTTCGCGACTTCGCCGCCGACGAGACGAGAACCGTCTTCGGCCGTGATGGTGCGGAGATAGGACTCGATGACGCCCGAGACCTTCGCGCCGCGGCCCATCCAGGCCTTGAGCTTCACGAGGTCGAGCTTCCAGATCGGCGCGTCTTTGCCGAGCGTCTTCACCGGGTCGTAGTGACCGAGGTGTTCGAGGATCTTGCCGTCGCGACGAGTGCGGCCTTCGTAGACGCCGACGCGGTAGAACGGGCGGTTCAATCGACCCATGCGGGACAAGCGGATGCGGACAGCCATGAATCGTCTTCCTTTAATGCTCGCTCAATCGCGCGGCCGTCACTTGCGGCGTTTCGCGCGGCGCACTTCGGCTTTCGCCTGGCGCTGTGAGTACTGTTTGTAGGCGCGGACTTGCTCGGGATCGAACAAGTTTACGCCTAACTTCTTCATGCGAAGGAGCTCCTGCTCCTTCTCTTTTTTCAAACGGCGCGTCGGGTCGAGAAGGCCGCCCAAGACTCCCATCTTGCGGAGATCTTGGAACTGCTTCTTCATCTCGCGGAAGCTCCGCATGAGTTCGTGGACGGCTTCGAGGGCGACTCCCGAACCCTTCGCGATGCGCTTTCTGCGCGAATCGCCGAGGATTTCGGGGAACATGCGCTCATGAGGCGTCATCGACTGGATGATGGCTTCGGAGCGGGAGAATTCCTTCTCGTCGACCGGCATGTTCTGCATTTGAGCGCCGAGGCCCGGGATCATGCCGAGAAGGTCCTTAATGGACCCCATCTTCTTGATCTTTTGCAGGAGGCGCAGGAAGTCGTCCAACGTGAACGAGCCGAGGAACATCTTCTCGGCCTGCTCGCGCGCCTCGTTCTGATCGATGACTTCTTGCGCCTTCTCGACGAACGACACGACGTCGCCCATGCCGAGAATGCGGTCCGCCATCCGCGGCGGGTGGAAGAGGTCGAGTTTGTCCAGCTTCTCGCCGAGACCGACGAACCGGATCGGTTTGCCGGTGACGTTCTTCACCGAGAGCGCCGCGCCGCCGCGGGCGTCGCCGTCGAGTTTGGTTATGATGACGCCCGTCAAAGGCAACCGGGAATCGAACGCCTTCGCCGAGTTGACCGCGTCCTGCCCGGTCATCGCGTCACAGACGAGAAACACCTCGTGCGGCGAGGTCTTGGCGGCGACTTCGGCGATTTCGTTCATCAACGCATCGTCGACGTGCAATCGGCCCGCCGTATCGAGGATCACGACGTCGTAACCCTTGGTGCGGGCCTCGGCGACGGCGTGCGCACAGACGTCCGGAGCGCGGACGCCGGTCTCCGCCCACACCGGGACCTCCAAATCGCGCCCGAGGACCTTGAGCTGTTCGACGGCCGCCGGGCGCTGCAGATCCGCGGCGCAGAGCAGGACGGACTTCTTGAAGTTCTTGCGGATGTAGAGGGCGAGTTTCCCGCAAGTCGTGGTCTTACCCGCGCCTTGGAGGCCCGCCATCAGGATGATGAGCGGCTTCTGCTCGAACGTCAGCGGGGCGGCGTCAGGGCCCATCAATCCGGCGAGTTCGTCGTGGACGACCTTCACCAGCATCTGGCCCGGATCGACCCCTTCCGTGACCGAGATTCCGAGAGCTTTTTCCTTCACTCGCGCCAGGAACTCGCGCACGACGCCCAAATTGACGTCGGCCTCCAAAAGCGCCATGCGCACGTCGCGGAGAGCCTCCTTGACGTTGTCTTCGGTCAGAGTCTTTTGACCCGCAAAACGGGCGAAAAGACCTTGGAAGCCTTTGGTGAGTCCTTCGAACATATACGAGAAGGTCGGGAGAAGGGCGGCACGGCGGCGAAGTTGCCTGACGTGCGGCGAATCCCGCCTATGAAGGGCGGCAAAGTAACCCTCCCCGCCGGCGCGGACAACCGCCGTCGGACCGGGCCCGCACAAGAGGTTGGGGTCGGCCGGGCGCCTCGGTACTATCGCCGCCCGACTACGGGGGAAAAAGGACCGGCCGACGGCCTCGCGTCCTACCCCGCCGTAGTCGTTCGGAGCGCCGCATGCCGAATTCGGATTCCGCCGTCGCCGAAATCCCGTCCATTGACGTTTGGGCTTTCGCTCTTGAGAAGAACCCCTCCCTCGACGCCCTTATGGCGACGAAGCGGGCGGTCCTTGCGCACCGTCCCCTCCGTACCGAGCTCGAGAAACACCTCAGCACGGACCCCCAGTCGCCGATCGAAAAGCGGAACGACGGGATCGCCCGGTGGATGCTCGCGCAGTACCACCGCGCCCACCCGCTCCTTCGCGATTGCGGTCTCGGCGGACAGGCCATGAACTACCTGACCGCCGAGTGCTGCCTCCGAGCCGAGGTCTCCGAAGGCGGTCAACGCACGATGCGCCGCCCGGACGTCGCCGCCAAACTGCTGGCGAAGCACGACAAGGTCGAAGACGACTCGCGCGTCTGGTCTCTTTGGTGCGAATCGTTGATCTTCGACGACGACCGCGAGGGTCTCGCCGCCGCGGTTCCGAAAGCGCCGGCTTCGGCCAAGCACTCTGCCGACTTCCTCTACTACGAGGGCCGCGTCCTTGAGAACGCCGCCGACTTGACCGGCGCCCTCGCTAAGTACGAAGCGGCGCTCGGCGTCGATCCGGAGCACGAAGCCACGTTGTTCCGCCGCGCGTGCCTCGGCGATCGCCACGGCGACGACGCGGCCGCGCTCGCGATCTACGAGCGCCTCGCTCGCCGCGTTCCGGCCAACATCCACGCCCTCATCAACCTCGGCGTCCTCTACGAAGACCACGACCGCTTTGCGGACGCCGGCAAGTGCTACCGCCGCGTGCTCGAAGAATTCCCGAACCACCGTCGCGCCGTCCAGTACTTGAAGGACGCCGAAGCCTCTTTGACCCAAGTCGTCGAGGACGATCACGACAAAGCGGGCGATCGCACCGCAGTGCTCCTGCGTATGCCGATCTCGGACTTCGATCTTTCGCCGCGCGCCCGGACTTGCCTGCAGAAGCTCGACGTTCAGACCTTCGGGGATCTCGTCGGCAAAGCCGATGCGGACATCGCAGCGCAGAAAAGCTTCGGCGAGGCCGTTCATCAAGAGATCCGCGCGCTCGTCGCGGGCAAGGGTTTCCGTTTCGGTTACGGCGCCGAAGCGCCGGTCGAAGCCGAAGGCGATCTCATCGACATCCCGGACGCGGCCATGCCCGCCAAGGGCCCGGTCCCGCTCCCGGCGGGCGTCGAGCCTCGCGTGCTCAACGTCCAACTCGCCGACATGGACTTGCCGCTTCGCGTGCGCAAGGCCTTGGTCGCGATGAAGGCCCAATCGATCGGCGATCTCCTGACGCACACCGAGGCGGAACTCCTGTCCCTCAAGAACTTCGGCCTGACGAGCTTGAACGAACTCAAGGCGAAGCTCGCCGAGTACGGCGTCAGCCTCCGCTCGTCCTGATCCGCATTTCCGCCGGAAACGGCGCCGATCCTCATCGCGGGGCTCGGCGCCGATTTCATTTTTGTCCCGCGTAAGCCTCAAGTCCGACGTAAAGTCCGCGCATGTACGAGTTCTTACGCGGCAAGGTCGTCCGCAAGCTCCCGACAGCCGTCGTCTTGGACGTCGGAGGCGTCGGCTGGTACGTCGAAACCAGCTTGCGTACGAGCGGCGTCTCACGCATCGGCGCCGAAACGACGCTACACGTCCATCACCGGCAGTCGGAAGACTCCGTACGGCTTTTCGGCTTCGCCGAGGAGGACGAACGCGACCTCTTCCGCCGATTACTCAAAGTCTCCGGCGTCGGCCCGGCGCACGCCTTGGCGATGTGTTCGTCGTTCCCGCCCGACGAAGTCTGGACGGCCCTCGCCGCCGCCGACGAGCGCAAGTTGTCGACACCGAAAGGCATCGGGCCGAAGCTGGCGCAACGTCTGTCGACGGAGCTTAAGGACGAAGCGGTTCGGCGCGGATACGCCCCGGGGGCCCGGACCGGAAACGACAAGTCCGGCGGATCGGACTTCCCTTCGACCGGCGACGACGCCGTCGACGCCCTAGCGGTGCTCGGCTACTCGGAGGCCGCGGCCGCAAAAGCGACCGCAATCGCCCGCAAGAAACTCGGCCCCGGGGCTTCCGTCGAGGCCGTAGTCAAAGAAGCGTTGCGCACGGCTTCTTGAGACGCGCGAGCCCCGCCTCTCCGCGAGGCGAAGGCTCCGCAGTCCGATCAGATCGTCGCGTACGCGAAGTTCGATAGCAGCAGCGTCGACGGTCCGGCGACGACGATCGTTCGAGCTTCGACGGCGAGCCCCAACACGACGCCGACCGGCAGCAGAAACGAGTAGTTACCCGAACCGTCCAGAACGACATGGAACGGATCCGTCCCGAGCGGCTGAAAAATCAGGGAAAACACGTCCGCTTCGAGTCCGACGAACGGACCCGATCCGGCGCAAGCCGTCGGCAGAAGCGAAATGAGGTTGAAGCACTCTTGGCCGGCGAGCGAGGGCCGTCCCGTCACGACGGACAACGTGATTGCGACGCCGAGGTTCTCGACGGCCAAGTCGACGCCGAACGTCGCGACTCCGAGCACGCCGACGGGATTCGCGACGCCGCCGGAGTGGGGGCCCGCGGCCGCGTTCCAATCGGCGTCGGTCTCTGTGTCGGACAAACCGCCGGGGCCCGCGCCCTGCACGCGGAAGATCACGTCGAAGCCGACGGTGCGTGCGACCGGTCCGCTCGTAAAGAGCCCGAACGCGCCGGGCGGATTGAACCGATACCCTTCGCCGTAAGGGACCGCGCCCGAGGCCGGGACCGCTTGAAACGCGACGTAGTCCTCCGCCGTCCCGACGACGACGCCGCCCGCGATGCTCGCTCCGCTGAAGAGGGCGACCTCCCCGTGCGAACCGCCCGCATGACTTAGATTAAGCCCCATCCGTTCGCCCGACGTACCGGGAGGAAAACCGCCCGGCGACGGCGCAGTCGTCAACGCGGAAGAACCCGCGGTCCCGAGGTCTTCAAAGACGTAGTAGCCGCCGTCCGGAACGACGGTCGCCGCCGAAGTGACGTACGCACCGTTCTGTTGGTTCGAGCCGGCGCCCGGGAGAAAGGACGGGCAAGCGGCGTTGTTCGCCGTCATGATCCCGACCTGGCTTACGGAGAGTGCTGCGCCGCTGACGTTTTTGATCTCGACGAAGTCGGGCGTGCCGGTGTGGATCTCGGTGATGATCCACTGTTGGCCGGCGGCGGCTGCGGAAGCGAGCAAGCAGATCGAAAACGAACGGAGGAAGAGGCGGTGCGGAAGCATGGCGGCAGAGTCTACCGACTCGACGAACGGACTTAGGGGCAATCCGCCTCGACGCCTTCCGAATTCCAGCATCCAAAGGCCATCGTGGGCGTGTTCCAGCGGACCGCCGGCCTCCCGTAAGGCCCGATCAAGAGCAAACCGCCGAACCCTCCGGCCCGCGTCGCCAGAGCGCCGA
>SXGT01145062.1_pt1 | contig 13306 bp, 9 predicted proteins | sample 3176221 | NCBI WGS metagenome assembly SXGT01 (sample SAMN11356862, study PRJNA531348) | freshwater metagenome | isolation source: freshwater sample F1-120 | place: China: Fuxian Lake, Yuxi | collected 2017-12-25
AGAATAACCCTTGCGCCCAAAGCCATTTGATAAATCATCATGGAGACTTCTTTGAAGAGTTGGCGGTATTTCTGGTCGACTTTGGGCAATACCAGGATTTCATCGCCGGGGCGAACTACGCTACCGGTATCAAACCAGCCGTCATGTTCTTCGGTGTCTTCGAAGCTGCCGTCACGATGGGCGATGACGATCTTCGAGGTGTCGGCATTCTGGGAATAGCCGCCGGCTTTGTTGATGTAGTCTTCCACGCTGCTGTTCGCTTCCAGCGCGATGGTATTCGGGAACATCACTTCGCCGTTGACCAGCACTAGGTTGTCCAGGGCCGGTACGTTAATGCGGTCGCCGTTTTCCAGCAACAGGTTGCCTAGGTTGTCGGCCTGGGCGAGCATCACTTGCCCGGAGGGCTGGATGTTTTTGGCGCGTTCCACCCATTGCAGCATCAGCGCCGCTTCCGCCGCTCGCAGTTGCGATTCTTCGGTGGTGCCGGCGCGCACGGTGAGTACTGCAGATTCCAGTCGTTTCAGCGCGGTTTGCAGCATCTCTTTTTGCCGCTCTGCGACGCTGCTGCGAAACAGTTGCAGGCTTTTGATGTCGGAGCGATCCGAGAAGCGGATTTGCTGCATCAGTTTGCCCAGTCGGGTGCCGTACGGTACGACGTATTCTTGCGAGCTTTGGTGTTCGCCTTCGACGCGTACGGTGATGGTGCCCTGTTTTTTGTCGGCGGTGAATTCCAGTTCGTCGCCGTTTTCCAGGCCGACGTTAACGGCGGCGCTTAACGGGTAGTATTCGACGTTTTTAATGGTGCCGGTGTTGCGTACTACGCGCACATGGGTGGCTTGGGCGCTGGGTTTGGCCAAGTCGATCAGGTCGGCAACGCTGTGCCGGCCGGCGTTGAATTCGAAGCGTTTGGCGTTGCCGGCCAGGCCGCTGACTTTGACGGTGTTTTCGCGCGGCGGGATGAAGATGACGTCGCCATCGGCCAGCTGGATCAGCGGCATGCGTCCTTCCAGGATAAAGTCGTAGAGGTTGACGCTGCTGCGCAGGCGGCCGCCGCGCTTGACCTGGACGTTCAGGAAGGAGCCGCGGTTGGCGTCGATGCCGCCGGCTTGGTCTAGGTAGTGCAGCAGGCTGTCCATGCTGGTGCCGCTGTACAAGCCGGGGCGGTTGACAAAGCCGCCGACGAACACTCGCACCGGTTGCGCCGCGGCCAAGCTGGCATAGCTGTAGACGTTGCTGCGAAACACCCGTCTGACCGAGCTTTCCACCAGGCCTTGCAGGTCCTGATTGCGCACGCCCAGCACATGGACCGGACCGACATGCGGGATGAAGATGTTGCCTTTGGGGTCGACGGTGAGCGGAGCATCGTATTCGAATGCGCCCCAGAAGCGCACCTGGATTTTATCGCCGGTCGCGATGGCGTAGTCGGGATTAAATTGGGTGGCGCCGGCGCGCGCAAAGGCGCCGGTGAACAGGTTGGCGCCGAATACGTCGCTTTGCAGGTTCGAGGAGTAGTCGAAATTCTGCGGCGTCTGGATACCGACGTCCGGTGTCGAGGACGCCGGGGGCGCCGATGGTAAGGGGGTGTTCAGGTGGGTGGCGGTGCCCAGTTGAGAGGACGATGGCGCTGCCGCCGGGGCTGTCACTGTCACGCTGTCAGGCGGAGTCGGGATCGGTCCGCCGCCGGGAATGTTGTTGAGCACCTGATTGACGCCGAACGGGTCACTGCTGGCGGCGTAGGTATTGGACAGGCCTATCACAAACAGGAGCATGAGCACGCCGCTCAATCCGGTCAACGCGCTACGCAGGCTGGTCAGCAATAAAAAAGCGCCGGCAGTCTGGCGATGCTTGTCAAGCACCGGTGTGCGCGGCAAGGGCGGCTGGGGTCGGCGGTAGGTGCGGGATAATGGCAGGTCGGTCATGGCTTCAGTCCGTGTGATCGCGAACGATGGCGGCGAGCAGTTGCGCGATGCCGGCTATCAGTAAGGTGATCAATATAAAAACAATGATATTGTAGATCCGACGCGGTTCGAGTGGATACTCGGGCAGGGTCGGGGCTTGCAGTATGGACATTTTCTTTAAGGTGCGGGCGGCTTCCAGGCGGCCGTTTTCCATCGCGGTCAGTGCCGTTTTATAAAGGTCCTGAGCAAATTCGGCATTCATTTCCAGGCGCTGGTATTCTTCCACGGTACGGTTCAGGGTCTTGCCGGTCGGTGCGGTGAGGCGCGCATTCTCCTGGGCGATTTGCCGTTCCAGGGCGTTGATCTGTAAGTTGAGCTCGGCAATATTCGGGCTGTCCGGCATTAAATAACCCAGCATGGCGGCACGGCTGGTTTTCAGGTCGGTGAGCTTGGCTTCCATATTGTTGATAATGACGGCCAGATTTTCCGTGGTGCCTTGCGGCGACACCAGACCGTTCTTGTTTTGAAAGTTGAGCAAGGCTTGCCGGGCCTGTATGGTGGTGCCTTTGATTTTATCGATTTCCTTGCCGAGAAAGCGCACCTGTTCCTGCGCCAGTTCGCGCGCCAGGGCGTCCATGAAGCGCTCGCCTTCGTCGACCAGGATGGTGGCAATGGCATGGGCGGTCTTGGGATCGTAGCCTTGTGCCTGGATCACCAGGATGCCGGAAAATTCGTCGAATTCGACGCTGATCCGCGACAAATAATAGTTGTAGAATTTTTCCAGGTCGACGTCTTTGAACCAGAGCCGGGACAGCGGGTCATGTTTGCGATCACTGTAATGTGCGCGCAGGTTCAGTTTGGCATCGAGGAGTTTTAACATATCGACCGACAGCAGATGATCGCGCAGCAACAGTTGATCCATGGGGTTGCCTCCTCCCGAACGTCCCATCAGGTTACCGATATCAATACTCTGTTTGCTCATCGAATCGGTGCTTTGAATAACGACATGGGCTTCCGAGATATAGCGGTCCGAGGCGATCAGGCTCCAGTACAGCGTCGCCAGCAACGACACCACGACGGCAGTGCCCAATATGGAATGCTTCAGCAGGGCGCGCAGGAAGCTCGGTGGCGGGTTTCGGTCTTTCATTTCGGGTGGCTTTCCTTGTAGGCCTTGAGTGCATCGTTTAGGTCGTCAAACCAATGTGCTTTACCGTTATCCAGCCAAATGCCGGCACTACAAAATTGTTTCAACGTGCCTTCGCCATGCGAAACCATAATCAGGCTGGCGTGATCGGACAGGTTTTTAAAGGCTTCGGCGGCTTTTTTTTTCATAGCCGCATCGCCTGTCGCGGTGACTTCGTCAGAGATGTAAACATCGAAGTCGAATGCCAGCGAAAGGGCGAATTGAAGTCGGCCTCGCATGCCGGCAGAATAATTCTTGATTGGTTCATCAAAGGCTTCGCCGAGTTGGGCGAAATCCTGAATATATGCCAGACGATCAGGAATGTCGTCCTCATGACCGTGTATGCGACAAACAAACTTGGCGTTTTGCCTGCCGGTGAGAGAGGGCTGCAAGCCTCCGCTAAAGCCCATAGGCCAAGAGACTCGACAACGACGATCAATGTGGCCGCGATTAGGTTGATCAACACCACCGATTAATTTTAGCAAAGTGGATTTACCTGCGCCATTGCGGCCGACCAGTCCTACACTGACTTTGGGGGGAATAACGAGCGACACTCCCTGTAATATCCATCTGCCTGGACCATGTTCTGTTTGATAGCGTTTGTATATATCGTCAACGATAATCATTTTGTGACTAATTTTCTTGCGAAGCGTTTATGGAGGCCTAGTCCGAGAAAAATAGTTGTCAAGGCGAACTCATAGAGATAGGCAATGTCCAGTTCAGGGAAGGCGTGATAATAAGATGATGCTCCCAGTCGAGCCGCTTCCAATCCATGCGCCATAGGGATATATACTAACCACTCACGGATAAAAGGAGGCATATGGGCAATGGGAAGTATTACGCCGGACAAGAGGTACATAGGCCCCGTGATTATATCAACCACCTTGCCCAGTTCGGGGGTCAATTTGAAAATAACGGAGCATAGCAATCCCCAACCAAGTCCCATCAGCCACATCCCGAAGAACGCTATAAGTACGGCGAGAGGGTCGTCAGGAAAAAGATCGATTCCGAATAAAGTAGCGCCAAAGGAGATTATGATTATTATGACAATCGACAGTGAAGCTTCCATAGCGGCGCGCACAAGCAGTGCATCAATAGGTTTGACCTGTCGATAAGTAAAAAGGGCCTGATTGGCGCCCAGTCCGTTTTTGACCTGTTGCGATGTGTTTTTGAATAAATTATAAAACAGTACCCCGACTATCAGCCATACGGCGATATCAATGCCGCTCATTGTGCGCATACGGACAAATGTAAACATAACTACCATAAAGGTTATATGAATCACAGGTCCTAAAAGTAGCCCCGCCCATGCCGCTCGGCTAGTCGATAATCGTGATACTGCTTCACGCAGAAAGAGCGCATTCCATACAGAAAGCGTGATGGATATTGATGATCGACGCTTTCTGTTGTATTCGTCGGTTGCCGTCTCTATTGTCATGCGCTGAGTATGATTGGTGTGCCTGAAAATAAAATAATCATGTTTTTTGCAGAAACTATGTTCTTGATGGTGTCAATTGTTTTGCTGTTTTTTAATTAAAGACAACAAAAATTCTTGCTATGTTATGTGCAAAGCTATTGTTTTAAAGTTATTTTCAGGTTATATGGGCTTGTCTTGCGGCTTAAGTTATAGCCTCTAAAACCCGAGCTATTGCTGCAGTTTTTTGGATCAGAGCGACTTTACTATGTAAAGGTTGATTCAAAATTACGTGACAAGGAGAAAGATAGAATTTAAAGAGTTCACTTCATTGGTTTGATTCTATCATGTACCGGAAGAGCTGAGCAATAACGACGTATTCGCTCATCGGAAAGGGCTTCTTTAGTGCATTTGACGGACAAAGAGCTTCTGTTTATACGGCTGGTCGCCTGAGCTAAGGTAGCAGTCGTTATTGCGATATTTTTATGCTACTACGCGGTGGTTAAGTTTGCGGGAAATCGAGAATTAAGAAATTTTATAAATTGCAAGGAAGCAGGAGGTCATTTGCTTCTATACAGCATTACGACTGTGGATGTAATGCTGTTAAATTGCTTCCTAGTGGGGTGATCCTTACCGATCCGGTTCCATGAATGCCGAGTTTTTTTGCGGCTGTGTAGGATAGATCCATATCCCTGTTGCCGTGAAAAGGGCCTCTATCGTTGATGCGAACTATGACGCTACGATGATTCTTTAGATTGGTTACCTCAGCATAAGATAAAAGGGGCAGGGTTCTGTGCGCGGCAGTCATGGCGTACATGTTGTATCTTTCTCCGCTAGCGGTCTTTTTGCCATGAAATCCAGAGCCATACCACGATACGGTGCTTCGGTGATTGTTTCTTGCCGATTTCAAATGATGTCTGGATTTGTGGGATATTAGATGATGTCTGGAAGCTCCGCTGTGTCGTTCGGATGCTTCTGTGCATTGAATCGGGTTAGTGAAATAGCCGCAAATAATAATTGAAGATGCCAGTATGAGTTTATTCATGGAACATGCCTTTTTCATAATTAGTCTTAATGTGCCGGCTGTATAGTTACGGTCGGCGCAGATAATGATGTGTAGTTGTATTTCGTAATAAACTTCAAAGAAGCCGCTGTTTTAAATTCTGTTCTTGTAAAAACACACGGTACTACTGTGTTAATCTGGGTTTGATTCTAACCCGAGAAGTCTTAAGGTTAACTTAAGTGAGGGTTTAATGCGGCGGTTAATAGCACAGTTAAATCGAGTTTTGCGATACGATTGCTGCTATTAACAGATAAATTGGTTGGTGTTTTTGGGTTCTCTGATACGTGATACGCTATGGAGGCGGCTTATTTCTATGATTGCGGCGATTGCGACGGGGTTGCCTTTAATCTACAATAACCGGATTTTTACGGCAATTTTGCCGGAAAATAAAATTTCATGCAAAACTCTCCGGTGTGTCGCCCGTCTTAAATTTACCGGGATAATGGTAGATAAGCTGTGCAAATAAGCGCCACCAGCGAGTTCTATCGTTGGCTTGTGTTTTAGCAGTTGAGAAGATTGGTAAACCGATAATTCCATACGAAGTTTTAACTTAAATTCAGGAAGCGAAGGAAAAATATGTCCGGACTATTTTTGTCGTGCGATGGTTATCGCAATAAGGTTTTGGTGGAAAGTGATTTACTTGGCGGTGATAATTCATTTGAGCTATGTGTTGATGGTGAATTAGTTGATGTAATTGATTTCGCCAAGCAAAGCGGTGAGCCTGCTCTGTTAAATATCAACCAAATCTGTGATTCCGGGTTTAATTCAAAAAACGACTATTGGCAACCAACTGTCGAGTCTTCCGAAGGTTTTACACTCAGTGTTGACTTTGGTGAAAAGTGGGTGCTTCAGGATGGCCATACGGCTTATTTATTCCAGAGCGAAACGCATAACGATAGTATTGAGCTTGTATATCATGATCCTGTTATAGGTGAGCTGTTGCCTGTTAGTGCCGGTGAATACTACCAGGTCGGTGGGAGTTTTGGTTGTCATCGATGCGATGCCTCTTTAATCGTAGAGTTTTACGATTCTGATAAAAAAAAGCTGCAACAAAAAAAGATTGATATATTGCCTGTTATGCCCGGCGGGCAGTCTCTCGAAGACTACCTTAGCATAGCGGAGTGTATTCGCATTCCCCATCAGGCATCCTTTATCAGGTTGGCTTTGCTAAAGCTCCCGACAAATCCTGAGTTGGCACAAAATAGCAGCTTCTTTTTCTTTACCCGTTTGTTCTTTGTTCAGGTAGCCGCAAGTGATGTGCCATTCTCTGGATGGAGCGAATGCCCGATTGGGCTTAAAGAATGGGAAGTTTTGCGGAAAAACGGTCTTCAACAATACGTTAGCGTAAATTTTCAATTACCGGGCATTGTCTATGATGGTCTGACGCATACTATAGACATTATCGACCCAAAAATCGCTCAATCGATAGACGGTTCTCCGAAAAGGTTTACCAGCAAGGAAATTCACAAGGTGCTTTTTCCGGCTATAAAGAACGTGAGTCGTAGTCTCGAAGCTATATTTGATGACTATTATTATCAGTCGTCGCTGTCTGATATAAGTATTGATTTAATTGAACATTATAAAAAGATTGGCTGGAAAAAATTTATTTCGGCCACGCCTTATTTTGATATAGCGTGGTATCTGACAATCAATAAAGAGCTTATTAATAAAAACCTCGATCCTTTAACGCATTTTCTGACTATCGGCTGTAAGGAGTTACAGGACCCGCACCCCCTGTTTAACTTGAAGTGGTACTATGAAAAATATCTGGCGGAAGACGAGCCTACAGAACACCCATTCTTCCATTATTTAGACAAAGGTTGGAAAAAAGGCTTTAGCCCAAATCCGCTTTTCTGGCCGGAATGGTATACCAAAACGTATATTAAAGAGCTGTCCGGCAGCATAGATCCTTTTTATCATTATCTGGTCTACGGCTGGCGCTTGGGCTACGATCCTAATCCATTGTTTTCTATTAATTATTACACCAATAATTATCAGTCTAAAGAGGCGCTCAATCCGGATCCTTTATCCCATTATTTCCATGTCGGCTGGCGGAAAGAATACAATACGCATCAATTATTTGATGCGAAATATTTCCAGGAAAGCATGAATCGCAAGGTTGACGGGTTTAAGTATTCGCCTTTGCAATATTTGTTGGAAAACCCGGATTCACCAAGTTCTCATCCGTTGTTTGACGTTTCGTTTTATCGAGAACAGGTAAAAACTGAATTGACCGTACATCCGGTTGTTGACTATATAGCCAGAGGGCCGAATGGATCGATTGATCCGCACCCGCTTTTTTCAAAAAAATATTATTTCCAGCATGCCCCTGATATCCTGATTTATAATTTCGACCCGCTGATTCATTATTTAAATTCGGGTTACAAGGAAGGTCGTCATTTTCATCCGTTATTTAACCCGCATTTTTATAGTCAATTCCTTCCTGGAGAAAAGGAGTCGAATTTACAGAGCTCCTCCGGTACAAAAAAACTTGCTGGAGCAAAAGAACTGAATCCATTGATTCATTACCTTGCAAAAGGCTATGGGGAAGGCCTGCCCTGCCGATTTCCCGAGCAACCTGATCAGACGCCTAAGCCGCTACCCGGTAGCCGCAATGTTATCGAGATGCCTGTCGATAAGCTATTCGGTGGAAAGGAAATTAGCGATGAACAAGTTTTTGGCAAGATAGGCGTATTCGCGCACATTTTCTACCCGGATCTTGCCGAGGAAATGCTTAGTGCCACTAATAACATACCGGATACATGCACTATTTATATTTCTACCGATACGGCTATTAAGGCGAAGGAAATTGATGCAACCTGTCGGCAGGTTTCTAAACATCCTTTTGAAATCAGATTGCTGCCTAATCGTGGTCGCGACATCGCTCCCATGTTGGTCGGTTTTCGTGATCGCTTGCTGGAGGTGGATTATGCCGTACACATTCATTCTAAGAAATCCAAACATTATGCGCGCGAATTCGAATCCTGGAGGCGATATTTAATTAACGGCAACCTCGGCAGTAAAGAGCTTGTTCGGAATATACTCGGTCTTTTGGCTAATGAGAAAATCGGCGCCTATACGCCGGATCACTATGCACCGATCAGAAAGCTGATTCAATGGGGAGGTAATTTTAGTACGCTTGCTTCGATGCTGGGACTTTGCGGGCAACAACTGACTAAAGAACACTGTCTTGATTTTCCATCGGGATCAATGTTCTGGTTTAAACCCAAAGCATTGCAGCCGCTATTTGATCTCCATCTGCGTTTTTATCATTTCGATGCGGAAAAAGGCCAGGTTGACGGAACTTTGGCCCATGCTATTGAGAGAGGATTCTTTTACTTTGTTGAATGTGCCGGTTATGACTGGGTTGTGGGTCACCCTGTTGCTAACGGAAAAGCGCTTAATGCCGTTTCCCATCAACTAATTGGACAAACCAATCGATTTCTGCCTTGTAATAATGAGCAGGGTGAATTACGGCATTACTATCCGGAATGCACCAAGTTTTTTGTGCGCCCCAGCATCATCAAAAAACCGCGATTGAATTTGCTTATTCCGACTGTTGATACATCGGTCGGTTATGCAGGCGTTTCAACCGCGCTCGATGTTTTTCATGCGATTAGAGAAAAGCTCGGCGATAAATATGATGCGCGCATGATTGCAACAGATACCTCACCCAGCAATCAATATAACCCGCCCTTGGGTTATACCTTTATAGAGCCGCTTGACGGTGATATTGAAGATCAGGATGTGGTAATTGACGGCGCACAACGATTCCGCTTTCCGTTTTTTGTGCGTGAAAATGATATTTTTATGGCGACCGCGTGGTGGACGGCTCAAAATGCCCTGGATATTTTAAAGCAGCAGGAGCAGATTTTTTCAATTGACAGTCGAGCATTTGTCTATCTGATACAGGACTTTGAATGCGGATTTTATCCCTGGTCAACCAAATACGCCCTGGCGGATCAAACCTATCGTCATCCGGAAAAAACCATACCGGTTTTTAATACCGATATATTGTTTGAATTTTTTAAAGAGCATCATTATTACGACCAAGGTAATGTTCTGTATCCAGGCATTAACATGGATTACAAAAAAGCCATTAACCATAGTGCTGAAAAAGAAAAATTGGTTTTATTGTATGCCAGACCTCATGCGGAAAGAAATTGCCTGCCCTTTATAGATGTGTTGATTCAGGAAGTTATTAAAGCAAACCCTGAATTTTGGGCCGACTGGCGCTTTTTAGCCATAGGCGAAGATTTTAAAACCGATGTGCTTAAATCTTGTAAGCGCATCGAAGTATTAGGTCGGTTGACAATTGATGAGTATGCAATTCTTTCATCCAATGCTGCATTAGCGGTTTCGTTAATGGAATCGCCTCATCCCAGTTATCCGCCTCTTGAAATGGCTGAGGCAGGTGTTTTGGTTATCGCTAATAATTACGATCAAAAAGATCTTTCAGCGGCCCACGAAAATATTTTTACATTTTCAGCTTTTGATATTGATGATGTTGCAAAACAAATTAAATCCATCGCGGATATGTGGATGAAGGACAAGCAAATAGGTTGGAAAGGAAAGGCAAAAATTGATTGGTTTTTTGGCGGAAAGTCAAGTTTAGAAGATGTTGCAAACAGTGTTAGCGACATTATTAAAAAGTCCCTTGTACAAAAATAATGAATCAAATTATAATGTTCGGGCTTAATAATATTGTTTATCGAGTGATGGAGTTTAGTTTCAAGCTCCGGGATGTGCTCTTTTTTCTGATTGGTATTATGCCGGGCGATCCGATGAAAAGAGCCTATCAATCCCTTGAATTCACAAAATTATGTCTCATGCAATCTGACAGTGTTCCTTTTGTTTTCACTCAATACACTTTCGATGCGCCTTTTCGGGACGCCAACAGGGCTCCTTAGATGTCTGGCTTCCGGTCAGTTCACAACTAATTACCTAATTAAAAAACCATAAACTTCGGGTTTGTTTGTAAAGTGTTTTTTGATATTCCAATGGACGAACGCGAGAGTGTTTAATTTATGACGCAAAATAATATAGCCATCGAAAACAGAACAGGATTTGTGGTTTTTCGACCAAGCTTGCTGCAGCAGAGAATAACGGCTAAACACACTGTTGCCGTTGCCGGGTCCTCAAGAGGCGGAACATCAACTTTGGCTTATTTATTGGCAAGGTCTGATTTCCCCTTGGGAAATGTTGGTGATTTAAATTATGAAGATAAAGACATAGTAAAAGCCATCAATAATAAGCAAGTATTACGCAAGTTATTTATCGAGCGTAACAGGGATCATGATGTATGGGGATTTAAAGTACCTGAGGCGGGCTTTCACTTTGACTGGCTTGATATAGAACTGCGTAATCCTGTCTTTGTTTATGTTATGAGAAATCCCGCTTCAGTCGCGAGGTCCATTATCGCCAGAGATCCTATTTATGGAACTAACATAAGAGGTTTCGCGGATTCTCTTAATCATGCTTTCAGATACTACGCGCATTTTGCAGAAACACTTAAAAGATTGCAATCGCCGGTAATACTTGTTGAGTATGAAACTATTGCCCGTTCTCCGGTTGAGTTTTGTAAGGATTTTTACGCTTGTTTGGGTATTAATATTGCCGAATCAGAGGTTTTGGATATTGCAAAACAAATATCCGAGCCGGGATATAAAAACATTATCAATAAATAACCTTACCTGTTTTTAATCGACAGACTGTTTTTGTATTTTAATAAGTTTTCTGACGCTGAATAACTAGTAAAAGAGATTTATGTTAATACCGAAGCCAAACGTAATTCGATCATTGTAATTTTAATATGAAATTAACACTACATGCAGGTGCTGGAAAAACGGGTTCAACAGCTATTCAGGATTTCTTATCAAGAAATCATGATAATTTGAAAAAACAGGGTGTGTTGTATCCAAATCCAAAAGTAGGTGTAATTACTTCCGGTAATGGAGCTCTTATTTCAACAAACTTAAGAGCCAGCAACGATTTAAAAGCAAGAAGATTTATTGAAGTTCAGGTAAAAAAAGCTCAAGATCTTGGGCTTAAACATATTGTTTTATCATCCGAGTCATTTTCCGGGCTTAATAAAAGTTGCTTAAAAACTTTGAAGAGTTTGGTTGATGACAATTTTTCCGATATTAATTGTGTTATTTATGTAAGAAATCCGTTTGATTGGACCTATTCAGCGTGGATGCAACATCTAAAGCGTCATTTAGTAACTGTACCATTTGATAGCTATTATCCAAAACTCGCGCGAAAACATCTTCAAAGCGTATGCCGATTCCTTGATATTTTCAGCGATTCGAAAGTGATATCCTATGATGCCAATAAAAGAAATCTGATCGAGAACTTTTTACAATATGCCAATATAGCATCAGAAGGGCTTAATTTTACTGCCTCCCATTCAGTCGTTAATCGCTCTTTAACTGAAAAAGAAATCGAGTTTATGTTGGATGTCAATAAATTGATTACCAGTCCAAAATTGGGTGCTAAAATCTCGGATTTTTTAATACAAACTTACCCCGCCAGTGAAACTTCGGCATGCATTGATGAAAAAATAAGGCAGGATATTTTTAATGTTAATGAGTCTGAATTACTGATAATTAATCGGATTATCCAGGCGGGCGAAAAAATTTGTTGAGTTGTAGACTGATGCATATTTTCAATATTAGGAAAACCAACCGACATTGAAAATGCAAAGGATGATTAATTCAGACTGCGTAAAAACCTCAAGCGATATGCACACCTAATGTGTGAATAAAGCAATTTTCCAAATACTAAATATCTATTTTGAGCGCGAATTTATTTGTGTTCAGTCAATTGTCCATAAAGTCCGCTACGGCCTGGACGAATAATACAGTCTCCGCCGATAATCCGATCTATAAAACAAAAGGCTTCTTCAATAACTCTAACTAGTAAAATTATTGAAGAAGCCTCCTGCTTCCTGTGCTTTGCGTTACGACGGTACTGGTTTTTATCAGCGAAAATATGCGCCTTGTTAAACTGGCGAGCAAACTTGGCAACCGGGTTTTGCTGTGGGGTGGCATCTATTTTATGCGGATTTTTACGTTTTTTCATGGTTTAGCTCTTATAATATAAAAATTAGTAATATAGCACCTTTCAGAGTAGATAAAGCTTGTGAAATTCAAAAAAAATTTTGATGTGATTGTGGTGGGTGGCGGCCATGCGGGAACCGAAGCGGCATTGGCATCCGCGCGATGCGGCGCGAAGACCTTATTATTGACGCAAAATATCGATACCTTGGGTCAGATGAGTTGCAATCCCGCGATAGGCGGCATCGGCAAGTGCCATTTGGTCAAGGAAATCGATGCCCTGGGCGGGATTATGGCGAAAGCGATCGATCTGGGTGGTATTCAGTTTCGAATCCTGAATGCCAGCAAAGGCCCTGCGGTCAGGGCGACTCGCGCGCAAGCCGACCGTAAACTGTATAAGCAGGCGGTCAGGACGGCGCTAGAGAATCAGCCCAATCTGGCTTTATTTCAGCAAACTGTTGCCGATCTGATCATTGAAGGCACTCACGTCGTCGGTGTGAAAACGCAAATGGGCCTGGATTTTATGGCCAGAGCCGTAGTGTTGACGACCGGCACGTTTTTGGGCGGCAAGATTCATATCGGACTGGAAAATTATAGCGGCGGTCGTGCCGGTGATCCGGCTTCGATTGCCTTGGCGGATCGGTTGCGTGAACTACCGTTTCGCATCGACCGACTGAAAACCGGCACACC
>SXGT01409949.1_pt1 | contig 13306 bp, 11 predicted proteins | sample 3176221 | NCBI WGS metagenome assembly SXGT01 (sample SAMN11356862, study PRJNA531348) | freshwater metagenome | isolation source: freshwater sample F1-120 | place: China: Fuxian Lake, Yuxi | collected 2017-12-25
CGGATGGTCGGAGTCGTAGCCGCGGTGCGTCGCCAGATCAAAGGCGACCGAAACGCCTTGCGCGCCGGCGGCGAGCGCCTTGCGGTAGAAGGCGTTGGAGGCTTCGGCGGTAGAAAAGCCGGCATATTGGCGGATGGTCCATGGCCGCGCCGCGTACATCGTTGCCTGTGGGCCGCGCAGGAAAGGCTCGAAGCCCGGCAGCGTGTCTGCGTAAGGCAGACCGGCCACATCGGCCTTGGTATAGAGCGGCTTGACCGTCAGCCCCTCGGGCGTCGTCCAGTTCAGTTTGCTGACATCGCCACCGGGTGCCGATTTGGCGGCGGCCTTGGCCCAAGCGTCGAGGCCTGGCACATTGACTTCAGGTGTCTTGCTCATGGTTCCACTCCCGCCTTTGGTTGGCTGATGTTTGTATTCAAAAGTCGAATGATGCTTGACATTCGGAATTTCGGATAATACTGTATCCATAATTATGAACGCAAGAGACGACAAAAAACCCTTCAACGCTCCAGCGTTGTATGAACAGGTCGCCGAGCGCCTGCGCGGACGTATCTACGCCCACGAGTTGGCCCCGGGTGTCTGGATTGACGAACAAACGCTGGCCGACGAGTTCGGCATCTCGCGCACGCCCATGCGCGAGGCGCTCAAGGTGCTGGCCTCCGAAGGCCTCGTCATCCTCAAGCCACGGCGCGGCTGCTATGTCGCCGAAATGTCCGAGCGCGACATCGACGAAATCTTCCCCATCCTCGCCCTGCTCGAAGGTCGCGTGGCGGAAGAAGCAAGTAGCCGTCTCACCAGCGCCGACTTTTCACGTCTCGAAACGATCCACGCCGAACTGGAACGCCACGGTGCCGCCAACGACGCCGACAAGTTCTTCGAGGCCAATCAGGCCTTCCACAACGCCCTGCAGCAACTCGCCGGCAATCGCTGGCTCTCGCAACTGATCGACGACACGCGCAAGTTCCTCAAGCTGACGCGCCGCGATTCCCTGCGCCTCGACGGCCGCATCAGCCAATCGCTGGCCGAACACCGTGCCATCATGGCGGCACTGAACGCCCGGGATGCCAATGCCGCTGCGCGGCACATGCACGACCACATCCTCTCGGGGCGGGCGGCACTGGCCAGATTACAAACTCAAACATGAAGCCGAGCTTGCGTCGGTGGACGTAGCAATGATGACAACATCCGCCCCCATAAAAGTTTGAGCTTCCCTTTATGGGTTACCCGTGGCGTTAATACGGGCAGCCAGCAATTTTGCGTGCTTGGCAAAACTCGCGTAACCACCGATCAGGATGTGCACCAAGCCGGGCACACCATCGCGCCAACCACCGCGTAGCAGGTAAAACTTGAGAAAGCGCAGCAGTGGCGAAAGCAACAGGTGGGCGGCCGAGCTTCGCCGCCCGGCCGCCAGGGCACGCTCAGCGGCAAGGCTTGAGTAGCGGTTCTGCTTATCGAGATAGCGTTCGATGGATTCAGCTGAGTCATGCAGAAGGTCGCCCACGAGAATCCCGGCCGGGGTGGCAGCAAGCACTGTCTCATGCACAGAGTCATCTGACCAACGCGCGCGCCTGCGGTCGAAAAAACGCAGACTCCAGTCTGGATAGCCTTCGCCATGGCGCAAGTACCGTCCCATGAAACGGTTGCAGCGAGCAAAACGATAGGCCCCAAATGTCGGCGCTGACAAGACGGCGGCAATGCTCTGGGCCAACTGCGGCGTGACACGTTCGTCTGCGTCGATGCATAACACCCAGTCATGTGCCGCCTGCTCGACGGCAAACTGCTTTTGCGGGCCGAAGCCCCGCCAATGGGTTTCAATCACACGAGCACCATGATGACGAGCAACGGCTTGCGTACCGTCTGTACTGCCGGAGTCGACGACGAGTATCTCGGCACAGAATCCCAGCGTACGCAAGCATTCCTCCAATACCCCCGCCTCATCGCGGACGATCAGTACAGCTGAAAGCAGCAGACGGTCTGGGGATGGGAGAAGCATGGCTGGCTATAATTCACGCTGACTAAGATCTGCGGGCGATTCTACGCCCAGACTTTTCGCCTCACCCATCCATGAAACTTGCCATCGTGCGCCAGAAGTACACGCCCTTCGGTGGCGCGGAACGTATCGTCGAGCGTGCGCTTGACGCGCTGCGTCAACATGGCGTGGATGTCACCCTCATCGCACGCGACTGGCAGGCACAGCCTGGCTACCCAAGCATACGCTGTGCGCCCTTCCACCTCGGTCGCAGTTGGCGCGATTTCGGCTTTGCACGCTGTGTGCAGCACGTCATCTCGACGGGGGGCTTCGACCTCGTGCAGAGCCACGAGCGCATTCCTGGCTGCCACATTTATCGCGCCGGCGATGGCGTGCATGCAGCCTGGCTGACCTACCGGGCCGAAGGACGAAGCGCTCTGTCCCGCCTTGCCGAGCAACTCACTCCCTATCATCATCTGATACTCGCCCAAGAGCGCGCTATGTTCTCTCACAAGAATCTGCGCAAGGTGATCTGCAACTCGCGCATGGTGGCCGACGAACTGCAACAGTGGTACGGCATACCGGAAGAAAAGCTCGTGGTCATCTACAACGGCGTCGACACCGCACGCTTCCATCCGGACCTGTCTCGGGAACACCGCGCCGCCGTGCGCGCCGAGCTTGGCATCACCGATCAGCAACCCATGCTGCTCTTCGTCGGCAATGGTTTCGAACGCAAGGGCGTACCTGTCCTGCTCAAAGCCTGTGCCCACATGCAACGCACGGATGCGCAATTGGTCATCGTGGGCGCAGACCGGCGCCGTGCCGCCTTGATCAGCCAGGCCGCTGCACTGGGCCTGACGCAGCGCGTGCAATTCATCGGTGCGCGACGCGACGTCGAGCGCTTTTACGCCGCCGCCGATGCCTTTGTCCTGCCCAGCCTTTACGATCCCTGCCCGAACGCGGCACTGGAGGCACTGGCCTGCGGCCTGCCGACACTCGTCAGCACGCGTTGCGGTGCCCGTGAATGGATAATCGAAGGCACTAACGGATATGTCGTCGAGAGCGCCAACATACCCGTTCTCGCTGCGCGCCTCGACGATCTCTGCGCCTGCAATTCCGATGCCCGCCTGGCCGCACGCCAGTCGGTCGATCACCTGACACTGGAGATGATGTCTGCCCGGCTGCTTGCGCTCTACGAGGCGTTGCTTCCCCACGGAATCGCACCAGGAAGTCCGTCGGCCTGACGGTATCCTCTTACTTCTACCAGCGCCTCTAACCTATGTCAGCACACGAGATGAACCAACGGCAGCTATATCGACGCCTGTTGGGCTACGTTGAACCCTACCGGCGCGCTTTTGGCTTGGCCATCCTCTGCATGGTACTGTCCTCGATCGTCGAACCCGCGTTTCCGGCACTGCTCAAATACCTCCTCGACGACGGCTTTTCCGCAGCGCGCGGCCCTGCCGACTGGATGATCTATCCCATCGCGATCTTCACGATCTTCGCCTTGCGGGCCATCGTCGGCTATGTGGCAGACTACCTGATGGCCTGGGTGTCGCAGAACGTTATCGCCGCCCTGCGGCGCGAGATGTTCGCGCGCCTGTTGACCCTGCCGGCCCACTACTACAGCGAACACGCCTCCGGCCGTCTGCTCTCGCGCGTCGCCTACGACGTCACCGGCGTCGCCAACACCTCGACCCACGCGCTGACCAATCTGGTCAAGGACAGCGTCTCGGTGCTCGGCCTGTTCGGCTGGCTGCTCTACCTCAACTGGAAACTGACCCTGATCACGATGGCGATGATCCCCTTCATCGCCATCGCGGTGCGCTACTTCAGCAAGCGCTTGCGCCACCTGTCGCGCGGTATCCAGACCTCGCAGGGCGCGATCACCCAGGTGCTACAGGAAGCCATCGAAGGCCAGAAGATCATCAAGGTCTACGGTGGCCAGCCACAGGAAAGCGTGCGCTTCGACCAGGTGGTCAGCGAGCAGCGCCGCCTGCAGATGCGCGCAATGTCGGCTAACGCCGCACTCGGTCCGATCGTCCAGCTGTTCGCCGTGCTGGCCTTGGCGATCATCATGGCGATCGCGCTCCACCAGGCCGCGGCGGGCACGGCGACGGTCGGCGACTTCATCTCCTTTATCACCGCGACAATCATGACGCTCGCCCCGCTGAAGAGCCTGTCGAACGTCCACGCCTCGATCCAGCGTGGACTGGTCGCTGCGGAAAGCGTATTCAGCCTGATTGATGCCAGTCCCGAGGACGACCGCGGCACGGCGGAACTCGGCCGCGCCGCGGGCCGCGTCGAGTTCAGCGGTGTCTCTTTCACCTACGCGGGCGCCCCGCAGCCCGCGCTGACGGATCTCGATTTCTCGATCCGTCCCGGCGAGTGCGTGGCCTTGGTCGGCCCCTCGGGCAGCGGCAAGACCACGGTGGCTAACCTGCTGCCGCGCTTCTATCACGCCGCCGGCGGCGAGATCCGCATCGACGGCCAGCGCATCGAGGATATCAAGCTCGCCAGCCTGCGCGACAACATCGCGCTGGTCAGCCAGGAAGTCATGCTGTTCAACGACACGCTCGCCGCCAACATCGCCTACGGCCGCGTGCACGAGGCAAGCCGCGAGGAGATCGTCGCTGCCGCAACCGCCGCCCATGCGATGGAGTTCATCGAGCGCCTGCCCGAAGGGCTCGATTCCATGGGCGGCGAGCGCGGCATCAAGCTCGCCGGTGGCCAGCGCCCGCGTATCGCCCTTGCGCGCGCGCTGCTCCAGAACGCGCCGATCCTGAGTCTCGACGAGGCCACCTCGGCCCTTGACACGGAATCGGAACGCCAAGTACAGAGCGCACTCGACCGACTGATGGTCGGCCGCGCAACTTTGGTGATCGCCCACCGCCTGTCCACCATCGAGCGCGCCAGTCGCATCCTCGTGCTCGCCCACGGCCGCAAGGTCGAGGAAGGCACGCACGCTGAACTTCTGGCCGCAGATGGGCTGTATGCACGGCTGTATTTCATGCAAAAAACCGAGGTTACATAGTCGGCGCAGGGGTTGGGAAGTCCTATTTTCGCGCCAGGCGACGGTAGAGTTGCTCCATGCGCACGAGCATGTGTTCCAGCGTGTGCCGACGCGTGACAAGGTCGTGGCCGGCCTGGGCAAGACGCCGGCCGAGGGCCGGGTCGGCGGCGAGTCGACGGATGGCAGCGGCAAGGGCCACCGGGTCCTTGGGCGGTACGGCGAGAGCGGTGACGTCGCCGATGGCCACTTCCGCGATGCCGCCCACGGTGGTGGCGACCACCGGCACGCGCGCAGCGTGGGCCTGCAGGATCGACTGGGGTACGCCCTCGGGCGAGCGGGCAGCCAGTACGGCGATGTCCAGCTCGGTAAAGACGTCCGGAATGTCGCGGCGAAAGCCGGGCAGCAGGATGCGCGCGCGTTCCGCTGCCGACAACTGGGCTAGCACCCTCTCGCGCATGCGGCCCTCGCCGACCAGCACGAAGTAGGCGTCGAAGCCCTCGGCCAGCAGGCGCTGAGCGGCCTGGGCAAAGATGTCCGGCCCCTTGTCGCTGCGCATGACGGCGATCTGACCCACTAGCCGAGCATTCTCCGGAATGCCCCATTCGCGCCGCACGGCGCCAGTGCGCGGCGCGCGGAAGCGGGCCATGTCGATGCCGGTGGGAATCACCTCGATTTTGTCCGCCGGTACGCCGGCTTGGGCGAGGCCAGCCTTGATGCTTTCGCTGGTGGCGAGCACAGCGTCGCAGAGGGGGCCGTAGGGGAGGCGCCGCCACCAGCCGGGGCGCAGCCGACCGGCAATGTGGCGCGCGCGGATGACCGGAATGCCGAGCCATCGCGCCACGGGCGCCACGTTCCAAGCGTCCTTGGAATTATGGGCGTTCACCACATCGATACCCTCGTCGCACAACAGCCGGCGAAAAGCCCACAGGGAAGGCGGCGAAAGGTTGCTGCGCATCGGGATGGCGACCGCCGCCAGGCCGCGCCGGCCAGCCTCGGCGAGGATGGGCGTATCGGGCCGCGCCGCTAGTACCGATTCGATGCCGCGTCCGGCGAGAGCTTCCATCTCCAGCAGGATGCGCAATTCCTGGCCGCCTAACGATGGCGAGGATTCGGTGTGCAGCACACGCAGGGTTCGCGTCATGGCTGGCCCTCCGTGAGTAGTTCCTTCACCGCCGCGACGACGCGGGCGCCGAAGGCCTGCCAAGTAAAATTGTCGGCGACGTAAGCGCGGGCTTGCAGGCCCTGCGCCACGCAGTCGTCGGCATGCGCATGAGCGTCCACCAGCAGAGTGGCGACGCGGTCGATGTCGTCGCGGTCGTCGATGAAGAGAGCGCCCGGGGCGCCCGGCGGCAGGCCGGTCTCGGCGGTGCAGAGATTGACCGCGCCCGCCGCCGCCGCCTCCAGCGTCACCTTGGCAAAGCCCTCGTTGCGCGAGAGCAGCACGTGCAGATGGGCCTGCCCCAGCAGGGCCGGCAGATCGCGGCGAAAGCCCAAAAACCGCACGCTGGGCATGGCGAGCGCGTGCAGCGCCTCAGCCTCGTTGGCGGGTACGTGGCCGATCAGCCAGAGTTCTGCCTCAGGCAGCGCGGCCTGCCGCCAGGCACGCAAGAGTTGATAAGTGCCCTTGCGGTCGCCGAGTAGTCCGCAGCTGGCGACAATAAATGGGCGCGGCGGCTTGACCGCCGGCGGGTGGAAGGCGGTAAGGTCGGCGCCGCGATAGACGACGCGAATTTTGTCGGCTGACACGCCGTGGGTGATGAAGGTGGCAGCCGCAAAGTCGGAGGCAACGAGGATGCGGTCCGCGAGCCGGTATTCCTCCAGGGTGCGTTCCAGCGGCAGGCGCGGCCAGCGCAGCCCGACCAAGGCGCGCGGATTGTGCAGCCGGTGCGGCCCAGCAACGTTGAGCACGCAGGGAATGCCCTGCCGCTTGGCGGCCCGGAACAGGTCGCGGGCCGTGTGCGTCCAAGCAATGGCGAGGCGGTGGCGACGCACGTCAAGGTAGCCGGCACCGAGCCAGGAGAAGCAGCGGCTGTTGGCGGCGTAGTATTCCTTGGAGGGCAGCCAGCTTAACAGCTTGGACGGCGGCAGACGCCAAGTACGGTTGCGCGTGCCGGGCGCGTCGTGACGACCGCGCGCCACCAGATCGACCGGATAGCCCGCCGCCGCGAGGGCGTCAATCTGCTTGGCGACGACCAGGTCGATGCCGTTGCCGTTCATCTTGCATTCGGTGGCGTAGAGGATGCCGCGCGTCATGAGATCACTGCCAACAGGGAGGAGAGTTCGGAAGCGACGGCGGCGGGCGGTATCGCGTTCGCTGACGGGTGGCGTTCGACGCTGTAGGCAAGCGCCGAGATCATACGGTTGCGTACCGTCGGCCAGTGCCAATGCACGGGGTTGCTGGGGCCGAAGAGGGTGAGCGTCGGCCGGCCAAAGGCGGCGGCGATGTGGCCGGCGGAGCCGTCCACGCACAGCAGAAAGCGCGCCTGTGCGAGTAGCGCCAGGTACTGCTTCAGGCCGGTTTTACCCGCGCGGTTGTCCACGACGACGCCCGCCGCGCGCAGTCCGTCGGCGATCTCGCCGCACAGGGCCACTTCCCAGTCCGCCGGCCCGGCGCTCAGCACCAGCGGGCAGGGCAACGGCACGGCCGCCAAGGCAGCGATCCAACGCTCGGCTTGCCAGGCTTTCTTGCGCCAGGCCGAGGCGGGATGCAGTACGCCGTAGGCAGCGGGCAAGTTTGGCGGCAGCCAGTCTTCCGGGGGTGGCGTCAGGGCGGGCGGTGCGAAATCGGCCGGTTCGCCGCCGACGGCCTCGAACAGGGCCATGGCGGTATAGCGGTCGCCCTTGACAAAGGGGCGCAGTTCGCCGAAAGCGAGGCGATGCCAGGCGCGGAAGCGCTTGGCAGGGGCGACCAGGATGCGCCGCCCGGCCGGCGACCAGAACGCCTGCCAAACCGACACCGCCTTCGTGTCGAAGCAATAGGTCGTTGCGGCGCGAGCCGAGCCGGTTGCGGCACGGGCATGGGGCATCAGACGGATGATGGTTTGCAGGCCGTCGCGGGCGACCACGTCCGCTGGCGTGCCGCTGGCCCGAGCGAGATGACGGATGGCGGGTTCGTGGAGCAGAAGATCGCCGAGTTGTTGGCGGCAGACGACCCGAGCACCCTGGGCGCGGCCGCTGCCAAGCGGAGTGTTCGACATGTAGCGACGGTCTGGAAGGTCGCCTGAGCGGATTTTTCCGCCAGGAGTTCAAATTATAATGCCGCCACCGGCAGAGCCCCGGATAGCCGTGTGCGTGGGCTCAGCGCGTTTCTTACTCCCTTCCCGATCCGCATGCCGACGACCCCTTCCCGTTCCGCCGCAGCTCCCGCAGCCCTGCTGTCATGGGTGCCGGAGCGACCGTGGCTGACCTGGGCGAGCTGGTGCTATGCAGGCTACCTGCTCACCCTGCCGCTCAAGCACACCACCGCGCTCAACAACCTCTCCCTGACGGTCAGCTTCCTGCTGCTGACCGTCAGTATCTGGCGCGAACAGCCAGCCGCTTGGCCCAGGACCGAACGTAGCACGTGGTGCTTCACCGTCTACACGCTCGTGGTGCTGGCCGGTATTCCCCTATCTGGCATCGACGTTTCCAATAGCTGGGAACGGGTGTTCTCCGGTCTCGCGGAACAGTGGTACGGTTTCTTCTTCACACTGTATTTCCTGCGGCACGGCGGCGCGCCCCGCTTCCTGCTGCACGCACTGGCCGGCGGCTTCGTGCTGCTGACAGTGGCCACTCTGCTGGTCCTTACGGGCATTGCCATCACGCTGCCCCAGGCCTTGGGCGGGGACTTCCACCTGCGGACGATCGCGCCGGGTTATGGCATTCATGCCCAGTTCTACCTGCCGCTGCTGATCGGCCTGGTCGCGGTTGCCGAGCCGGGACAAAAACCCCGGCCCGGCCTGATCCTTTTTTGCGCGGTAGCCTTCGCCCTGGCGGTTGCCTACGGCACCATGAGTGGCGTGGCGCTGATCGCGGCCTATGTCCTTTGGCTCGGCTGGCGCCGGATGGCACGGCAGGAAGTGCGCCGCTGGCGCGCCTGGAGCGCTGCAGCCATTGTCCTCGCGCTGGCCGTCGGGTTGGCGCTGAACCGGACCGGAGTCGAGAAGGTCGCCAACCAATGGTCCTACGCTACCCAAGGCAAGGGCTACGAGCTGCTCAGCCTGCGCGTGGGCATCTGGGCCATCGCCCTCGACTGCAGCGTCGACGCGCCCTGGCATGGTTACGGTTATGGGCAGAAAAAGGTGGCGCTGGTGTGTAGCGACGAAAAATACGTTGGCCCGGCCCGTGCCCTTCACAACCCGATGGCTGACTATTTTCGCGCCGACCGCTACGGTAGCATCGGTTTCCACAATCAGTATCTGGAAAACCTGTTCGTTGGCGGCTGGGTGGGGTCGCTCTGCTGGCTGGGGCTGTTCGTTGGCGCCATTGTGGCCGCCCGGCATCGGCCTGACCACGACGGCCTGCAGCATGTGGTGCTGGCGCCGCTATTGCTGATCTACCTCGCCGCCGCCTGCTTCAATGGCCTGTGGGAGAGCCAGCCCTTCAGCAAGGGGCTGGTGGTTCTGCTGGCGCTGGCGCTGTTGCAGGACCGCGACACGGGCACAGCATGAACCACCTGCTGCTCGCCGCCCTACTCTGGCCCTGGCTGCGCCTGCTGCGCTGGCTGCAGCCAGTGCGGTCGGGCCGCCGGCTGGTAATTCAGACCGCCAAGATCGGCGACTGGATCAACACCACACCCCTGCTGCGCGGCCTGGCGCCGCTGGATGTCGTCTGCGCGCCGACGACGCTGCCCCTAGCGCTGCACGACGACCACATTGAAGAGTGCTTCGTGCTGCCGGCCAAATCTGGCGCCGTCGCCCGACTCGCCCTCGCCTGGTGGCTTTTCCGGGCAGGTTACGAACGCATCCTCGTACCGATGCCGAACCTGCCCAACCTGTTCGTCGCGCGACTGGCCTGCGCGGGCACCACCCATGTGCTTGACACCTACAAGACCGGCTGGAAGCAGCGCCTGCTCACCGCCGGCTTCCGCCGCGTGCGCCACGGCAAGACCGACCTGACCATCGACAGCTACCTGCGACTGGGGGAATTGCCGCTGAAGGAAGTCAACCGCCGCACCTACGCCACCTATCCCCTGCATGTACCGGAAACGCCCGCCTTCGCTTTCGCGCCGGGTTTCTGCGTCGGTATCAGCCTCGCCGCGGGCAACCGCATGAAGACGCTGCCACAGGCGATCTGGGAACGACTGCTCGCTCGGCTGACACCGCTGGACGCGCACATCTATGTATTTGGCCTGAACGAGGAACGTCCCCTGCTCGACGCTCTGCGTTCTCGCCTGGGCGAGCGTGCCGACCGACTGACGGACTGCCTTGGCCGCGTGCCGCTGGAGGCGCTGCCCTGGCATCTGGGCCGGCTGCACCTGTATATCTCGACGGACACCGGCAACAGTTATCTCGCCGACAGCCAAGGCGTGCCAACGATCAATTTCATGGGGCCCTGCGACGCGACGGAACAACGGCCCCTTGGGCCGCGCACCTTGGCCGTAAGTACGCCGGGGCTGGCGCCTTTTTCCTTCATTTTCGATGCGCCGTATCGTCTCGACCTGCCGGCCGAGACGCTTTACACGCTCGATGCCACCACGGAGGCGCGCATCGCGGCCTTCATGCAAGACTGTCGTACAGCCGCTCAAGAGCGGCATTGGTCCTGACCATCGAGAAGTGGGTCTCCGCCAGGCGGCGCGAGGCCTGGCCGAAGCGCGCCATCAGGGCGTCGGCGGTGGTTTTCTCCAGCAGACCGGCCAGGGCGGCGACGTCGCCAGCGGCGCAGGTATAGCCGTTCTCGCCGGGCCAGACCTGCTCCTTGTTGCCGCCCGCGTCGCTGGCGATGATCGGCTTGCCGCAGGCGAGTGCTTCCAGCAGCACGCGCGACAGGCCCTCCCAGTAGCTGACCAGCACGAAGCAGCGGCAGGCCGCCATCACGGCGGGAATGTCCTTGCTCTCGCCGTACAGGATTACCCGGTCGGCGAGACCCAGTTCGTCGATGCGCCGACGCAATCGGGCCGCGTAGGCCTGGTTGCGGCTGCGGTCGCCGCCAACGATCAAGAGCCGCGTCGCGCCGAGGCGCGGCAGGGCTTGCGCATAGGCCTCGACGAGATCGAGCATCCCTTTGCGCGGCTCCAGGGTGCCAACAGTGGCAAGGTAGTCGCCGGGCGGCAGGCCAAGGCGGCGGAAGCCTTCCTCCGCCGGCAGCGGCCGGAAGGCGTCGAGGTCCACACCGTTGTGGATGGTCATGAGCTTGTCCGGCGCCACGTCGGGCAGATGGGCCGCCGTGTCGTGGGAGACCGTCACCACCCGCTGTGCCAAGTGGCGCAGATGCCAGCGCAAACGCAGGCAGCGCTTTTCCTCGGGGTTCTCGCGTACGAACCAGGCCACCGGCTTGCCGGCCAGCCGGGCAGCGAAGGCCGGGTACTTGTAGTAGGAGGTCAGCGTGTTGAGATGGACGATATCGATGCGCCGCGCGGCAATGATGCGCAGGTAGCGATAGATGCTTTCCAGGCCGATGAAGCCTTTGCGGTCGACGATGTCCACCGCATGTCCCTCGGCCACCGCCTGGCGCGCCAACGGGCCGTCCTCACCGAAGGCGAAGGCTACTTCGAAGCGCGCGGGGTCGAGGTTGCGGGCGATGTTGAGTGCCGAGATCGGGCTGCCGCCCAGCGCGGCGCCGTGGGAGACGACGAGGATGCGCTTCATGCGCTGCGCTTTTCGCTGTCGGTCAGGTAACGCATCTTGCGCGTCTGCTCGGGGTCGACGAATTGCAGTTCGCAGCCCGGATCGAGCAGGTAGCGGCGCCACTCGGACAGCGGGAATCCGCCGTGGGCGCCGACCACATCGTCAGGAACGGTGGCCGGTCGGCCACCGATCTTTTTGGATACGGGCCAGTTGACCCAGTCGCCCAGATCCACGGTGGCAAGGTTCAGGTGGTCCAGCACACAGCAAAGCGGCAACTGGTCGGTGGGGGGCTGACTATCAGGCAGCTTGCTCCAGAGGCTGACGTAGGCACCGATCCAGGCTGGGCTAAGGCGCCGCCAGGTGGCAGCGGTGGCGGCGAGGAAGGCGCCGTTCAGGTGGGTGCGCAGGTAGGGCCGCCAAGTGCCAGCCAGTTCGGCGGGCAGCGTCGCGACGCCCGCTTCGCGCACCTTGGCGATCATGCGGCCCTGGCGGAAGCAACCCAGCACACAGTTTTCGGCATAGGGTAAGGCGAGGGGGCGTAGCAGCATCATGTCTGAATCGATCATGAGGATGCGCTCGTGGCGAGCTTGCAGGGGCGCCATAAGCTTGACGAGCCGGCTGGCGTAGATCGCGCCGTAGGCGTGACGCGCCGGCACGAGGGTGGCGACGGCGAGGGTAACGACGCGCACCTTGGCGGGCAGGGGCGGGAATTCGCCGGCTGGCCGGTCCGTGACGAGAACGATTTCTTCCAGATCGGGATAGAAGCGCGCGGCGAATTCGGCGGCGAGGCTGCCTTCCTCGACGTAATCGGCGCCGGCGGCGGGAATCACTAGCGATTGCGCCGGCAGCGCGGCCACCGGCTGGCCGAGACGCTGCGCCAGTTCGGCGGCAGGCACGCGCACGCGATCCCGGTGAAGCCAGTGATGCAGACGCCACAAGGGCAGCAGGGGGCGGAGGTAAGGCAAGGGATGAACGAGCAGTAGCGGGAGTGGGGAAAGGCGCCAGCATCATAACCGGATACTGCGCTGGGCTTGCAAACGCTGGAAATTCTGTTGACGTTTCCTAGCGGAGCGGAATACCGCGGGCCTTGGCCCAGGCCTTGAGGTACTTGAGAAAGCTGTAGGCCATTGCGTAGGAAGCGGTGACGAGGCCGCGCGGGCCGTCGCGCCAGGCGCCCTTGCGGAAATACCACTTGAGGAAGGCCAGCGGCGGGCTGAGAAGCAGGCGCGGCAGACTTGGTCGCAGATCCTTGTGGCACACCAGCCGCGTGGTGTAACCGTTGAGTTTTGCAAAGACTTCGTGCAGCGAGAAGAAGGTGTCGTGCAGCACGTGGCCGGGAATTACTTCGCTGCGCGTGCAGCCGGTCGCCTTGTCGTCCACTGGCTGGTCGTTGAAGCGGGCCTGCCGGCGGTGGAACAGGCGCAGCGGTTTGTCCGGCGAGGACACCGGGTAGATGGCGCAAACCTCGCGGCCGAGCACGTTCCAATGGCGGGTGATGCGATAGCCGACGCGCTGATCGTCGAGGCGCAGCAACAGCGCGCGGATGTTGGTGGCGGTCTCGGC
>SXGT01338612.1_pt1 | contig 13305 bp, 16 predicted proteins | sample 3176221 | NCBI WGS metagenome assembly SXGT01 (sample SAMN11356862, study PRJNA531348) | freshwater metagenome | isolation source: freshwater sample F1-120 | place: China: Fuxian Lake, Yuxi | collected 2017-12-25
ATGTTCAATCAACATGCAGAATTCTCCGCAGATGGGCAGTTACGAAAGTTGAATATCGAGAAGTGGTCACAAGAAGCAAGGGACAAGCTAAACCTAGCTATGATGCGTGACGATGCACAAAACATCCAACGTACACATATTGGTGAGTTACCACCTTGGATGAACAGTCCAATAATGTCACTACTGATGCAGTTCCGTGAAATGCCGTTAGTTGCAATGAACAAATCATTACGACGGAACATGGCGTTTGCTGACAAAGAGGCAGTAGTAGGGTTCGTATTAAATGCAATGTTCGCTGGCTTAGTCCGTTGGTCTAAGTTCGCAGTGTTGGGCTACGGTGCAGCACAAATAACTGATCAAGAGTGGGTAGAACCTAACCAAGAGAAGATGGACACTGCTAAATATATCACACAATTTGGGCTATACGCAGACTTGTACGACTTAGTATTAGACTCGCGTAAAGCGGCAGAAGAAAGCGATGTAGATAAGGTACTGAACACTATTCCCGTATTAGGGTTAATGCAAGATTACAGCGATGCAACAGGTATAACCGAAGAACAACGCCGTACACAACTTGACTCTATACAAGGGCTAACACCATTGGGTAACACCGCGTATGGTGATGCACTCTTTGTATGGCTGAACGAGAAATTTGGAGAATAAATGAAGACTATCAGTACAACTATTACAAATGGTGTACAGACAGTGTTCCCAGTGAGTTTTGTCCTTGGTTTCATCGACAAATCTCACATCTTCGTGTACACAGGTAATGTGTACACGGAGCAAGTGGGGTACACGTGGAAGAACGCTACAACCATTGAAACAACTTCGGTGTTACCAGCAGGTACGAGTCTAAAGATTCGTCGGGTAGTACCAAAGAAGGCATTAATAAATGATTATACTAACAACGCCATACTAGAAGAAGGTAACTTAGACAACTCATTTAAACAAGCCTTAATGTGGCTAGAAGAAATCGCTGACGGGTACGTGACAGATCAAGATGTGTGGGTTATACGTATGTCCATACAGATGATGGGTAACATTGACATGAATGGATATAAAATATTCAATCTGCCAGAACCATTATCACCAACTGAACCAGTACGTTTAGGCGACTTCAATTCATTATTGGCAAAGGCCAGTACATCCGTTGTTTTAAAACCTACTAATGCAGCAACACTTAGTATTGGTGACTACGATCACGCAACACATTACTTATGTAGTAACCCTACATCATGTAAAGTAACAGTGCGACTAGCAACAACTGTAGATGCGACAAAAACCTCGGTAATCGTATTCTTTACACAGTTAAACGAGGGCTTTGTGGAAATAATCGCAGGGGAAGGAGTGACGCTGGTATATCCAGAAGACTCCGCACCAGTGACTTATGGAAAAGGCTCAACCATTGCTGTAGAAGCAATTAGCAACACACACTGGCTTGTAGTAGGCAGTTTGGGGTACTAATGAGCAAGAAGTTTCATGCTGTAGTAGCGAATGGTTTTCGGACAACAGTACGAGCAGCTTTAGTATCTCACCTTTATCCAGTTAGGATGGAGACAGACAACATGACAGTATCACTTGGCCTAGTGTCAGGCATACTGTTAGAGTCAATCAGATGGAGTGAGACACTACAGGTTAGCTTGCCAACCATATCTAGTGGTAGCTTAGAAACAATAGTGAAACCTAAGCCTGAATGGGGAGACTCGTTGCAAGTCAACTTACCACACGTAATATCTGCAATCACAGAAACAGTAGTAAAACCGGAGTTCATTTGGGGCGATAGCCTATTCGCAGCGTTACCATTAATATCTAGTGGGGAATTACGGAGTACATTACTACCGTTAACTATGCCTGCGGATAACATGACCATACAAATGAGTATAGTGTCAGGTTCATTGACTAAGGTGAACACAACAGTACCACTACAACAAGACGCTATGAGTGTAACAATGGGTATAGTGTCAGGAGCATTAGAAACTGTATGAGCGAACTAACATTCGGAATACAAGGTGAATTCACAGTATCAGTAATCGGCCCTGATGGGCAGGTGAAGGAATCATCTACAACAAAAAACTTAATACTGGACAACTTGCTAGAGGCAATCCGTGCGAAGTCTGACGCAAGCAGTATTTATTATTCAACACAGACATTTCGAGTAGGTACGGGGACAACACCACCTGCCGCAAGTGACCTTACGTTACAATCCACATTAGCAAGTAGGGCAGTATCAAGTACACCTACACAAATGGCGATCACCTCTGATGGAACTACTTGGCGTACAGAGAGTACAACACAAACAGACTTCTCTGTGGGCGCAGTAGTAGGTAATATTACAGAACTCGGTTGGTTCGTTGCAGGTATGAAGCCGAACACACTTACCAATGAAGTGTATTCACGTACATTGATAAAAGACTCACAAGGTAATCCCACTACGTTAACTGTTACAAGTACGGATGTGTTACGGGTGTCGTATAAGTTAGTAATGACTGGCCCAGATGCAGACGTAACAGGTACTTTAACATTAGCAGGAAATTCATATAACTACACTATACGTAGACCGACGCCGTCGGTCGTAGCGGTGTGGGCATTCCTAGATGGGAGTTCTGCAAGTGGCAACGCTGCTTACGTGGGCGGTACATTTGGGGCAGCAGGGCAAAACCCTAGTGGTGGGACGCAGCTGACAGCAACAGTCTTATTTGAACAGGGTGCGTCTGCCGGTGAGCGCCGATTTACAATAACTGTACCAACAAACGTAAACGGTTCAGCAGGTATATCTATGATATTACTTGGGAATTACATGAAAATACAGTTCTCACCAGCAGTACCAAAAACAACTGATGACGCATTAAAGTTATTGGTTAATTATACAATAGCGAGGACATAATGTTTCCAACTATTACAGGGCACTATACGATCATACTGAATGAAGGTACGGATCGCGAGCAAGTGTTTGAACAAAGTAACGTCATAACAAACTGGTTCCTAAATCGCTTCAAGGATATGTCAACCACATCTTGGGGTCAGGACGGTATTGGGAATAACACAGATAAGTACATACGGTTAGGTCTGAGTGATCAACCTGCAGCAGCCACAGATGGTAACTTAATACAAGGTGTAGTAAGTAAAGTGGTATCACCATCTGCTGGAACAGACATACCTCTGACAACTAATGGCGCAGTCTGGTCTATGGGTGTAACATTCGTGTGTCCTATGGGTACTAATGTATTCCAAGGTACGATAAAGGAACTTGGATTTGCATTTGGCAGAAACAACGGTACATTAGGCGGGGCAGGGGATGCAGTAGATAGTCGTGCAGTACTGACAACGCCTATTACGTTAGCATTGACAGACGATGTAACTGCGAAGTTCACATTAACATTGACCGGCTCAGAAACAGACGCCACCGGTTCAATAGTACTTGACGGTACGACATACAACTATAAAGTACGTAGAAACCAACCATACATATATGGACATGTAATATATTATCTACAAGGCAATAAATCCGTATCCTTCTACGGAACCACGGCGTCATTCGGTGCAGTAGGTGCAGGTATAACGGGTAGTGTAGCAGGAAATCTAAATGGTAGTTGGGTTCCTGTAGAGGCGCAGGGTGTGCGAGGAGAGCGGCGACTACTCGTACCATTCGGTCTGACTGAGGGTAACTTATCAGGTGGTATCAAATACCTAGATTGGCCGTACATAGGTAAGTTTGAGTTTACGCCAGCAATACCGAAGACCTCTGACAAGAAGTTAACACTAACCTTATCAAACACTGTGACAGGAATTGCACCATGATACCAAGAGAAAAGTGGTCATGTATGACAAAGGCTAAACAACTGACATTAGACGGTAAGCCTATACCAGTACCACGTTTCTCTGAGTTGTATGATATTAAACTTGGGCCAGCAGCGCTATCAGCAGCAAATGGTAGAAACAATGCTGCAATATGGATGGCGTATCAAGACGAGCAGCGTGTGTTAATACGTAAAGCTAACTTTGATATATGGGCAGCCGCGACCGAACTGTTTACAACGAGTGACGTGATAGAAGACATATCACTGAGCTTCGATAGTATTGGTCGCCCTGTAGTCTTTTACCAGACAGGTACTACATTAAAACTGTGGTACTTGAATAGTCTAACGGGTAATCGTGAGATTATGACCGTTTCGACTAATGGTAGTAGCCCTACAACTGAGTTCGACAGACGCGATGACACAGATGATGCAACGTCAGATGTGTTGTTGTTCTACGTTGAGGATGACAAGATTTGGATGCGTATACAACGTGAGCGTTATGAGATAGCGCATGATCAGGGTATACAGCAAGAAGGTCTAGTCATTAAAAGTGTAGGCATGACAGCAGGCCATCGGCTACAAGTAGAGTATATCTACAGAGAAACACGTAATGGTACATTATTAGTACAGAAGTCGTTAGAGACAGCATTACCTATCGCGAGAGACTTAAGAGGTCGTAACCTAGAGATTAAATTCAGCATCCGAAATGCACCAACATGGTGTCAGATTCTACAGATGGCGAACAAGCTCGAATGGACACAACCACAAGAGTTCTTCACTATTATGGAACATGCTGGAACATTAGAGTACGATAAGTCGTATGATAGAGAGCGGTTATTTGGTATAGCATTTAAACCTATGTCATTAAACCCCGAAGCAACAGAAGTATATTTGCATGTATATGCAGGTGCTACTGTGTACGGTGTAGCTCTACTACCAAACTACGTATTCAACTCAGGCGACTTCGTATTTAAACTAGAGACACTTGGAAGTGGCCAGAAAAGAGTTACACTGATACGCAATGGAATAGTGCTATTTGATACAGCAACTACGGACTTACCACCACTGAACTACTTAGATGGTGGTACACGTAATCGCTTACGCTTTGGTGCAGCAGTGTACAACAACAACGACAGTCTGACTCAATACTGGCAGATGTTTCCAGCGACATTCACTAATATCGAAGTAACACTCGATGGTGTGAAGACTGTGTGGGACTCAGCTAAACCAGCATTGAAGATGACATCTACACCAACAGGTAATGACCTGACGTTACGACGTAGAGGAAAAGACTCGTTTGTGTTCCCACCTAGAACATAGGAAACTATATGCCAATTTGGGTAGTATCAGCAGCTAAGGGCATATTTATGCACCTAGCAACAAAGTATGCAGCAGAACTATTGTTTGACTTTACACTCACAACATTAGAGAAGGCAGCAGCTAAAACGGAAACTAAGTTCGATAATGAACTAGTAACAAAAGTAGCAAATGAGCGGGACATAATCTTAGCGATCATCAAACAGAGCTAATCAGCCACTAGTAAGATGAAGAACAATACAGGACTGTGTATGCAGGACACCGTAGCGGGAGAAATCGCCAAGGCATCACCAGCAGTAAGCATGGCAGGCGCAGTAATGGCGGGAATTGAACTGAACACCGTACTGGTAGTACTCACTATAGTGTATACACTAGTGCAACTGTACGTATTAGTGCGGGACAAAATCTGGAGAAGACACCGTGAGCAAAAAGGCAAGTGAAAGTGCATTAAGCGCCTTACACTCTGCTGTTGCACAGGTATTGACTGCTCAAGTTCTACATGAAGAAGCGGAAACGACTTTCGACAGTGAAGGTAACTTAGCGGAAACAGGCAACACAGTGTATACTGCGACACCTGCGACCTTAGCAGCAGCGATCAAGTTCCTGAAAGACAACAACATCACTTGTGACGTAGAAGTTGACAAGGGTATGAATAGTCTCAAGGAAGCACTAGCAAACAAACAAAAGCATTCAAGGTTATCGGATGCGAAACTCACAGCACAGGAAGTGTTTGGGGCACATTAAATGATAATGATCAGCAAGTCGTTTACGGGGGCTAAAAACTTCCGTACAGAACAAGATAGAGAGTGCCTACAGATAGTATGTACCTCAGGTACTATATCAGTAGGGTTTCATGGTGGGGATGGAAAGATACCACTTGTTGCAGGCGGCGTATTAGAACCTTACGTGACACCTTCTAGCAGTATTGAAATCACTGGAACAGGTTCATATACAATAACGTCTAACGCATTGACAGAGGTGTAAATGTACGTTAAAGGCGGTGGTGGCCTAGCAGCAGGCTACGAATATAGAGAGGGTGTTAACGGGGAGCTAGAACTATGGAAGGACGGTACGAAAGTATCGACCCAATCTCCAAACGGTTCGTGGTTCAAAGATAACATTAGTACAGGAGTAGGCTCATTACACTTAGGTGGTGATGGTAGTTCAGGTATAGCACATTCAATAAGCTCTTGTGGGCAGAATGTGGGATTCTTGAATGAGTTTAGCCGAGCAAATACAGACGACAAGCTATTTTTCTTTCCGGTATGGCAGGGTATAGAGTCTAACGGAAGCGGACTTGCTACCCCTAGCGTGCTTGAGTTTGGTGCGTTGCAGTATGATAGCTACCCTAACGGGCAGCCAGCTACACCCGATAAAATTGTTCCATATCTGTTTAATCTTGATGCTACATCGAATTCAGCAACATTTGCGGTTTCTATTGTTACAGGTGAAGCGTACAGTGGGGAACTAACAAACAGCATAAACGCGAGAGTAACAAGCGCTGAGATTTACAGCGTTGTCAGCGATGTGAACTTTGTTGCTGGTCAAACAATAACGATTAAGTATAGATACCCGTTTTTTGTTCGCACTGGCGACACGCTTACGTTATCTCTCCGCAAAGCAGATGGCTCTCCGCTATTAGTTCGGGCAGGTCAAACTAGATTGACCGAGCCTTATCGCTCGCTAAGGATGCGTACATTTACTGATAGCGGTATTGCCAAAGCTAACGGATGGACTCGGTTGCGATGGACGATCACAGATACAAACGGAGATCTATCAAGCAGGGCGGTAATTTCTAATCGCGCAGTGGTGTCTGATAATAACGGCCTGCCGTTAGCGTCATCAACCACCGCCGATGAGTTGGATAACATCCGAGGCGGTAAAGTTATTAGTGGTGCAACGACCATAACTGACGGTGACGGCTTTGTCATGAATGACGGCGGCACGATGCTCCAAGTGGCTGCGAGCAGATTATGGGCTTATATCAGTGGTAAGTTGACTGGTGCTATCAGTAACGTCCTTACAAGTAATTTGAGCGCTAATGTAGTAGTTAGAACAGATGGTAACGGTAAGATAGCTAGCGGAGCAGCTTATACGGATGCTATTAGACCTTATAAGACTGCTGTGATAAAGGTTAGACAAGAAAATCAGAACGTACCAACTCTTACAGTTTTAGAAAATAATACAGGGGCTACATTTACAGCAGATAGATTCGGTGTAGGGCAGTACAAGATTTATGCAAGCCCTGCTATATTTAATGCTAATACAGGTGTAACGATCAGCTCATCGCAAGCCTCAGCTATTATAAGCGCAGGTGTTAGCTCAACGAGTGAGTTAATTCTAGGTGCTTTCGCAGGCATGGCATTTGTAGATGGTGTTATGCAAAACAATGGCACAACATTAGAAATAAGGGTCTACCCATAAAACAAAGCCCACAAACGTGCATACCCAACCGCATATAGCGTTAGCACACTTTGTACACGCAGGGTTATAGTAACAGAGGATAGTATGAACACCGTACATACCCAAACTGCTGTGTTCGGACTAGCGACAACAGACTCAGAAAAGCTGTATGAACTACAGGCGAGTAAGTTGTCGCAACTTACCTCGGACATAGACAAGTTAAGTGAAGAAGAAGATGGTCTGTACGATGATGACGCCTTCCAGCGTATAATGACAGACCGTGCTAGATACTCTGCCCTAAGTGAAGTTGAACAGGAAACTGTAAGACGTTGGGCAGAGATCGAAGCACTTCGTGAACATTATTCAGAGTTTGAGGACTTTCTATTCGACTGTATGACAGAGTTAATGGGATTCCGTTGTTCTGACATACAAATAGACATAGGAAGATTCTTACAGTATGGCCCACAGAAGGGTATGGTACAAGCACAACGTTCGCAAGCAAAGTCTACAATAGTAGCTATGTTTGCAGTGTGGCAGTTAATACATGATTGTAAGCATCGTGTGTTAATCGTATCAGCAGGTAGTGATGTAGCAACAGAGATTGCAAACTGGGTTATCCAGATCATCATGAACTGGGACATATTAGAGTGTATGCGGCCAGATAGACAGCATGGAGATCGTGCGTCTAACAAAGCGTTCGACATACATTGGCAACTTAAGGGTGCTGAGAAGTCACCATCAATAGCGTGTATTGGTATTACATCAAACATGCAAGGTCGTCGTGCAGACTTACTAATCCCTGATGACATAGAATCATCTAAGAACGGTAATACTGAACTACAACGTGCAGCATTAGCTCACTTATCCAAAGACTTTACATCTATCTGTCAACATGGTCGTATCATGTATCTTGGTACACCACAGACAGTAGATTCTATCTATAACGACTTACCTGACCGTGGTTATGTAATTCGTGTATGGCCAGGACGTTACCCTACAAAAGAAGAAGAGAAGTTCTACGGGCCACATCTAGCACCTTTAATCGCACAACGTGTACATAATGACGAGGCACTTCGTCGTGGTGGTGGTTTGGATGGAACAAGAGGCAAGCCTACAGACCCAATGTTGTTAGGCGAAGACCTATTATGCCAGAAGGAACTAGACCAAGGACCAGCCTACTTCAACTTGCAGCACATGTTGAACACGGAAATGTCGGACGAGTTACGGCATCCACTGAAAGCAAAGAACTTAGTGGTTATGCCTTTCGACATTGACAAAGGGTCTGGCGAAATAACATGGTTGCCGAGTCCAGAAAGACAGATAGAAGTTTCGGGTTATACAAGTAAGCCTCAGTTATACAGACCATTTACCATATCAACAGAGCTTTATCCGTACGAAGGTAAACACATGTACGTAGATACCGCTGGTGGTGGTGAGAACGGTGACGAAACTTGCGCTGTTGTGACATACTTCCTTCATGGCTATATATTCTTTGCAGAAATGGTAGCACTTCCGGGCGGTTACAACGAGAAGTACTTTGAGCGTTTGAGTGCATTAGCATACAAGCATCAGGTTAACTCGATAGAAGTAGAGAAGAACTTTGGTTTCGGTGCATTCGCTGCACAATGGCAACCAATCCTATTCAAACACTATACAGACAAGGGTGCTAACAACGCACCACGTATAGAGGATGTATGGGAAGCAGGCCAGAAAGAACTTCGTATTATTGATACGTTAGAACCAGTACTCGCAAGACATAAATTGATAGTACATCCAGACGTGATACAATACGACTTAGATTCAGCTAAGAAATACCCATTCGATAAGCAAGAATCGTACAAACTGTTACATCAATTAGCTAAGATTAGTCGTGATAAAGGTGCATTATTGCACGACGACAGGCTAGATGCTTTAGCAGGCTGTGTGCGCAAATGGGTAGTAGTAATGGCTGTAGACGCAAGTAAGCGTATGGAGCAAAAGGCCACAGATGACAACATCGAATTCTTCAAGGAATGGGGCGCTGACATAGGTAGAGGCAAGAATGGTGTACTAGGGCTATCTCAGAACCGGTTCACAAAGATAACTTCAAGAAGGAAACATTAATGAGCGCAACATTAAAAGCGTTACGTCCAAGTCGTTTGGACATTGTAGATTTACCACGTGATACAGAGCGGTGCTTAGGTGGTTTACGTGCTGCATTATGTGCAACATTCAACTACGTCAAGCAATATCCGCTGAAATTAGCTACTTTTATAACTGTTTTAGAGTATGTGTTAGAACGGGCTAAAGACGTAGGTTCAGGTGCAGTAGAAGAAGCCATGCAAGCTAAAGAAGCAGCACGCTTAGCTGAAATTGAAGCAGCACAAGCAGCTGTAGATGAACTACGTAAGGCGGAAATTACAGCAAAAGTAGCAGAAATCAAGGCCGCAGGCAAAGCTGTTATTGTAGCAGCACAAGAAATCACTGTATTAGAAGACTTAAAGCAATATATTATTGTAGAAGGTTTCGAGCCAGAAGGCGATACAGTAGCAGACATTACAGCAGCGTTTGTTAAGGCAAAAACTGCACAAGTATTAGCACAAGTTGCTGATTACAAAGCCTCAGTAAATCATAAGGATGAAGAATAATGGCTAACACTTTAGGTATTCCAGAGCGTACATTAGCACAGTTATCTGCTGCTAGTAACTCAATCAATGTAATTGGTGGTGTAGACGGTCGTAAGTCTGTATATCAACCATTAGTGGTACGTGTAACTGACCATGCTGATAACGTATCTGGTGAGACTGGTTCAGATACAAGCAAAATGGCTATCTTTGAATCAAAAGCTCATGGCCACCCTTGGCGGAAAGACTTTGGTACTAAACACATTGTAGTAAAAGCAGCAGCAGATCCAGTAGCTAATGCTACTCGTAATGATGTTACTGTACTATATCCAAACTTTGACTACTCAACATTTAGTTAATAGCGTACACCACGGAGTGGTTTACTAATGTTAAACCATTGGTAGACCATTGGGTGTAGTAGGTTTGTATGAGTGTATACCGGAATATTAAAAACTGGTAGCAATTGTGAGGCGGCACTCCCGTCACACCGCGAAGCGGGTTTCCCCCATGTACCCGTCTTCGACGGTTACTAAGGTTAAACCCTTCTTCGCTCATTGGTATCACATTGGTCAGTATCGGTATTGCACATGGTACTGAACCTGTGTGGGCTGGTATGTAGCTTCTTGTAGGCACTCGCGTTCGCTCGTGGATATGTCTCTTTTGTGGGTCAGGGCTAACGTGAAGTTACCATTGACTTACACATTGTATAACCATTGTGTATACCATTGGAGTATACATTGGTTATACCAATCGAAACACACTACGTGTGGTTTAACTAATTAAACACGCTACGCGTAGTAACTAATGGAGAGTACCTATGAACTTCTTACAACAACTTGATATGTTTTTCTCAGTAGCAAATGGTTTAGTGTTTGCTGTAGTATGTTTGTTAGTATTAGTAGTAATAGGGTTACGTAAGCCTACTATTACTCACTACCAACGTACTGATATGGTCGATATGTCTTTATCGGCGAACGAGTACATGGTGCACCTGAGAAATGGTGACATCCGTGGTGAATGGCAGCCAATCTTCAACGGTAAGTTCTTACCACTTGATACTGGTGTGATGGCTAACCACTTAGCTGCTAAGGCTGAGTGTGAATTAAAGGATATGCTAACAGAAGCATATGCTATGAACGATGAATTTGACTTCGAACGTGCTTGTAATGACGAAGCTGAGGCCATTGAGTCTGGTACTGTAGTCAATGTAGTTGGCTACTGTTTATGTAAGACTGAAATGGGTTCATTCAAACCATTTCGTTTTACTACAATCAAATCATCAGCTGAGGACGTTAAGTTCTTGGATATGATTGCGTGTTCACATTGTCCAGTATGTAATCCTGATATGGATAAGATGCTGGCTGACTAATTACTACTAGTAACAAGGCTGCGCACTACGTGCGCGCCGTCGTCTCACAACTAAGGACTTATCATGAACTTAAGCAACAAAACAACTAACGACAAAATCACTGCTGTTCAGATTGAATCAGGACGGTTATCTTACAAGACATTAGGTGATGGTAAGCCTAGTGTTTGGTGGTCAGGGTACGTTGAAGTTGATTCAGTGGGTTTACTCATTGAACATCTTAAAACTGTAGCCCGTGCTGAGGGTAAGGCTACAACTGAGCGCAAGCTAGTTGACCGTATCTTCAAAGGTGAGGCTTTAGGTCTTTATAAGATTGGTGAGTTTCAAGTACAGGTGATCGTATGAGATACGGAAAAGCACGTAAGTTAGGCAAAGTTATTGATATGTCTTTTTTTATATTAGGGATAATGGGAGTTGATCTATGAAGAAGTTACTATGGGCGCTATCATTCATGCTAGTTGGTTTAGGTCTGGAAGAACCGGCGGCGAATGATTATATTCCGTACCATGATGCGTATATGGCATTACAGGCTGAACATCCAACAGCTAGTAAGGAATGCTTAAACATCGCGGCGAACACTATGGTAGGTAACTACGATGGTGTTCAAGATAAAATGCACACAAAGCACGGAAGATGTGCTGTGCAAGTACTAGGTTTACTAGTACAAGTAAGATGATAGCTAGTGTTATCATATACCACAACCGCTCCGCGCTTGACCGCTATGCGCGGGGCTTCAACATCGTGAATTGAGCAAACCTAATTAACAACAATTATTTGGAGTATTACAATGTCAATCGTTAATTCTTTAGTACAAGTTATGAATTCTGGCATCGAATCAGAAGTTGCACGTTTACGTGACACAGCTAACAATCGTGTGGGTATGCGTGAAGCTGGTCGTCGTTTCATTAACGAGAATCTGGCTACATTACCAGTACTAGTTAGTGGTGAGTACATGATCAAGTTCAAAGATGATCGTGGTAATCCGATGGTCAAAGCGGAGCAAAAGAACCATGCGTTCTGGATGATCAGCTTACAAACGGCTATCGAGGTTGGTCACACATCATATGACTTGTTATGTCAGATCCTGCGTGACTGGGCAAAAGACACACTTGGTGCTGAGTGGTCTAAAGAATCAGCGAAGGGTATAGCAAAGCGTTATGTTCAAGCTATGCAACAACTTGGTTTCTTATCTGAGAAATTAGATAAGATGGAATACGTTGACGCAGAAGGCGCTACACGGGAAGGTGTTGTAGTGAAGATTTCAACTGAGTTCAATAACCAGTTGAACGAATTAGTGCGAGAACTACGGGAACAAGGCTCAATGCTTTGTCGGCCTCTACAGAACGCTCCAATGCCGTGGGTTGACAACAACACTGGTATTGGTGAATTATCTAACTTAACGTTAGTTCGTGGTGGTAAGCGTAAGATTGCGCCACAGGTATTGACTGCAGTTAACAAACTGCAAGCTGTATCGTTCACGATGTCTCCAGACATGATTGATGCAGCGTATGATTTGTTGGACAACCAACATGAGTATCATTCCACCGAGGAAGAACTTATGTTGTATCGTGAAGTGATTGCTCATAATGGTGAGTGTCATTTCCCAGTAACGTGCGATGCACGTGGTCGTATGTACTACCGTGGCGGTTTGTTATCGCCACAGGGTAATGATTACTGTAAAGCATTGTTCCAATTCACAGAGTATCGTGAATTAGGATATGATGGTTACATCGCAATCATGGTACATTTAGCTAACACGTTAGGCATGGACAAAGTGTCTATGAACGATCGGTTGGCGTATGTGCAAGATCAACACAAC
>SXGT01085722.1_pt1 | contig 13302 bp, 8 predicted proteins | sample 3176221 | NCBI WGS metagenome assembly SXGT01 (sample SAMN11356862, study PRJNA531348) | freshwater metagenome | isolation source: freshwater sample F1-120 | place: China: Fuxian Lake, Yuxi | collected 2017-12-25
ATGATCGTCGTTGCCATTATCGGCAGTCTGGCTGCGGTTGCTATCCCCAGCTATCAGGATTACACGAAGAAGAGTCGTTTTGCTGAAGTCGTCAAGCTGAGCGAAGCTCTTAAGAATGATGTCGCTCTCTGTATCGCTGACAACGGTAACACCCGCGTCGGTTGCACCAATGGCCTGCTGGGTGTTCCCGCTGCCATGTCGGCCGCCACTGAAAACACCGCATCTCTTGTGGTTGTTGATGGCATTATCACCGGCACTGCGACAGCCAAAGTCGACCCAGCCAACGTAACATCGGTTTTGACCCCCACGGTGGGTGCAGCCGTCACCGATCCCCTCACATGGGCGAACTCCGGTACCTGCGTTGCCAAGGGTTGGTGCAAGCAGAAGTAATCTCAGTTAGCTAAGCGAAGAGGCACCCTGCGGGTGCCTCTTTTTTTGCCTTGAATGTTGTTTGGACACATGCCATGGCCCTGAACCGCCTGACTTTTCTGCAGATTGCCTTCTTCGCCTCCGGTTTTGCCGGTTTGATCTATGAATCGATCTGGACTCGTTATCTCAAGCTCTTTTTGGGGCACGCTGCGCTGGCCCAGACGGCGGTTCTGGCTTTGTTTCTTGGCGGGATGGCCGTAGGCGCGGCGTTGGCCGGTCGTTATACACGGCGTATCACTTCTCCACTGGCGGCTTATGCCATAGCCGAGGGGCTTGTCGCGTTGGCAGCACTCGGCTTTCATGCCTACTTTTCCACGATGACGGGCTGGCTTTACCGTGATGTTTTTCCGGCCGTTTCCGATCCGGCCACGGTGACATTGATCAAATGGAGTGTCGCGAGCCTGTCAATCCTGCCCCAGTCGATCCTGCTTGGGGCGACGTTTCCGTTGATGACCGCAGGCATCTTGCGACTGCAGCCGACGGGTTCCGGAGCGACGATAGCCACCCTGTATCTTCTCAACTCGCTCGGGGCCGCCATTGGGGTGTTGGTGTCGGCCTTCGTGTTGGTGCCCACTGTGGGGCTGCCGGGGGCCTTACTAACGGCGGGGTTGCTGAACGCTGCCGTTGCACTGGGGGTGTGGCGATTGCGAGATGTACCTATAGGCGATATCCGCGAAGCAGTTGCTAACACTACGGCTGCTGCTGCCAATCGTTTGCCCCGCCTATTGCTATGGGCGGCGGCTATCACCGGTGCGGCATCCTTCTTCTATGAAATTGCCTGGATCCGCATGCTTAGCATGGTACTGGGCGCTTCCACGGATGCATTCGATTTGATGCTGTCTGCCTTCATTCTCGGGATTGCACTGGGGGGAGGGTGGATTCGCAAACGGATCGACAGTCTGACGCAGCCGATTGTTTTTTTAGGGCTGATTCAACTGGCCATGGGTGGGCTTGCTCTGGCGACCCTCGGCCTCTACAACTACTCTTTCACCTGGATGGGAGCGATACTTGATGCGCTCGCGCTGACGGAAAGCGGCTATCGCCTGTTTAGCCTGGCAGGCCATGGCATTGCCATGGCCATCATGGTGCCGGTGACCTTTTGTGCCGGCATGACACTGCCGCTGCTGACAGAATTGTTGTTGCGTGCCGCTTATGGGGAGCGTTCCATCGGGCAGGTGTATGCGGCCAATACCCTGGGCTCCATCATCGGCGTGTTGTTGGCAGTCCATTTGGTCATGCCGCTTGGTGGTGTTCATGGCGTAATGGTGCTCGGGGGATTGGCGGACATGGTTCTGGGCGTTGTTTTGCTCATTGCCGGTGCAGTGGGGATGAGGCGCATCGCGGTAGCAGGCATCACAACTTTGGTTACTGCAGGCGCCGCTACAGCCTGGGGCGCCCCAGATCCCTACCGGATGTCATCCGGCGTTTTTCGGACGCGGGTGGATCGTGTTCCTGTCGGCCTCGAGGTTCTGTATTCACGGGATGGCAAGACGGCCACTGTTAGTTTAGTGGGGTCGTCCGATGGCGTAGTTTCCTTGATGACGAATGGTAAGACAGATGCTTCGATCCAGATGAAGTCATCTCAAAAGGACCAAGAAATTTCCGCCGATGAGCGCACTCAGGTTTTGTTGGGCGCCTTGCCATTAATACTGTTACCCGATGCGCAGACTGCAGCAGTGATTGGTCTCGGGTCCGGTACAACCAGCCATATCCTGCTTGCCTCGCCCAAGATTAAGCGAGTCGATACGATCGAGATTGAACCTGTTATGGCCGAGGCTGCACATCAAGGATTTGGCCCGATGGTACAGAGGACTTTCAATGATCCGCGCTCGCACCTGGTTTTTGATGATGCCAAATCCTTCTTGTCCAGTGGTCGATCACGTTACGACCTGATCATTTCAGAGCCTTCAAATCCCTGGGTTAGTGGTGTCGCGACGTTGTTCAGTCACGAGTTCTATGCGCTTGCTGCTCGGCATCTTGAGGAAGAGGGTTTGTTCGTGCAATGGTTGCAGGGGTATGAGACCAATTTATCAATCTTTGCGTCGGTTATTCTTGCGCTGCGCGATACCTTTCCAGAGTACGGAATCTACGCTGCCTCAGACAAGGATTTGCTGATTGTCGCCAGCAAGAAAGGTGGGGTTCTTCGTCTTAGAACAGACTTAAAGCTCGAACCCTACATGGTAAGTGAGTTGTCTCGAACATCGCTCAACGATACCACCGCGTTGCAGCTACGCTGGATTGGTGATGCCAAGCTTTTTGATCCATTGGTGGCTAGCTTACCCACAGTCAGTAATTCCGACTATTTCCCCTGGGTTGATAACCATGCCCCAAAAGCGCGATTCATGAGCGAGCACATTGGCGGAGTCTCCGGGCTGGGCGTGTCCCGTGTGCCACTGCTGGAAATGCTTGGGCAACAGACGGTTTCAGGAGCAAGGTTGGAGAAGAGTAATTCGGGCCTGTCACGGGTGGCATTAACCTACCAGGCAGGAAAAATACTCCAGGGTATGCGCAAGGGGGAGTGGTCTGAGGTGGATGTCTTCTGGCAACGCCAACTGAGCTTCCTGATGCAGGGGGAAAATTGCACAGCGATGGAGATGGCACAGATCAAGGCGTTGATCGAACTGGCTGGCTTTGTTGTCCCGTATTTGCCGCCTGCGGAGTTGCAGGAGATGTGGCGGATTCTTGATCAGGGGAAGTGCTGGAAACAACCCACTCCGGCTATGCAGCCGTGGCGCCAACTGGTTGTTGCCATGAGTCAGCGGGATGCCAGCATGGCCGGAAATCTGGCAGAGCGTTTGTTGTCAGACAGCAGCCTGATAAAAAACCACAAGGATCTTGCCGAATATGCCTTTATTTCCGTAATAGTCAGCCACTTGTCATCAGGGCAAAAGGAACGGGCAAAACTGGTCTGGAAAACCTATGGCCCGGCGGTTTTCAAGGACAGCAAGGAAACGACCGAAGTCAGCTTGCTGAAAGCACTGACCTTTGTGGATGCTGGCCGAAATTAGCCTGCGTGTCGGCTGTCGAGGACTGTCGGAGAGTTGGCTGGATTGCCAGAATTTCCAGCAAATCGCCCGTGCTGCCGTTGATGATGGCGGTCATTTGCGATTTTTTCGTGGGGACGGGCAGGCAGCGCAGTTGCTCGATCGTTCGTCCGCTATCGCGTAGATAGCGCTCCAGTAGTGGCTGGTCTTCGGGCACCAGTTCCAGATCAGCCAGCGGGCGCGCTGCCTTGAGCACTTCGCTGCGCTTGTCGGCGTACGGTACGTAATACTGAGGGAAATGCTGAATGCCACCACCGGCGAAGGCGGCGAAGGCAATCATCGAACTTGCGTCGGCATCCGTGGGCGGTTCGACAGCCACCAGCCGGGGGCCCGTCAGGCTGAGCGTACGGAATGCTTCGCTCTGGCCTTTGGCCAGGTCATCCGGGTCGATTTCAGGCGTGGTGACCACCGCCAGGTGCTCTCCGGTAAAAACGGTGAAGACCGGCCGACCCTGATACATGGCGTGGATTCCGTACGCCAATGCAGCAATTTGCAGCATGGCAATGACGGCGAGATCAAATAGCAAATAGTTCCGTGGTTTTTTTTTAGTTTCGAACACCACCAGTGTGGCTAGTGGCCCGAGGGCGATGTCCACCCCCACAATCAGCAAGGCCAACTCGTTGCCACCCATGCCAAAAAACAGCGGGGTCGGGTACCAGACAAACCACATGAGCGCCAGGGTCAGCAAACCAATGAGGATGCTGAGTGATAGGTGTATTCCTGCAGCGCGAAACCGGGAAACGGACGACAAGGCAAACATGACAGATCTCCTCGAACTTGGCCCAGGCGCCGGCCTGGGGGATATTCATCAGACCGCCACGATAACTAGGGGCATTGGCCGGGGTTTCAATACCCGCAATGCTAGCGCAGCATCTCCGTATTCATCACAGCACGCAATACCGTCTGATCGCGCCCTTCGCGGCTGCGTTTGGTAAACCACCAGACCCCGCCCTTCTTGACGCTCCAGTCGGCCTCTGCGCCAGAGAGCAGAAGGGCCGCCAAGCGACCCAAACTCGGTTGATGGCCCACCAGGAGGACGGCAACAGACTGTGCCGGCCAGTCGGCGGCGGCAATGAGGTCGGCCACATCGGCACCGATGGCGATTTTTGGCTCAACCTCAAACGGTAAAGCGAGTGTATGGGCGGTCTGCTGGGTGCGGACGGCCGGGCTGACGAGGATTTTGGTCTTCTTGGGTAACTGCGATCGCAGCCACTTGGCCATGTCATGCGCCTGTTTTTCGCCTCGCGTGGTCAGGCGGCGCTTGCTGTCGGGCAAGCCAGCCCCGCCTTCTTCCGCTTCGGCATGTCGCCACAAAATAAGGTCCATCGTGAAATTCCCTGTCAGATCAGGGGCGTAATTCTGGCAGACGAAGTTTACCGAGTTGTTTCAGTCCTGGCTTGATCGCCGATAAAAGGGCCTGATGGCGCGGGCCATGCCAGCCACCAATCAGGGTGACGGCCTCCCGCAAGTGCGCCTCGTCATTGGCGCAGTCCATCAGCAGCGCACCCGCATTGGCCAGGTCATTGATCTGGCCGAGGGTTTCCTGCAGGGAGGCAAGATGGCTCAAGATCCGGCGCATGGCGACGGGCGAGGTCAGTGGCGAGAAGAATTCAAGGGCATAGCGCAGACGCTTGATGCCGATGCGCAGGGCATGCAGCGAGGGTGGATCGTCGATGCGCGCCTGACGGGCCAAGGTGAGCACTTTCTTGCGCAGGCGGTGCAGGCGTTCGGTGGCAAATTCGAAGAGTTGTTGTGCCGGGGCGTCGGCTTCAGCCGTACCCGCTTCGGCGCATTGCATCTTGCCAACGCCGACTTTTTCGGCATGACCATGTAGATCGGCCAGGGTCTCAAGCGTGATCAGACCATAGCGGGGCGAACGCAGAAAGTCGACGGCGGTGCGACGACGCTCGAAACGTCGGTCGGTGATGAGGCCGATCAAAGCCGCCAGACGCGGTTCATCCGGCAGGGCGTGCAACACCGGCTGGGCAATTTCCGCCAGCAGCACATCGAGGTCGCGCGCCTGGCCGAGCACGGCCATCATGTCACGCAGGGCGGCCACCATTGGCGTCGCAAAATCAGTGGGTAACAGGGGCGCAAACAAACGCAGGGCAGCCCGCAGACGGCGCGTGGCGACACGCATCTGGTGGATGTATTCTGGGTCTTCCACCGAAATTGCGCCGACATGGTTTTGCTGCAGATGGTCAAGGCAGGATAGGGCGATGCGCGAAAAAGCCCTGACCGGATCGTCAGTTGCCGCCAATGAGAGGGGAGCCGCCTTGACGGGCGCCATCGGGACTTGCTTGAACAGGCGATAGCCGCGATCGGCTTTTGAGCGTGCGGCGGGTGCCACTGGGACACGCGTGGCTAGCTCGCGGGCGACAGAAAATAGATGGGCGGCATCGCCGTGCAGGAGTTCGATTTCGATTTCCGAAATAGCTTCGCGCCGGCCACCCGCGGCGATCCAGCCACGATCAAGGACCAGCATGACCTCGGTGCCAGCAGCGGGCGCGAGAATCCAGGCCATGCGCATGAAATTGGTTTCGAAGATCGGGGTAATGCGCGAGCGCAGCTTGGGCCGATTCAGCCAGTCGCGTACGGCCAGGTCGTCGATGGCGGAGAAGTCGAAGTGGCCGGCGTAAGGCGATTCCCACTCCGGGCGCGCTGAAATGCCGCCTGCGGCTTGGCCTGCGCACTTGACGGTTTGCAGCCAGATCTTGCCCTGGGCACGCAAGCGCAGCGCCACGCCATGCTGGCGCAAGGCAAGCGCCGGGGTATCGTAGTAGAGATTGACCAGCTGATAGCTTTCCCGGCGGATCGCCTTTTTGAGCAAGGGGTGGCTCAGAAAGTTTTGATGTTCCGCGTCCGGCAAAGCCAGCTTGAGTTCGATTTCTTGTGACATATGTGACGAATGTATTACAACGGAGGTGATTCTAGGGGCTAGTCCCCCGGAGAATTATTACAGTGTCCATTTTCTTATGCGGGTTACTCGTGCCGCAGCGCTTCGATGGGCGACATGTGGGCCGCCTTGCGGGCCGGATAGTAGCCAAAGAAAATGCCGATGGCAGCGGCAAAGCTCACCGCCAGCGTGGTGGCGCTGGCTGACAGCGCGATCGGCCAGCCGGCGTAATGGCCGATCAATTGGGCACCGCCACTGCCGAGCAGGACGCCAATCAATCCGCCGATCAAAGCCAGCGTCACTGCCTCGATGAGAAACTGGCGCAGGATGTCCCCAGAGCGGGCGCCCACCGCACGGCGCAGGCCGATTTCACGGGTGCGCTCGGTGACAGAAACCAGCATGAAGGTCATGATGCCGATGCCGCCTACCAGCAGTGAGACCGAGGCGACCGAGGCGAGCAGCAGAGCCATGACGCGCGAGGACTCTTCGCGCGTCTGCAGAATTTCGGTGAGATTGCGCAACGTGAAGTCGTCATCCTGGCCGGGCTGCAGACGATGGCGTTGGCGCAGCAATTCGCGCACGCGCTCTTCGGCCAGTTTGCTGTCGGCACCTTCCCGAATCTTGATCTGGATCGAGCCAACCGAGCGCGACTTGGCCAGCGCGGTTGCCCCCAGTACACGATTGCGTGCCGTGGTGATCGGCATCAGCACGACATCGTCGAGGTCGCTGCCACCCGGGCTTTGACCTTTTTCCGCGAGTAAACCGATGACGGTGAGCGGCACGGTGCGGATGCGGATGACTTCGTCGATCGGGCTCATGTCCCCGAACAGATTGGTGGCGACGGTCTTGCCGAGGATGACCACCTTGGCCGCACCGTTGATTTCGGCGGCTTCGAAGAAACGTCCTTCGGCCAGCCCCCATTCGCGCACATCGAAATACTCTGGCGTGACGCCATAGAAGCTGGTCGACCAGTTGCTGTTGCCGGCGACGATCTGGCCGCTGCCGCGCAAGGCGGGAGCAGCCCCCGCCACAACATCCGGCAGCTCGCGGGCAATCGCATAGGCGTCGTCCTCGCTGATCGTGTGCGTCGAACCCGCCGCACTGCGTGCGCCGGTAAACGAGGGCGATGCGGAAAACACCATCATCAGATTGGCGCCGAGACTGCGAATCTGGGCTTCCACTTGTGCACGGGCGCCGCTGCCGACGGCGATCATAATGATGACGGCGGCCACGCCAATGATGATGCCGAGCATCGTCAATGCCGAGCGCAGCTTGTTGACGCGCAGGGCTTTCAGGGCAATGGCGAAGGTGGCGAGGAAGTTCATGATGATTCCGTGACTACGCGACCATCTCGAAAATGGATGATGCGGTCGGCGTAGGCGGCAATGTCGTGCTCGTGGGTGACCAGCACGATGCTGATGCCTTCCAGATTGAGTTGCTGCAGCAGCGCCATGATCTCGATGCCGGTGCGCGTATCCAGTGCGCCGGTCGGTTCGTCGGCGAGCAGCAGTGAGGGATTGCCGACCAGTGCGCGGGCAATCGCGACACGTTGCTGCGGGCCGCCGGATAACTGTGCCGGATGGTGTTCCATACGTTCAGACAGACCGACCTGCCCAAGGCGCTGTGCGGCCAGCGCTTGACGTTCGCTGGCCGGGAGGCCGCGATAGAGCAAGGGCAGCGCGACATTGTCGACTGCCGAGGTACGCGGCAACAGGTTGAAGTGCTGGAACACGAAGCCGAGCTTGTGGTTACGCAAGGTCGACAGGGCATCGTCCGAAAGTGTCGACACTTCCTGCTCATCCAGCCAATAGCGCCCGCCACTTGGCTGGTCGAGGCAGCCGAGGAGGTTCATGAAGGTGGATTTGCCCGAACCGGAGGGCCCCATTACGGCAACAAATTCGCCACGGGCAATCTCGAGCGTGACGCCTTGCAGCGCAGGTACATCCGTTTCCCCCAACCGATAATGCTTGGCCAGATTGTCGGTGCGAATCAGCGGGGGAGCCATCGCGATCAGAACATGCGCGGCGGGGTGGGCTTCTTGTCCGTTGCAGCGACGATGCCCACGATGACCTGCTGGCCTTCCTGCAGCGCGCCTTCGAGCACTTCGGTCTGGTTGCCATCGTTGATGCCGGTCTTGAGATCAACGGCGCCGGGTGTGCCGTCCGCGCCCAGCGTCCAGACCTTGCCGCTACCAGCGCCGCTCTTGCTTCCCTTATTTCCCTGGCCCATGCCGGGTTGCCGTCCTGCCAGCGCCGACTTTTCATCCCCGCCGATGGCGGGCGGCCGAAAGCGCAAGGCAGCATTCGGGACTTTCAGAACGCTGTCTTTCTGTGCCGTGATCACGCGGACATTGGCGGTCATGCCCGGCAACAGCAACTGATCCGGGTTGGCCGCGGATACCACCGCCGTGTAGGTGACGACATTGGAGACCACCTGCGCCGCTTTGCGCACCTGCGTCACCGCTCCCTTGAAACGCTTGCCAGGGAAGGCATCGACCGTGAAGTTAGCCTCCTGCCCTGGTTGCAGACGGCCGACGTCGGCTTCATCAACCGAGGTTTCCACCTGCATGTCGGCCAGGCTCTTGGCAATCACGAACATCTCGGGTGCCTGCAGGCTGGCCGCAACGGTTTGCCCCGGCTCGACACTGCGCTTGATGACGATTCCATCTACGGGGGCACGAATCTCGGTGCGACCAATGTCGACACGCGCCTGACCCAATTGGGCCTCGCGCTGTTTGACCAGTGCGGCGCTGTTGGCGGCCTGTGCCGCGACGACCCGCATCTGGGCACGTGCCGCTTCCAGTGTGGTGAGCACTTTGTCGAGTTCCGCCGGGGAGATGAAATTCTTCGCGACCAGTGATTGCTTGCGGGCGTAGTCGCGCTCGGCATCGGCTAGATTGACCTTGGCCCGATAGATCTCCGCCTGCTGCACAGCCACCGTGGCGCGCGCCGCCTCAAGGTCGGCCTCGGCCTGACGCACCCTGTGTTGATAGGTCTCGGGGGAAATCTGGGCGATTAATTCGCCTGCTTTGACGATACTGTTGAAATCGACGTAAATTTTCTGGATCTGGCCGGAAATCTGCGAACTGACCTGTACGGCAGTCACCGGGTTAAGGGTACCGGTCGCGGCAATTGTCGCGGTCAGCGGCCCGCGTTCGACAGGGGCGAGTTTGAATTCTGGCGTTGCCGGGGCAGCAAGGAAAACACGGTATCCGCCATAGCCGCCGCTGATGAGAGGCAAAACAAATGCGGCGGCAATCAGGAGAGGGCGCGTTTTCATGGGAAAATTCTAACGCATGACGATCCGCAGCAATTCCGAGGCCACTAGTCACCATGCCTGTTATCACTGCGGCCTGCCCGTTCCGGCTGACGTGCATATGTCTGTGGAAATCGAGGGCATGCCACGCGAGATGTGCTGTGCCGGTTGCCAGGCGGTCGCGCATGCGATTGTTGAAAACGGGCTGACGGAGTATTACAGGCATCGGGATGCGCTGCCGGAGTCACCGCGCGAGGCAATTCCCCTGGCCTTGCAGGAACTGGGGCTGTTCGACCATCCCGAGGTGCAGAAGAACTTTGTCCGACCGGTCGGGGAGCATGAGCGCGAGGCGGCCCTGATCCTCGAAGGCATTACCTGTGCGGCCTGTGTCTGGCTCAATGAGGCGCATATTGCCCGGCAGCCGGGCGTGACTGCGGTCGATATCAATTACGCTACTCGGCGTGCGCGGGTACGTTGGGACGAGAGCGTGACGAAGCTTTCGGCAATTCTCGAGTCCATCCAGGCGATCGGCTATCGCGCTCATCCCTATGATGTGACGCGCTCCGAGCAACTCGCACAGAAGGAGCGACGCACCGCGCAATGGCGGCTGTTCGTCGCCGGCTTTGGCATGATGCAGGTGATGATGTATGCCGTGCCGGTATATATGGCACTGGATGGCGAGATGACGACGGATGTGGAGCAATTGCTGCGCTGGGCGAGCCTGGTCTTGACGTTGCCGGTGATGTTCTATTCCTCCGCGCCGTTTTTCAACAATGCCTGGCGCGACCTGAAATTTCGCCGCGTTGGCATGGATGTGCCGGTGGCACTCGGGATGGGCAGTGCCTTTCTCGCCAGTGTCTGGGCAACACTGACTGCTTCGGGCGAGGTGTATTTCGATTCGGTGACGATGTTCGTGTTTTTCCTGCTGACCGGGCGCTATTTAGAGATGATGGCGCGTCAGAAGGCCGCACGTGGCGTGGAAACGCTGGCCAAGGCGCTCCCAGCCTTTGCCGAGCGCTTGCCGCAGTGGCCGGCGACGGAAGGCGAGCGCATTGCGGTGGCCGATTTGGCGGTGGGTGACATCGTGCGCGTCAAACCGGGTGAAACGATTCCCGGCGACGGCGAAGTGATCGAAGGCGAGAGCAATACCGACGAATCCCTGCTGACCGGGGAGAGCCGGCCGATTGCCAAGCGTTGTGGTGACCCGGTCACCGGTGGTAGCCAGAACGTAGGCAGTCCATTGGTGATTCGCTTGGCCCGCGTGGGCGAGGCTACCCGGTTGGCCTCGATTCGGCGCCTGATGGAGCAGGCCGCCGCTGAAAAGCCGGGCATCGTACAGATGGCGGATCGGATTGCCATGCGCTTTGTCTGGGTACTGCTGGCGCTGGCGTTGGGGACGGCTGCCTACTGGCTGAATGTCGATCCCGATCGCGCCTTGTGGGTGTTCGTGGCGGTGCTGGTGGTGAGTTGCCCGTGTGCCCTGTCGCTGGCAACACCGGCCGCGCTGACCGTGGCTACCGGCACCCTGGCGCGCGAAGGGGTGTTGGTGACGCGTGGGCATGCGATTGAAACCCTGGCACGCGCCAACCACTGGATTTTCGACAAGACCGGTACGCTGACGGTGGGTCGCCCAAGTGTGGTCGCGGCCCGCTTTACGGCGCGCACCGATGAGGTGAGGAGCTTTGCGCTGGTGCGTGCGCTCGAACAGGCCTCAGAGCATCCCTTGGGCCGTGCGCTGTTTGAAAAAGTCGGCGCTGGCGAGACGGCAGCGGTGATGCGGCTGAAGGCCATTACCGGGCAAGGCATCGAAGCCTGGCAGGGTGAGGTCGCGCTGCGCATCGGCGTCCCGGCCTTTGTCGCGCAATTGCATGGCGAAGCACTACCTGCCGAGATGTCCGAATGGCTGGCTGCGGGCGATACCGTGGTGGCTTTGGGCGACAGTGCCGGCTGGCTGGCTTGGTTCCATATCGCCGATGCCTTGCGTCCTGGCGTCAAGGCGGCGCTGGAGGGCCTGCGCCGACAGGGGGTGAAGCTGACCATCCTGTCCGGTGATGCGCCACAGACGGTTGAGGCCGTCGCCAGGGAACTGGGTGTCGCGGATTATTGTGGCGGTATGGCCCCCGAGGACAAGCATGTCTATTTGCAGGAATCCCAGGCGCGTGGCGAAACCGTGGCAATGGTGGGCGATGGTGTGAATGATGCGCCGGTGCTGGCGCAGGCGCATGTGTCGGTGGCCATGGGCGGGGGGACGGATCTGGCGCGCGGTCAGGCCGATGTGGTGCTGCTGGCCGATGATCCTGCGCGCCTGGTGGCTGGCGTGGCCCTGGCCCGCCTTACTTTACGCATCATGCGCCAGAATCTGTTCTGGGCGTTTATCTACAATGTTACGGCGATCCCCATGGCCATGGTGGGCTGGGTGACGCCCTGGATGGCTGGCATTGGCATGTCGGCCAGTTCTTTGTTTGTGGTCCTGAATGCGCTGCGTCTGCAGCGCAATGTGCGGTAATCATGGAAAGTCTTTATCTGCTTATTCCTGTTTCTGTCGTCCTGGTTTTTCTGATTGGCGCGGTTTTCTGGTGGACGCTGCGGAGCGGGCAAATGGAAGACCTGGAGGGACCGGCCTATCGGCTCTTGATGGATGACGATCGCACCGCAGAACCGCCAGTTGAAAAACCAGGCAAACCAGAGGATCCCATGAAGAAATAAGGGAATAAGCGCGGATGTTGACCCAGATCAATGTTACAGGGTGCAGGAACAGACAGAATTCGCGCCGTTCACTCAAATCGGCCAAGCGTAATTCTGCTGATTTGATTGTAAGTCTCTCTGTTGGGGTTGGGGGTGCGCGAAGGCGCACCCTTTTTTTCGCCCACAGCAAATGCAATAAGCAAAATGTATTTATGTATAGAATATTCCGCAATGCACCATAGTTGACCTGGGTCAAAATGCCGCACCCTGAGATGGGTATCCTGCGCAGTCAACACCGGGAAGGTGCGCGCAAGTTCGAGAAGTTTTTCTGACTTTTTAATGTGAAAAGGGGTAAAAACCATCATGCAATCGCAAGCGACTTACAACTACAAAGTCGTGCGCCAGTTCGCCGTGATGACCGTAATTTGGGGCATTGTCGGCATGTTGGTCGGCGTTATCATTGCCGCCCAATTGGTCTGGCCTGAACTGAACGTCATCGAGTTTCTGTCGTACGGAAGGCTCCGGCCGCTGCACACTAACGCGGTAATTTTCGCCTTCGGCGGTTGCGCGTTGTTCGCTACCTCCTACTACTCTGTCCAGCGCACCAACCATACGACGCTGTTCGCGCCGGGTCTGGCTGCCTTTACCTTCTGGGGCTGGCAACTGGTCATCGTTCTCGCCGCCGTTTCGCTGCCGCTGGGCCTTACCTCCGGCAAGAAATACGCCGAGCTCGAGTGGCCGATCGACATTCTGATCACCGTCGTCTGGGTCTCCTACGCGATCGTGTTCTTTGGCACCATCGGTATCCGCAAGACCAAGCACATCTATGTGTCCAACTGGTTCTTCGGCTCGATGATCATCGCCGTCGCCCTACTGCACCTGGGCAACAGCGCTGCCATCCCGGTCAATATGTTCAAGTCCTACTCGGCCTATGCCGGTGTTCAGGATGCAATGATGCACGACGTCGACGCCGTACACGAGGCCGAGGTCGAC
>SXGT01909010.1_pt1 | contig 13302 bp, 10 predicted proteins | sample 3176221 | NCBI WGS metagenome assembly SXGT01 (sample SAMN11356862, study PRJNA531348) | freshwater metagenome | isolation source: freshwater sample F1-120 | place: China: Fuxian Lake, Yuxi | collected 2017-12-25
GTGGTTGTTGTTTATGCATTGGCAATGGTGGAGTCACTATTACTGTAACACGGCAACTCATCCACATTAATAAAAATATGCGTATTCTTTCCGTCTTTTGGAAATTTTGCCGCTATATTTGCGTGCTTCTTGTATTTTTTATATGTGATCTTATATTGGTCGAACAACGGATCATTGATTTGTGTTGAGGGTATATGATTGTGAACCGACCGCGCAATCATTTTGTATAGTTTAAAATCGGGGTATCTTTCCTCGCCGCTTGATTTGTATAAAACGTTGCGTCCTTTATCATCAATCGTCCATTTTACAATTAAATTCACAATTGGGTCTGATTTGCACACTTTTTCGATCTTGCGAATATCGTGAATGAAATAATCAAACAGAGCACACGCAAACCTGCATAAATCAAAACTATAATTCGGTTCAACAACCGGCTTATTAGGATTAAAATATGGACCAAAGTTATATTGCGTTGCGGCATCACCTTTGAAATTAAAACTGTCACTGCACATTAATTCGCCGCGGAATTTATAGATTGCGCGACCAAAATCGATAATCTTGAAAATACGACCATATGTCGGCACCTTGTAATATTGGTCATTGTACAAATAATAAATAAATTCTTCGGTGGTTTCAATAAACATAACATTATTTGTGTGAAGATCGTTATGTGTGAATTCAAACATATGTTGGTAGATCAAAAGAGTCATTATCACTTGAAATAAAATGGAAACCCACTCTTCACTCGTAAGCTCGTCATTCATCATTATATTATCAAGGGTCGAAACGCATTTCTCAAGCAAAATAGCCTGAACAGGGAAATTCTTTATCTTTGCAATTACTTTTTCGTCGTCACTATCATAGCTACCGTCGCTATCGCTGCCGCTGTCACTTTCGCTGCCGCTGTCGTCGCCGCTGTCGTCGCCGCTCTCGCTCTCGCTGCCGCTGTCGTCGCCGCTTGCATTGCTGTCACTGCCGTCGCTTTCGCTTTCGCCGCTGCTCTCGCTGCCGCGTTCATCACCTGTATGTTTGACAGTACTAGTCGCAGTATTGGCGTCGTTATTATTATTATCAAGATCGATGACGTTTTCTTCGTCGCATTGGTCTGAAGACGCAGTTGTGTTTGATGAATGTGACAAAGATGATTCTGAATCACTACTGTCGCCGCTATCGGCCTCACTCTCGCAACCGTCGTTATTTCTATAACTACTTTTACGCACCTTTATATTCAAATCACTTTCTTTATTAAATGACGCCACGTCGTCATCTAATAATATCTCCTCAAGAGAATCAGAGATTTCGACAATACCGCCGGTACTAGTAGGATTCGACGATTCAATATCGATTGTTTCGATTGTATCCACAATTTCACCCTTAAGAACTTGTTCATCAAGATTAAAATTTAATGGCGCAGTTCCAATAATCTTTCTTAATTTTGTTCGCATATTCATTGCTTGATGCGCATAGATTACTTTTTCGCCATTGGCATCAAGTTCACCGACATTACCATTACTAGATTTATTTTCCTCTGATTCGTCGTCAAACGGATATTCTAATGTAAACAGTTTTTCCTCATTTGAATTAAAAAATGCACAATCAATTAAATACTCGACGTCGTCGTAGATATTGGTTGAAAATTCACGCTGCTTGCATAAGTAACTTCCATAATAATCAACGCCGTGTACATTTCCGTGGTTGTGCAGAGTTTTACTCGTCAAATAGGAGAAGAATCCGTCAATATATGATGCATTGTTTTTATCTATCATTTTTGCATTACACATATTTTCGGTCGATGTTAATTGGGGAAGCGCGGTTGTTCTTTGATCCAGGACATCATATTTACCGGATAAATACCGTATCGGGTCAAGTAGCGGAGAATACTTTACAAATATTGGCACATTTTTGGAATTTCCTTCATCATCCACAATGGTAGTTTCTAACAAATTGGGAGTAGATGTAGCATTTGCATCTTTGCCGCCGCTGCCGCTGCCACCACCACCACCAGCCGACGATGCCGGCGTATATTGACTAACCGACTCATTGATATTTTGAATATAATATCGTTGATTTAGCTGAAGTTGATTATAATTTGCATCATTCAAATCGAAAAACCGGGAATACAATGGAATATAATTCTGAATATCGAACAATAAGGCCGCTTCCACTTTTTCAGGAGTATGTTTATGTTTTCGGTAATGCAATTTAAATTGTTTTGGCGACGACATTGATTATACAATAATGTGTATTTCCTAAATGATAAAGGTTATTCTTTTTATCTTAGATATGAATGATAAATAGAATATTTATATCTAAATTAAACGGACGTAATCTATATTACGACACGAGACGAATACATTGTTCGTTCGTTAAATAAGCTATAAATTATTATATTGTATTTTTATTATACGATATAATAATCATCATTTAAGTTCATTACATAAGTAAGGTTTAGCATTTCATAATGAATCTCGAACTTGCAAAATTTGATATGAAGGCGATCAGTTTTCGCCCCGATGAAAACAAGGGTCCCGTTATCGTATTAATTGGCCGTCGTGATACAGGTAAAAGTTTCTTGGTTCAGGATTTAATGTTTCATCACCAAGATATTCCAATCGGCACGGTCATTTCAGGCACAGAAGCAGGAAACGGCTTTTTTGCAGCCCACGTCCCAAAACTATTCATTCACGACGCGTATAATACGGCAATTATAGAAAATATTCTCAAACGCCAAAAAGCTGTTCTTAAGCAAGTAAAAAAGGAACAGGAAGCTTACAAAAAATCGTCCATCGATCCGCGCACGTTTGTCGTTCTAGATGACTGTTTGTACGACAACAAATGGACGAAGGACATAATGATGCGATTGCTATTTATGAACGGGCGTCATTGGAAGATAATGTTAGTCATCACAATGCAATATCCGCTCGGCATTCCGCCCAACCTGAGAACCAATATAGATTATGTTTTTATTTTGCGAGAACCGTACATTGCCAATCGCAAGCGTATTTATGATAATTATGCGGGTATGTTCCCCACATTTGAGAGCTTCTGTCAGGTGATGGATCAGTGCACTGAGAATTATGAGTGTCTCGTCATTAATAATAACGCGAAATCGAATAAATTACAGGATCAAATCTTCTGGTATAAGGCACAACAGCACGGGCCGTTCAAGCTGGGCAGTAAAGAGTTCTGGGAAATCTCGAAAAATCTCGGCTCTGATGATGAAGACGATAAACCTTATGATCCCGCGAGTGCAAAGGGCAAAGGACCGAAAATTAACGTGAAGAAGAGCAAGTGGTGAGACTGAAATTCGGTATTTATTGTTGCGGGGATTTAATGAGACGATGTGTGGTGCAAATCTCGCTTTCGGCAATTCGAAAGCGATATGGAGACCGATTTAACGGTTTTAGTGTAAATTAGTATTATCAAATCTTGCTTCTCATTTAGAGTGAGCAAGATTTAATTCAGAAAATAGCATTTCAAATGTCGCTTTTTTATATAAAAGCACTATTCGTATTTACAGTTGCTTTTATAATTAATCGTTTATTTTATAAAAGCGCCCTTTATTATCAGCGACACATTAATTTTACTCAACACATCAGACAAGTCAAATGCTGCATCATTTGGATTATACCGTATTAGCGTATATCCTTGATTTATAATATAATCCTCGCGAGTTTTTTCATCGAATTCCGACATATTTATGTGACCGTATTCGTCGCATTCTACTGCGATGAAATGATCAATAAAACACAAATCAGTGCGATAAGGGCCAATCTGAAACTGTCGATCCAGATTACAAACATTCCGATATGCATTTTCAATGAAACCGATCGTTTGACCCTCAATACACATCGGGAATTTGACACACTTCACTTTATCTGATACATCGACTATATATCGATTTCTGAAATTGTATGAGTTTTTGAAGAGTTCAAATGCCTCTTCGGTAAGCATATATACAATTTTGTTTTGCCCGCCATTTTGTTTTTTCATATCGCCAACAGCTGCTGTAACCGGTAATGTAATATAATGGACATTCTCACGGTAATTCTTTTCCAAGTTCCGTATTAAATTATGTTTTTTTGTATTGAAAACTGACATCAATACATCCAGATCTCGTGTGAAAGCAGACATTTGATTCGGTTATAGTTCTGACTGTATATTGGTTGTTTATTTTCAATTTTATTTTTTAATTAGTAACCGTATCTTGTTTTCATAAAACTTGCTTTTGTTTATAAAAACAACTTAAAGACATTACTATATACATAGTATAACATATACCTTCACTTCTGATGTCTGCTGCCTCCGATTCTACCGCCACTCTCAATATCGTCGATCTTATCGAGAAGAATCCGATCACGAAACTGTCTCAAACGTATAATACCATTTTACTAACCAAGTTGCAAGAAAATTTCACAACATTTGAACAGCAATTATTTGTCAGTAGTTTTTACTGTTATCTGAATTATGACAAAAATATTGATTTCGTTGTCGATTTGGATGATGTTTGGAGATGGTTGGGGTTCAGTCAAAAAGCACACGCAAAAACATTGATTGAAAATAATTTCAAAATCAACGTGGATTATAAAAATGTCTCATCATCCGAGAGTGATGAAGAACAAGAAGTACATTCGCCAGATAAGTCTGGTTCCGATAAACAAAAAAAGCACGGTGGTCACAATAAACAAACCATTAAATTAACAATTCGCTGTTTCAAGTTGCTTTGTTTGAAAGCCCAGACCAAGAAGGCCGGCGAAATCCACGAATATTATATGAAGATGGAAGAAGTTCTCCATCAAGTATTAGACGATGAAACCAGTGAATTGCGAAGGCAACTCGAACAACAAAACACAATCATCAGCACATTAACTGTTACGTCTAATACCCTGAAACAAGAAAAGCAGCGTGCAGTTGAAAAAACGCTCATTACCCAATTTCCTGTGAATACCGAATGTGTTTATTTTGGAACAATCGACAATACAAATGCGGAAAACGAGCAACTGATTAAGTTCGGACATACAAACAACCTTGGTACAAGAGTTGCCGATCATCATAAAAAATACACCAATTTCATTCTCGTTGCTGCATTTCGTGTTCAAAATAAGGTTGAAATTGAAAATCTGATTAAAACGCACCCAAAAATCAAACGCCACATTCGGACAATTGAAGTCAGTGGAAAGAATAAAACGGAGATTATTGCATATGACAGCACCAATTTCACGATTGAACGGTTGAAAACTCATATTGCGGATATTATCCATTCAACTATATACAATATCGATAATTTTAATAAGGTTCTTAAAAAAAACGAAGAGTTGGAAAGTGCACACGCCGAGCTTACTGCGGAAATCGAACGCAAGGATAAAATAATAACAAAACAGACATTAGAATTAAACGAACTACGCGCAATCGTCGATAAACAAAAACAAGAATTGGAAAAGATCGCGAAAGAAGATCAATCAGTATACCAAAATGAACTACTTACGGATGATGAGACAACGCAAAAAATAACCGAATTTGTGAATACAATGTGCATTGTCAGGCCAGATGTGGAAGAATGTTCGGTTCATTTAGAAGGCCGGTTTAGGTTATGGCATCAACAGAAACCGACGAAGGAAATGTTTCACGCACTAAAAAATTATATGGACATTCGTTTCAAGGCGAAACGAATCGATCGTAATCACGGCTATCAGGGAATTAAACTCAAAGAAGTCGAATATAAAAAAACATTAACACCGCAAAACGAGTTGTATAATGTTGAAACGTTTTTATTTGAGAGATGCAAGTTTTCGGATAATGGAAAGATATTGAATTCGGTATTATTACAGGAATATCAAAATTGGAAAACATCTGTTAATTTTGAGATTCAAACAAATGATATGAAGGATATAAAGGCATATTTGAACGCTAGCCCACACGCATTGAAAGCGACTGTATTTACAGAAAGTGGAACAAATGAAGGATATTATGGTTTATCATTGCGCGAGAATTATTATCAAAAGAATAACAATATGGCTGTGAATACTACGACAGGAAAAAAGGTGGAAAAACGCGAAGTTCAAACAAACAACCTGCTTGGCGTATGGGATACGATTGCCAAAGCCGCGTCAAGTGAATGTGTTTCAGCTGCAAAAATGAGTAGATGTGTAAAAAATAAAACAGTAATCGGTGATTATTATTATTGTTCGCCGTGATATAGTCTGTCTATTTGTTTTGTCGACGACGTGTTCTCCGACCAGCAGCACCACCGCCAAGAATCGCGCATTTTTTCCTTGGCGTAGACGCATCGGCATCGGCGTCGGCATCGGCGTTGGCGTCATTAAATTTCACAAACTCGCCAATTTTTGTCGCAGTAATCCCGCGCGCAACTGCCGTTTTCTTCTTACGCGTCATAGCATCATCAAGCGTCATATGTGTTTTGGCGGAGGAACCGTCGGGCGTTGCAGTATAAAGCATAATCAAGCGAGCAATTTCGTCATAAGATTTGACGACACGACGACAGGATATATTCGCCGTCTTCATATTTGCCTTAAATATATCATAATCGAAATCGAGCGTATGGATGTGATGTATAGGTTGTTTCTTATTTTTATCCGGAATAATATCAACGCCCCATATTTCTTCATAGGCCCATATCATCTGTGGTTGATCCCAATTCGAGTAACTATTTGACGTGATGGCATTGTCGATCAATGACGCCATTACAAGACAAAAATGGATATTTCGGTGAACCATCAATCTACTTTTAGATTCGGTAGTTACACCGCGAGTATCAACAAAACGATCGATACGCGAAGTTCGAGAACTTGCTTCATTTCCGATCCAAAATGGCAATGACGAACTTAAAATTTCGATAAACCGGTCATAATATGGTTCTAATACCGCCTTGCTTGTAATTTTCGAGAGAAATGTTCCCTGTGACGTTTTCATATGAAACGCGGATTGGCGCGTCCGCTTATATTTCCATATTTCGTCGAGTATCATTTCCTTGTCGGTTATATCAGCGACACGCCCGAAATCAATTGCGCGTACATTATCCCTGTTTTCTGTATCAATAAACCAATTTCCTTGATGTGCATCGACCAGTTGTTTCTTCAGTTTACGCATACATAGCAATTGAATTGCCGCAGCGCCGCGTGCAGCAGCAACACGAAGCCGATTACTTTCGATACTTGCGATTACTTTATATGTATTATCGCCGGTACCGCCCGCGGCACGGGTATCATCACCCACCATTTCCATACACATCATAACCAGCGTTGTTGTATGCGCCGGAATTTGCGTTGCGAAATATTCAAATACGCGAATTACTTTTGCGCGTTTTGCAGTATCGGGCTTTTGCAGTATCGCCGCGATTAAAGTGCGAATATTATTTTCATCGAATTCGATGAAATCGCCTACAAGCGACGGGACCATTTTTTCGCCAAGATGGAATGTTTGGTATAAATCGTTATGGTTTTTCTGTTCAATCGTAATTTCATCCATATCTAAACTCGATTTTTCTATCTCATTATCGGAATCGTCCGAGTCGTAGTCTGGATCTGTTGGTAAAACAAGTTCAAGATCGTCTAAATCTGCATCATCCGGGTCATTTTGTTTCAATACCATCTTAAGAACAATCGTCGAAACGGCGACACCACCACTTCCAGCACGTTGTTTCTTTTTACCGCTTACACTGATATTGTCGCTTCTAAGGAAAACATCGCCATTGGCATCAACTAAACCGCCTGGGCGATGAAGAGTAAAAATAAAACCGGCCATTGAAGTAAATGTAAGCGGATGAATTACCGTATCCGGGCGCATCATTGCTTCAATTAAACATTTATTTATGGATGCGCGGTCATTTCGCTTACTTGGTGCACAAAAATATATTCCACCGCCTTTCATTATATTATGGTTTCTTGTATCTAATATAATGATATAAATTTATTCTTGCCCCCAGTCCCGCCGGTCCCGCCGGTCCCGCCGGTCCCGCGAGTTTTACTCGCCTGTCTTCTCCGCCGCTGCGTCCTTCTTCATTTCAGTCAATGCTGAAAGACCGTGATCGCCGAATTTATCCATAATAACATCGTCACTTTCAAACAGTTCCTTTCGCATCTCTTCCACGGTCATTGAAACAGACGAAACCTCATCAGAATCAACGACACTCGGCTTATCAATGACATCCACCAACGTCTCACCGTCCTTCGCCAACATCTGAGTAAGCTTATTTCCACTCTCCTTCGCCAGCTTCTTATTCTCCTCGATCGCCTTCGCCTTGGTCTCCTTCACGCGCTTCTCAAACTCGTTCTTCGCCTGCTCCTCGTTCTTCTTCTTCTCCGCCATCAACTGATTCAACGTCTCCTCCATATACTCAACACGACCGGTCTTGTATGCCTCTGGATGATAAGGAACCCACATTCCAACAGGACCAACAAAGACATCGTGATTCGGGTCGACCTCACGCAACATCTTGCATCGCAACTCAGCCTCCTTTTGCGAACCAAAAACACCTCGCACTTTCAACCCGCGAATCGACGTTTGAAAATTGTGCTTCTCGCCAAACTCGTTCTCAAGATCATCCTCGTGCTTATCAAGAAACGTCTTATACTCATCATAGATATTCGTCTTCTGCAAAGTATCCTTCTCCTCCTTCGCGAACTCCTGAAAATCAACAGTCAGCTTATCAAAATCAAGATGATGCTTAAAAGAAACGAAATTCAAAAATTGGATAAACTTCTCCATCGACTTTTGGTAATCCCAATAATGCAGAAACTTCTCAAAGAAAAAATGATCCTTCTGCTTTAGAATAGACTCTGGCGAAACAAAGGAAAGACATACGAACTTCTGTCCAGCAATTGGCTTGTCCTCCTCCAAAAGATCAACATATTTAGGATTTACGGTTCCAGTAGTTGGCTCGGTTTGAAGAGTGACGCCGGCAGGTGCATTTCCAGATGTAGAATCGGTGTGAAACATTGATTTTGATTTTTGATATATACTATAAAATAGTAGTTTTAAGTGTTTTAAACGCAAACAATGGCGGAATGTCGGAATGCCGGAATGGTCGAATAATCTATAATAATTTTCTTTCTATTATTTATAATAATAATATTTTCAATGACTGCTGGTGTTTTTGATTTAGGCGAACTCGTCAAGAGAACCATTAAATATTTGGTGGAGGGTGTTATGGTTGCTATTGCGGCATACGCCATTCCTAAACGCGGTCTTTCTTTTGAAGAAGTTGCGTTGATTGCCTTGACGGCTGCTGCAACCTTTAGCATTTTGGACACGTATGTTCCTAGTTTAGCGGTTTCCGCAAGAACCGGTGCCGGCTTCGGTATTGGTGCCAACCTCGTCGGCTTCCCTACCCCCCTCCGCGTGTAAAATACGTCGCAAGAGCGACAGCGGGCATCGGGCATCGGGCATCGGGCATCTATATATTAGCGATTATGTCTATAATATATAGTAACAATGGCGTCCTTCAATGAAGTAAAGGCATTTTTTGGAATTAAAACACAAAAAGAAAGTGGTGCTGTTTCAGAAATACGCGGTAAAATAAATTCATACTACAACAATATTGTCGAACGCGACCCGGATAGAGAGCGGTTATGGATTGTAGCTGCAATTGTATATATCATAATTCTCGTTGTTCAGCCAAAACGGTTTTATTGGTGGTACCCGTCGTTTAATCTTAATTTAGGCATTGGTTTAGGACAAATGTATCCAGATAATCGTGCCGAGGTCGACATAATTATGCGCGAATATATATTGAAAAGAATGCCAAGCGATGTTTCATTTTTCAGATTAACCGATGTTAGCCCAGCGTATGCATTTGAAGCAATTATTTCCCCGGATGAAATGTCCGTGGATGAAATGATGCGGATTATCACAAGTTCTCGTGTTATTGCGGTGACGCGAGCATTTAAGTGGATATATAACCGCGCAAGACCCGCGCAAATCGCGCCTGATATTATTAATAAAGAAAATGGTCGATTATTAATTTCAGAATCGGCAGATACACCATCATACCCGTCAGGTCACGCTGTGCAATCCTACTATTTGGCGACAATATTATCTCGTAAATTTCCCGCCAAAACAAAGGCGATTATGGATATGGCGGGAAAATGTGCAAATGTGCGTATTATGGCGGGACATCACTATCCGAGTGACCGAGATTTCGCGTGGTGGATTGTTGATAAATATTTGGCAGATGTGTAAAATCGACTGTTGTGGTGGATGTATCGATTATTTTCTTATATAATTATTTGGAATCTTTGCGACATTTAAAATCAGACTGTTATAATCTACAAATCGATGCTCAATGTCGCTATAATCTGCGCGTTGTGTGATGCATATCGGAGTTATTAAATACCATCTATCAAAATTTTGAAGTTTTTTCCAATAAATATCGCATCCATATTTCGATTTATGTTGCGGATTATATGTGAATAATGATATACCTTCTTCAAAATTTTTAAGAAGCACACTCTGATATTCGCGTCGTACAATATAACTAGTACAGCAATTACAATTTGCAATTCGAACGCACTCTGGACCTTCTATTTTATACGGTGGGTAATTATTTCCAGATAACATAATAACATCCCAATTATCTTCGTACTTATCTAAAAATATATTCAATTGATTGACTAATATTTCCGGATGTATAAACTGAGCATCATCTTCACAAATAAATACATAATCCCATTTTTTCGCAATAGCAATACGCAAACATTCTGCGTGACTTTTCCCACATCCTAACAACCCATTTTCAGGATCTTTTATCGCAGAGAATCGTTGCACATTTTGAAATGTGAAATCCGCTGGATATGCAGTATGTAAATCATTTACTTGTTTTTCAAATAATTTACGACGATCAACTCGAGAATCTAAATTTATATATATCGTATTCTTAATCACTTCTCCGATTGTGAGCTTTGGCTTTGTATTCACTTCAGGTTCCATACGAAATTATGTTATAATTATATACATGTAAATATTAATTACATTTATATTTGAATCTGTATTCTAATTTGAATCTGTATTCTAATTTAAAAATATATTATAAAATTTCTATACAGAAGACAATCAAATTCATTTTACGACAATGATTAGCGTGAATATAATGGGAGGATTGGGTAACCAACTATTCCAGATTTTTGCAACAATAGCTACTGCACTACGTAATAATGATACGTTTTTTTTTATGAGGTATAACAAATTGCCTGGAAATCCAGGTCATATTAGAAAAACTCAATGGGATACAATATTTAATTCACTTGACCCATACATAACCAATGTGAATGATATAACAAATGCCGCATTTCGAAAACTGCCGATATGGAAAGAGACGTCGTTTGAATATAATCAATTGCCTACAAGAACAAGACATTTAGATCAACCTCTTAGATTGTACGGCTACTTTCAGAGCGAGAAATATTTCGCAGATAAATATCACGATATTTGCAAAATAATACAATTACATAAACAACAAATGATTATAAAACAAGAATGTGTCGTCGAAGAATGGGCGTCTGAAATATACGGAAATCCGGCGAAAACCAGGCAGTTGGTTAGTATGCATTTTCGAATTGGCGATTCTGTATTCAATCCACATATTCATCCGATTATGGATCTAATCTATTATCGAAATGCGCTGTCTTATATGATTTCGGTGATCCCGACCCCGATTTCAGTTCTAGTATTTTATGAACCGTGCGATAAAATGACGGTCTATCAAAATGTCGCCGCATTGCAGCAAGAGTTCGCCGACAAAGATGTTGTATTTCATTTTGTAAACAGCAAAATCGAAGATTGGCGACAGTTACTGATGATGAGCATTTGCGACCATAATATTATCGCAAATAGCACATTTAGTTGGTGGGGTGCGTATTTTAACGCCAATCCGAAAAAGGTGGTTTGTTATCCAGATGTTTGGTTTGGACCCGGTGTTGCGCATAATACAAAAGATTTGTGTCCGGAGTCGTGGATTAAAATTACGGCGTCGGAATAAATTCCCAATCCAATTCGATGCAGATTTGTTTCCAGATTTGGTCTTGTTCGATTCGTTTTTCGCGGTCTTTCAACATCGGGAAATAGGGAAGGAATTCGCGTTCTTCAAGTAGTTCGCATAACTTATAAACGGTATAATAATAATTCAGGAAATTCACACGGTCGTCGGGGCAGAATTTGGCATACGGACCCTGGATTTCCATAAATAGATTGCATAGCCGGTCTTCCAGGTCTGGTGTCATAACCGGCGGTTTAATCCCCAATTTATCTTTAATAAATGGAATGTGTTCATAATATTTATTAAATCCAAGTTTTTTCATAATTTCTTTGGCTTTCTTATCCGTGAATTGAGAATTATCAATCCGCTCCTTTTTAATTTGCTGTTTGATGCTTTCAATAACATTTTCAGGAATCGACGTAGTTTCCTTGGCTTGAAATTGTGCTAAAATCTCGCGGAAATGATTAATACGCTTATACGCATAAAAACACGCTTCTTTTGGCGGTTCTTTATATGACGGTTTTTCATTATCGATTAGGAAAATAACGTGTTTTGCGCAATGGTTGCACACCATAATCCCCTCGCTTTCTACTGGAATCATCTCACCTTGTGAGCAAAACTGGCAAATATCAGTTGGATATACATATTTAGAAATATCGATATACGTATGATCAACATTAGATAGGTATTTTTGTACATTATTTTGCGCGACCAAATGCAGTTCTTCGGCCCGTTTCGCATCAGGCAATTTAAAAAATGCATTTAACGATTTTGTTTTCGTGGAACCGCCCGTCGGAATCGTCTTTTTACTTTCAAAGTATTCGAAAATGTATTCGCTATTGTTTAGATAGTAATTTTTATATGTTTGTTCATAATTTTTAATATTTGCATTTATCTCCTTCATTCGGTCGCGAATTTCCATTATCTCATCAATCGACGACTTTGCAGGTTCTTTGGTAGGCGATGGCGGCGACACTTGATCGATCGAAGCATTATCGATGGTACTGGTACCGCAATAGGATTGTTTTATTTGTGAAAGCCTCTCTTTTAATTCCCCCTTTTCCTTTTTAAGTCCAGGGATAACAATATCTTGAATATATTGATACTCGGTTTGTATTTCTTTATGTTTACTATCTAGTGTTGTTATACTTTTTTCATCAAGAATGATCTTTTTCGGCGGTTTATATTTAAACGAAGACATAGAAACAAGATAAAGACGAACGAGACGAACGAGATGAACGAGACGAACGAGTGAATTCAACGAATAAATAATGAAAACTTTAGACAATATTACACTACTACTACTACTACTA
>SXGT01081541.1_pt1 | contig 13300 bp, 9 predicted proteins | sample 3176221 | NCBI WGS metagenome assembly SXGT01 (sample SAMN11356862, study PRJNA531348) | freshwater metagenome | isolation source: freshwater sample F1-120 | place: China: Fuxian Lake, Yuxi | collected 2017-12-25
GAGACGATTCGTCCGTGACGTTGAATAAGCGGCAGGTTCTCTCGGGCCTGCGCTGTCAAAAGAAGCTCTGGCTCGAGTTCCACGAGCCCGACGCGGGCGAACTCGCGCACTCCAATGAGACGCTCGTTCGCTTCGCCGAAGGGCAGGTGGTGCACGAGCACGCGCGCCGCTCCGCCGGCGACGGCGTGCAGCTCGCACCCGGGCGCAACATCGCGCAGGAGGCGGTGGTGGCGCGGACGACCGATGCGATAGCAGCTGGCGCAACCCGACTCTTTGAGGCGGGGTTCAGTTCGGGGGGTACCAATGTTCGCGCCGACATCCTGGAGCGCGACGGTGACAGGTGGCGCCTGATCGAAGTGAAGTCGTCCAAGTGGCCCGAGAAGGACCGCGACCGCGAGAAGAAGTTTGAGTTGCACGTGCCCGACGTGGCGGTGCAAGCGTGGGTCGCGCGAGGTGCTGCACTGCCGCTGGGTGCCACACACCTCATGTACCTGAATCCGGAGTGCCGTCACCCCGACCTGTCGAACCTTTTTTCGACCGTCGAGGTCACCACGCGCGTCGAGCCGATGGTGCGCGAACTCCCGCAGGCCGTGGCCACGATGCAGGCGATGCTCGCGGGTTCCGTGCCGGACACGGCCGTCGGCGACCAGTGCACCGACCCCGACGACTGTCCGTTCTACGACCGTTGCCATTCGCAGCTGCCCGATCATCACGTCAGCGAGCTGTACTATGGCAAGCGGCACGCGGAACGATTCGAGTCTGAGGGAAAACGGCTGATCAGCGATCTATCCGAGTCCGATGCGCCGAACGCCGCTGCCAGGCGACAGGTGCGCGCCGTGAAGGCGGGAATGCGCGTCGTTGAGCCCGGGCTTGGCGCGAAACTGGCCACGCTGCAGACACCGATCATTCACCTCGATTTCGAGACCGTGCAACTCGCCGTACCGCGCTGGCCACACTGCCGTCCGCAGGACATGGTCGCCGTCCAGTTTTCGGTGCACCGTGAACGCGCAGACGGCACCGTTGACCATGTTGCCCACCTGGCCGAACCCGGTGACGACCCGCGCCCGGCGCTGATCGACGCCCTCATCGAAGCCTGCCGCGGTGCCGCGACCATTCTCGTCTACTTCGAACAGTTCGAGAAGAAGCGGATCGAAGAGCTCGCCGAGTGGTTCCCCGCTCGTGAAGCAGAGTTGATGGACATCCATCGGCGGATTGTGGACCTCCTGCCGATCGTACGCGACCACGTCTACGATCCCGGCTTCCACGGCTCATTCAGCCTCAAGAAGGTGCTGCCCGCCCTGGTGCCGGGCCTCGGATATTCCGACCTCGCCATCCAGGAGGGCGGAACGGCCACGGCGGCGATATACCGTCTGCTGTTCGATCGTGAACTGGACAGCGCCGCGGCGGGTGTGCTGAGAGCGAACCTGCTCGCATATTGTGAACGGGACACGGAGGCCATGGTGCGGTTGCTGCAACAACTGCGAGAACTCGAATCACAATCCAGCACCGCAGGGTGAGTCATCCTCAGCATGCCGCCAATATCGCCTAAGCTTCGCTCGACCCGTCGCCCCCGTGCGCAGGTCCGGCTGATCTACTGGATGTGCATTGCTGTGCTCGGATGCGGCGGCGACGCAGCCCCTACCGCTGCCACTCCCACGACATCATTCAGCCGGTTGCAGGCACAGGTCTTCGCGCCGTCGTGCAGCTTTGCGGCATGCCACGCCATGGAGAACACCAGCGGATCCGGCCTTGTGCTCGTCGGCAACGGGGCGTTCACCGCACTGGTGAATGCGCAACCGCGCCAGGCGAATGCCCGCGCCGATGGGCTGCGACTGGTGGCTCCCGGCAAGCCGGACTCGAGCCTGCTGTGGCACAAGCTGAACGGATCCGTGAGTGGCCATCACGCGCGCGATTATGGCGCCGCGATGCCCTCTGTAGGTCAGCCGTTGCCGGCTGGACAGCTGGAATTCATTCGCCAGTGGATAGCCGGTGGCGCGAGTGCGACGACAGATGACATCAGTCCGTCCCTGCTGACCGGGACCGTGTCCCAACTCGCGTATACGCCGCTCGCGCCGCCAGCCGCGGGATATCAGGTGCGCATGCCGGCGTTCGCGATTCCACCGAGTGCCGAGCGCGAGGTGTTTGTCTATGCGCCGGTGGGCAACACACAGGACGCATGGGTCAATCGCATCCAGACCAACATGCGTACAGGCAGTCACCACTTCGTGGTCTACACTTTTGCGGCCAACACGCCGTCGGTGATCGTGCCGATCGCGGGGCAGGTGCGCGACCTCAAGGACGCCCTGGGAACGATCAACTTCGCGACTGTTGCGTCCATGGCCTACCACGTGTTCTTCGCGGGCACGCAGGCGCCGACCAGCGATTTCACCTTTCCGCCGGGCGTCGCGATTCGGCTTCCCGCTGGCGCGATGCTCGATGTGAACTCGCATTACGTGAACAGCGCGGCATCGCCGGCCACCGGCGAAGCCGAGGCAAACTTGCACACCGTGCCTGCGTCCCAGGTTCAGTTCGAAGCTCAGGCACTCAATCTGGCGCACACCGACCTCGCCATTCCGGTCGGTCGGGACACCACGATCCGGCGGACCTTCACCTTCTCGCGACTTACGCGCGTGGTGATGCTCACATCGCACATGCACAAGCGCGGGCTGCGGTTCGCCATTCGGATTTCCGGGGGGCCGCGATCTGGAGAATTGGTCTACGAGAGCACCGCGTGGGATCACCCGCCGATCAAGACGTTTGCGACGCCGCTGACCCTCAATCCCGGTGAGGGGCTCACCTCCGAGGTGACCTTCCGTGGTGATCCGAGCCGTATTGTGCGCTTCGGGCTTACGGCGGACGATGAAATGGACATCATCTTCGGGTACTGGTACTGATGCCGCGTGCCAAAACCGATGCGCGTCACGCGGCGCTCCGCCGCAAGGCCGTGCGGCACCTGAGCGCGACGGATCCGGCCATGGGCGCGGTGATTGCACGGGTCGGGCGCTGTGCGTGGGAAGGGCGCACGGACCACACGCACTTCGGGTACGTGCTGCGGTGTATCGTCTACCAGCAGCTCTCGGGAAAAGCCGCCGCCACCATCTTCGGACGCGTGCAGGCGATCTATGACGATGCGCTTCCCACGCCCGAACAAATACTCAAGACACCCGTTCCGAAGCTTCGTGCCGCAGGACTCAGCGAACGGAAGGTAGAGTACGCCAAAGAACTTGCCGCGCGCGTGAAGTCGGGCGAACTCCCGCTCGAGAAACTGGACGCGATGCCCGACGACGCCGTGATTGAGGCGCTCGTTGCGGTGCGCGGCATTGGGCGCTGGACGGCGCAGATGGTGATGATGTTTCACCTCGGGCGCCCCGATGTTTTTCCGGAACTCGATCTTGGTGTGCAGAAGGGAGTGCAGAAGTTGCTCAAAATGCGAAAGCTGCCGACCCCAGAGCGCATGACGGCCATCGGTGCGCGGTGGGCGCCGTATCGCAGTGTCGCGACCTGGTACCTCTGGCGCAGTCTCGACGTGCCGGAATGATCATCGTCACGGGAGCGCGGGGATTCATTGGTTCCGCAGTGTGCCGCGCACTGGAAGCTCGCGGAGATCGCGTCGTGCGCCTTGGGCGCGGCGCTGACGCGGACTTACAGTGGCCGGCAATCGGCGCTGCGTTTGGGGCCGATGCCGCGGCGTCGATTGCCACGGCCCGGGCGGTTGTGCACCTGGCCGGAGCCACCATTTCAGAGCGGTGGACCGCCTCGCACAAACGCGCGCTCCGCGAGAGCCGGGTGAATCTCACCGACGCGCTCGCCCGGGCCATCGGAGCGGCACCGACGCCGCCGGCGCTCATTTCGGGGTCGGCGGTTGGCATCTATGGCGACAGGGGTGACGAATGGCTGACCGAGGCGAGTACTCCGGGCTCAGACTTCCTCGGTACCCTGGCGCGCGACTGGGAAGCTGCCACGCTTCCGGCGTCGGAAGCCGGCGCGCGGGTGGTGTTGATGCGCACCGGCGTGGTGTTCGGCAGCGGCGGCGGAATGCTTGGCAAGCTGAAGCTCCCGTTTTCGCTCGGGCTCGGCGCGCGCCTCGGGTCCGGCCGCCAGTGGTTGAGTTGGATCGCGCTTGAAGACGCGGTGCAATTCGTATTGCGAGCCATTGATGACCCGGCGATGTCTGGCGCCTACAATCTTTGCGCGCCCGCGCCAGTGACCAACGCCGAGTTCACGGATGCCTTCGCGCGCGCGCTGCATCGCCGCGCGCTGGTCGCCACTCCCGCATTTGTTATTCGGGCGGCGTTTGGCGAGATGGCGGACGGCGTGCTGTTGGCAAGCCAGCGCGTGCGCCCGGCGCGTTTGATCGAGATGGGATTCCCGTTCCGGTTCCCCGACGCAGCGGCTGCCCTGCGTCACGCGGTGGCCGCATGACCGCGACCGACGTTTGGTACACCGACTTCCACAACCACCTCATCCCGGGGGTGGACGACGGGGCGCAGGACGCTGAGCACAGCGCCGGGGCGCTGGCGGCGTTTCGGCGGGGCGGGGTTCGACAGATTGTGGTCACGCCGCATTTCGATGGCTCGCTCACGCAGCAGCCGGAACGACTGGCCCAGCGCCTGGCCGAGTTAGACGCGGGGTGGCAGGTGCTGCGCGGCGTTGTGGAGGCCGATGCAGAGCTGTTTGGGTCGCCGCTCCGCGTGGACCGGGGCGCCGAAGTGATGCTCGACATTCCCGATCCCGACTTCAGCGACGCGCGCATCCGGCTCGCAGGAACGTCTTTCGTGCTTGTGGAGTTCCCGATGATGCAACTGCCGCCAGCCAATGCGGCCATGGCCATCGGGTTGATTCGCCGCGGGGGGTGGACGCCGATCGTGGCGCATCCGGAGCGTTACCGGAACCTCGACTCCCTCGCTCCGCTGGGCGAGTTCATCGCGGCAGGCGCGTTGCTGCAGGTCAACGCCGGATCGCTGCTTGGCGACTACGGATCAAAGGCGCAGGAGCGCGCGCGAGAGATCCTCGGTCACGGGCTCGCATCGTTCGTCTGCAGTGACTACCATGCTCGCGGCGAGCCACATACGGCCGGGCTGGCGCGGACGCTGGGTGAGGCAGGGTTCACAGAGCAGGCGACGTTGCTCTTGGGCGTGAACCCGGCGCGCATGCTGAGCGGAGAAATGCCACTGCCGGTGCCGCCGATGGCCACCGCGCGCGCTGCCGGCGCGCCGTGGTGGAAACGGATACTCGGCTAAGCCGGTACTAGCGGCGCAGCCCGCGCAGCTGCAGTTCGAAGTCGAGCGAGTTGTTCGCGAGCGAGAGCGCGACCTCGAACGACACCTGCCCGCTGATCACGAGATCGGCGAGGTGCTGATCGAGGGTCTGCGTGCCGTACTCGGCACGGCCGTCGGCGAGGGCCGAACGCATCTCGCCCATGCGGGCGAAATCGGCGAGTACTTCGCGCACGGCCGGCGTCATCACGAGGATTTCGGCGGCCAGCACGCGCCCGGTGCCGTCGGCGCGCGGGAGCAGCCGCTGCGCCACCACGGCGCGCAGCATCTCGGCCAGCTGGAGGCGGCTCGCCTCCTGCTGCTCAGACGGAAGCCCGGCGAGGAAGGCGCGCACCGCCGCCATGGTGTCGGGCGCCGTCATCTTGGCCACAATCAGCCGGCCCTGCTCGGCTCCGCGCTTGGCGAGCTCGATGAGTTCCGGGTTGTCGAGTTCACCGATGACGATCACGTCCGCGTCCTGCTCCAGTGCGGCGCGCATGCCGTCGGCGTAGCTGTCCGTGTCCACGCCCACTTCGCGCTGCGTGATGGAGCAGCGTGAGTTGCGGTGGAGGAACTCGATCGACGGCTCAATCGTGACGATATGCCGGCGGCGGGGCGCGTGCATGTTGAGGTGATGCACGATGGCTGCGACCGTGTTCGCGCGGCCCGATCCCGGCCCACCGGTGATAATGAAAAGTCCAGAGCCCGAGAGCACGGCCGAGGCGACGGTGTTCGGGAGTCCGAGCGATTCGAGGCTTGGCAGTTCGTCGGGAATCACGCGCATGACGATCGCGAAGCTCGACCGCTGACGCAGAATGCTTACACGGAAACGCGCGATGCCCGGCGCGCTCCAGGGACCCGTAAAGTCGCGGACGTCGTCGATGGACGGCGCGTTGTGGGACGTGGAGAGAATATGCTGGACCATCTCGAATGTGCTCACGGCGCTGAGTGGCGGCGTTTCGAGCGGCGTCAGCTGTCCGTCAATGCGTGCATACACACCGTCGCCGGCACGGAGGTGCACGTCGGTAGCGCCACGTTCGATCGCCGAGGCGAGGAACGTGCGAAGCGCTTCGACTTCGGCCTGTGCTGCGGCCGGTCGAAATCGGCGTTCTTCGCCGCTGTAGTTGGCGCTATCCGTGCGCGGTGTATGGGCCTGCAATGGGGCGGACAATTCGAGTTGGAGGCTGCGGATTTTTTTCGCGTGATGACAACGACCCCGGCTCAGGCCAAGCCCGATCCGCGGTGTCGATGTCGAAACCTAATACACTGGTAGTTTATTGTCCAGTAGGCTACGTTGAATGAGCATCTTCCTTATAGTTGTGTCTGGCAGCCGCACGAGCGCCCGATGCCGGGTGCCAGCGACCGAACTGAGGACGACTAGTCGAGTGCAATCGTGACTGACGGCGCTAGAAATACTCCCAGAAATGCACAGCTCGAATTGCGCCACCGCGCACTGGGCCTCCAGCGCCGGCGGTTTTGGCGCGAGCTGATCTATGGGGCGGTCACGCTTGCATCGGACGTTCTGACGCTCTCACTGGTGTTCGCCGTGCTGGGTGCGTTGCCGATTTCTGCATCATTCGGCGGATTCGGCGAAGGCGGAGATTCATTTGTTCGCGGCCTGATTCCGCAGACGCCTCAGGCGCTGGCGCGACGCGTCACCCTGCTCGTGTTCAGCCTGTTCGTGACCCGCTGTTACGCACACAACGAGCGTCGCGAGCATCCGGCACGCATCGGCGCGGCGCTCCTGCTTGGACTGCTCCTGCCGCGCTGGGTCGAGGTCTGGCAGTCCGACCTTCCTGCGCGCTGGATGCTGGTTTCGCTGGTCCTGGTGGTGAGTTGGCTGGCGCTCGTGCTGCAGCGGCGTGGCCTGGTGCGCGCCCTGCGCCCGATTGATCCGCGTCGGCACGCTGCGGAGCGCACCCTGGTAGTCGGTCTCGCGGCGGAAGTGGAGCGCGCGATTGGTGCGAATCCGCCTGGCGACGAACGTCCGAGGCCGCGCGCGTTCATCCTCGATGCCGCCTGGCCGGCGACGGCCACCGAGGGGATGCGCTCGCTGGCCGCGGCACTGGCTGATGCCGACGCCGATGCGGTGGTGCTTGTCGGCCCGGTTTCCGATACGGCGTTGCAGGCCGTGATGATTGCCGCGGCGAGCGCCGGGGCAACGGTGTATGCCTCTCGCCGATCGGCGTTCCATGACCTGGACGAACCGAGCTTCGTGCTGCGGCGTACCGAACGGCTATCGCTTTTGTCGCGTCCGGCACTGGTGGGGTCGCAGCTGGTGCTGAAACGCGTCGTGGACTACGTGGGTGCAGCGGCCGGCCTGGTGGTACTCGCTCCGATGTTTGCGTTGGTCGCGCTGGCGGTGCGTGTCACCTCGCGCGGGCCCGTATTCTTTCGGCAAACGCGGGTGGGTTTGGGCGGCGATTTCTTCGAAATGGTCAAGTTCCGAACCATGGTCGCCGACGCCGAGCAGCAGCAGGCGGCGCTCAACGCGGCGAACGTCTACACCGAGGATCCGCTCTTCAAGTTGGCGTCCGATCCGCGCCTGACCCCGATTGGGCGGTTCCTCCGCCGCTCGTCGCTCGACGAGCTGCCTCAGCTCATCAACGTCGTCCGGGGTGAGATGTCGCTGGTGGGCCCCCGACCGGCCTTGCCGTCGGAAGTCAGCCGCTATCAGCAGCACCACTTCGTGCGGTTCGAAGTGTTGCCGGGAATGACGGGTCCGTGGCAGGTGGGCGGACGCAACGCCATCAGGAATTTCGAGCAGGTCGTGCAGCTCGAGGCCGACTATATCCGCGGCTGGACCGTGTGGCGTGATTTCTGGATTCTGCTCCGCACAGTTCCTGCCGTACTAACCATGCGAGGGGCGTTTTGATACTTGACACTTCCGACTCAAACGTTGCCGCAGACGGTGTCAATCGTTTTGTCACGGGAGCACTCCGTGCGCGAGCGCCCGAACTTCAGCTGAGATCCATGCCCCTGACACGACTCTTTCGCGCCCCTCTGCGCGGCCTGACTGTTGCGCTGCTTGCTTCACTGGCAGGCGCATGCGCGACGCGCCGCACTGAAGCGGCGATGGCGGTGGCGCCGGTGGCCTCCAGCGTCATCTGGCGTATCGAAGAAGGCGACCTGATTCAGACCAAGGTCTTCCAACACCCGGATCTGGCGGCGGAGCCCGTCGTTGGCGCAAACGGCATGGCATTCTTTCCCGGCCTGGGCCGCATCCACATTCTGGGGTTATCGGTCGATTCGTTGCAAACCCTGTTGAACGCGCGATACGCGACCCTCGTGCGCAATTCGAACGTTCAGGTGACGCTGCAGCGGGAGATCACCCTGTACGGTCAGGTGCGATTTCCCGGTGTGTACCCGGTCGATCCGGGAATGACCATGTTGGCGCTGATGGCTCGGGCCGGTGGACCTGCGGGATCAGGCTCGGCGCCCAGCGCCACCCTTGAGCGGGCAGACGGCACGCGATGGAGCCTCGCCCGATCGGCACGCCTCGGCACGGTGGAGCTCCACCGGAACGACGCGGTATACATGGCCGAAGAGAGCTTCTTCATTCGAAACTCCGCCACGATCGGTGCAACGCAGGTTGTGATGAACCTGCTGGCCACGGTGGTTGGGTTGTTCGTCTTCATTTCGCGCTGACCGGAGCATTCGTGGATAATCTTCCGGTCCTTCAGTCGTCGCTGTCCGATCCCAACCAGGAGATCGACCTCCGTCGCTACTGGCAGATGATCGCGCGCAGCGCGTGGATCATCGTGGTGTGCATGGGGCTCGCCATTGCGGCGGCGATCGCGGCGGTGCGGCGCATCCAGCCGTCGTACCAGGCGACCGCCACGGTGCGCATCGATGACGTGGCGGGCAAGGCCGGCTCCGCTGCCATGATGTATTTCGGCGGCACGGACTACCAATCGCTGTTGGCGCAGGCTTCCGAAGTGATCACCAGCCGCACGCTCGCGGCGACGGTTGTAGACAATCTCGGCCTGCGCATCGGCGTAGAGGTTCCGCAACGCAATGCCATAATTCGAAGCCTGACGATTGCTGAGGCGAGCACGACGCCGTCTGCGCCGTCCGAGAGCTACCGATTCGTCAAGGTGCCGGCGGGGCACGAAGTGCGCCTCGTCACCCCGACGGCGGATTCACTGCTCGGGACCTTTCCCGATACGGGTGCACTGCCCATCATTGGCGGGCACGTTCGCCTGGCTGGCGAGGCACGGCTGCTCGACCGCGTCGTGATCGGACTCATCCCGCGTATTGATGCGGCGGAGAACCTTCGCGGCGCGATCGAGGTGGGCCAGGCCAACAAGGACGCCAACGTGTTGTCGATTACGTTCCGCGGCCCGGACGCAGCGCTCGCCCGTGACATCCCGAACGCCGTGGCCCACGCTTTCGTGAAGCGGCGGATGGAACTCGACCGCAGTGGCGCGGCGGCTCGAGTGGAGTACCTGAATCGGCGTACCGCTGAGATCTCGGCAGACATGACGATGGCCGAAGACTCCATCGAGGCATTCCTTCGCGCCCGCGGTATCACGAGCGTGACGCAGGCCGAAGCGATGCTGGCCAATGAACTGTCACAGCTCAATGCCAGCCGGCGTGACATCGACGAACAGCGCGCGAATCTCCGGCACGCCTTGCAGCCACCTCCAGCGGGCGAAGATGTCGCCGCGACGGCCGAAGCCTGGTTGCGGCAGCTTCAGGCGACGCGCGATTTCGTACGTTCCGGAATTGCATCGGCCGAAGTGGTGCGGCTCGAAAACCTGATCGCCTCGCGTCGTGAGGCGATGACCACGCTGCTTCCGGGATCGGACCGGATCACCGCACTCGATTCCCAGATCGTCAATTCACAGCGCACCATCCGTGAGCGTACGCAGGAGTTCGTGGGCAACCTGGATCGTGAGTCCAGGCGGGTCAACTCGGCGATCGATTCGCTCACCGTGCGCATCCAGCGTGTACCCGAGCAGTCGCTGGCGCTGGGCAAGCTGGAGCGTAATCGGCGGATTCTCGAGGAAATGATCACGCTGGTGCAGGGGCAGCTCAAGGAGGCCGAGATTGCCGCGGCTGTGGGTGACTCGACTGCCTCCGTGCTGGACGACGCTGTGGCACCATCGCAGCAGACAGGATCGTCCGAGACGCTGATCTATGCGGTGGCAATCATCTCCGGGCTTGTGGTCGGCATTGCGGTGGCCTTCCTGCGCGATTGGCTCGACACGACGATCCGCACGGAGAAAGATCTCGCGGCGATCGTAGGCGTCACCGTGGTGGGCATCATTCCAAACCTGCAGCAGCAGTCTCGGTCCGCGGGGTACCGGCTGCCATCGCCGCAGGAAGGCGGCGACCCGCGTCCGAACCCGACGGCAGGGCGAGAGTATCAGACGCCGGCCGCCGAGGCATATCGCTCACTGCGTACGAACCTGAACTACCTGACGCCGCCGCGGGCGCCGCACGTGATTGTCATCACGAGCGCCCTTCCGGGCGACGGCAAGACGACAACGACCGTGAACCTTGCGGTGACGCTGGCGCATCAGGGCCAGCGCGTGATCCTCATCGACGCAGAAACGCGGCGTGGTACGGTGCACGAAGTCTTCGGCATTCCGCCGGCGCCGGGCTTCTTCGACCTGATGTACGGCCAGGCATCCCCGGGCGAGTGTATCCGTCGCGTGCAGATGGAGGGCGGTGGCACCATTGACGTGCTGCCGCTCGGCAGTGCGCCGAGCGTGAACCCGGCCGATCTGTTGGTGCCGGCGCGACTGCAGCCGCTCTTTGAGCGACTGCGGGGCCAGTACGACTACGTGCTCCTCGACACGCCGCCGCTCAACCTTTTCACGGACGCGGCGCTGATCGGCGCGCAGGCGGACGCGCTGCTGCTTGTGGCGCGTGCGGACAAAACGGACCGCGACGAACTGCGGTTCTCGGTGCAGCAGCTACGCAATGTGAACGTGACTCTCGCAGGCACGATCCTCAACGACGTGGAGTTCCGGCGCAGTTCGCGATACCGGCTCGGCTACGGCTACTATTACGACTATGCCCGGTGATCGCTTTTCCACGAGCATCAGCGCCCGTCAGAACTCGACGGCTCGGGCGTCGCAGGAGATGGTGCCCGACATCTTCGAGACGGGGTCGGAGCGCCTCCCGAGCTCGGGGCAGCTGAGCGCGGCGTCGCTTGCGGGCATTGTCCTCTTTGCGCTTGAGTTGTTCGCGGTGCCGCTGGTGTTCGGCATCACGCTGGCGGCTTCGCTGCTGACCTGGTGGTTACTCGACCAGCCATGGTCCGGCCGCCGCCGGCGCTCGAAGCGGCGCGGAATCAATTCGCGCTCGCTCTACCTGAGCACGCTGATGCTGATCGGGATGTGGCTGGCCGTGATGTTCATCTTCCGCGCCAGCGACCCCACGTTGTCGGCCGGATTTACGACGACGTTGCCTATGCAGATGTTCGGTGTGGACTTTTCCGCCCTGCAGTCGCTCAACGGCATGCGGACCTACCGTGCGAGTAACGCACCGCTGGCGGCCCCCGCCTCCAGCGTTGCGCCCTTCAGCCTCTTTGCGCACGGTACGGCCTCAACCGTCTCGATCAGCCTTCTCGCGTACGCCGTGGTGACCGGTCGCCGGCGTGTGCGCCGGAGGATGCGGGAGCAGCAGGCGATGCGCGAGCGCACGGCCGGCTCCGGGGATTCGGCCTAGGGGCCGCGCCGGTGCACGCGGCGGCTCCTCCGATTCAGCAGCCGTCCAGCGGCCCGGCGATGCCGGCCGCTGCCTTGGGGTCGTCACTGCCCCCGATTCCGCAGGGCAGGCTCGATCGCGGGAGGATAGGAGCGACCGCAATCATCGGCCCGCTCTTTGCGGCCGTGGTGCTGGTGTTGCTCGCCGGGTTCGGCGGGCGTCTCGCAAACTTCATTTACCTCTTCGCCGCCGTGCTTGCCGGTACGGTGCTCTACGTTCGTTCGCCAACCGGCTACGTGGGCTTCACGCTTTGGCTCTGGTTCGTAACGCCATTCGTGCGGCGGGTGATCGACATGCACCACGGGCGGAGCCCGGCGAGTCCGATCCTGATCGCGCCGCCGGCCGTGGCGCTGCTCTCGTTCTTCACGATCATGCGGCGCCTGAGCGAGTTGCGGGGGATTCTGTACGCACCCTACCTCCTGGTCTTGCTCGCCCTGGCCTATGGGTATTCAGTCGGGGTCATCAATGCCGGGCTCGTACCGGCGACATACGCCCTTGTTACCTGGCTGGCACCGGCACTGTTCGGGCTGCACGTCGCACTGAACTGGAGGCTCTATCCGCAGCTGGGTGCGGCCGTGCGCCAGACGTTCGTCTGGGCCGTGCGCATCCTCGCCGCGTACGGCATCTACCAGTTTGTGCGGCTGCCCATCTGGGACGCGCAGTGGATGGTGAATGCCGACATGAAGAGCATTGGCGCACCGCGCGCATTTCTTGTGCGGACATTCGGCACACTCAACACACCCGGCCCCTTTGCGGCGTTTCTCTGCGCCGGGGCCCTGATGTTGCTGCCGACAAAGGGCAAGCTGCGCTTCATCTCGATCAGCATCGCGATGGTATCGCTGCTCCTCGCCCGCACGCGCGCCGTCTGGGTGGCCTTCATCATCGGGCTGTTCATGCAGCAGCTGGGACAGCCGCTGCGGAAGATGCCGAAGTACGTGATCACGATGTTCGCCGTCGCGCTGATTGCCATCCCGGTGGCCCGGATGCCTCAATTCAGCGCCATGATTGCCCCGCGCCTGATGAGCTTCACGAACCTCTCGCAAGACAATTCCTTCGTGAAGCGCTACAACTTTTCCGAACAGGCCGCGACCAGCATTGTCGAGACCGCGGAAGGGCAGGGCCTGGGGATGACCGGTGGCGCGATCAAACTGCGCGGCATGCAAGGCGTCCGGTCGCTCGACAATGGGTTCCTCGAAGTGTTCTTCATCTACGGCTGGCCGGGCGGCGGACTGTTCGTCCTGGGGATTGCCGGCCTGATGCTGCAGTCGGCCCGGGTCCGCGAGACCCGCAGCGATTCATTTGCGAACGCGACGCGCGCAACGTCC
>SXGT01505460.1_pt1 | contig 13299 bp, 10 predicted proteins | sample 3176221 | NCBI WGS metagenome assembly SXGT01 (sample SAMN11356862, study PRJNA531348) | freshwater metagenome | isolation source: freshwater sample F1-120 | place: China: Fuxian Lake, Yuxi | collected 2017-12-25
ATCATTTTCATGGTGACGGCGCAGGTGATGGAGTTCGGGCTGAACATCGAAGTGCCGAAGGTGAGCAATCAGGCGCAGGCGTCGGCCGAGGAGTTGCCGATCGTCTCGATCACGAAGAAGGGCGAACTCTATCTGGCCGAGAAGCCGGTCAAGCTGGTGGACTTGGCGGCGGAGATCAAGAAGCGCTATCCCAATCAGAACGCGGCGTACGTTCGCGCCGACGCGGAAACGGTGTGGCAACCGATTGCGAGCGTGATCAGCCGGCTGGGCAAGGAAAAGATCGCGTGCCGCATGGTCACGCAGATGACGAACTGAACATGGCCCACCCCGATATTCTCGACAGCCAGGAGTCGCTTCGCGGGCCATTCCTCCGTTCGCTGGCGGCGCATGGCGCACTCTTGGCGGCGATGGCCGGTTGGGTGTTCTGGCGGACTTCGGGGAACGTGAACCCGTTCGGGGATCCGAATCCGGGCGGCGGGATGGGCGCGATCGAGGTGACCGCCGCGTCGATTCCGATTCCGAACCGGAGTCCGAGGAAGAACCCCGTTGCCAACGACACCGAATCCCAGGTGCGGCAAACGCCGCGCAAGGAGCGGGTGGACGAGGCTCCGGATCCGGACGCGATCTCGCTCGACAGGAAGAAGCGAAAGCAGAAGCCGAAGTTCGACCTGAAGGAGTACAGCCGGAATCGCGTGAACCAGCAGGAAGAGGAGCTCGAGAATCAGCTCACTTCCGACAAGGGCGCCCGCGCGAGTTCGCCGCTGTTCCAGGTTCCCGGCACGGGCTCGATCGGCATCGGCGCCAACGCCCCAATGGGTGGGCGGTTCGGGTACTACGTCACGCTGATTCAGCAGTGCGTGGGAATGAAATGGCGCGAACAGAACGTCGGTGCGCAAACGGCGGTGTCCGGGCCGGCGGTGATCCGCTTCGACATCCTCAGGAATGGCGAGGTGCGGGACGCGGCGATTCAGCAATCGAGCGGCAACGCGGCGGTGGACCGGGCGTCGCATCGCGCGGTGCTGAACTGCTCGCCGTTCCAACCGTTGCCCGCTCAGTACGAAGGACGGTCGGCATCGGTGGAGTTTTGGTTCCGGATACAACAATGAGAATGCTCAGGTTCCTTTCGTTTCCGCTGCTTTTCGCCGCCTCCGTGGCGGCGCAGCCCAACCGGGCTCAGATCGTGATCGAAGACACCTTCCGGACGCTGCCCGTCATCGCCGTGCCGGACATGCGCGGTTCGGGCGAAGCGCAGCCGCACATCAACGTTTTCAACCAGGTCTTGTTCGCGGACCTGCAACAGTCGGGCTACTTCAAGATGGCGCCGAAGTCGTTCTACCCGGCCGAGATTCCGCAGCAGCCATCCGACTTCAAGCCGCCCAAGGGGAATCCGCCACAAAGGCAGGGTCCTTGGTTCACCGACTGGACGACGCCGGAGATCGGCGCGCAGTGGCTCACGGCCGGGTACACGGCGGCGCAAGGCGGCCGGATGATCCTCTACGGCTACCTTTTCGACGTCACCCAGACCGACCTGCAGAACGCCACGGCGGTCAACAAGATCTTCTTCGGGGACCTGAACGAAGCCGGCGCCCGCAAAGTGGCTCACGAATTCGCGGCCGAGATCATCAAGAAGTTCGGCGGCGTGCCTTTGTTCGGGAGCAGGATCTACTTCACGTCGAACCGGACCGGCAGCAAGGAGATCTGGTCCATGGACTACGATGGGGGCGGCCAAAAGCAGGTCTCGCGCGAGGGCAACATCTCCAATTTCTCCGCGGTGTCGCCGGACGGGACGCGGCTGGCGTTCACCAGCTTCCCGCGCGGCAACGCGTCGATCCTGACGATGTCGCTCGAGACGGGGCGAAAGCTTCCGTTCTACAACCAGCGGGCTTCGACCAACGCGTCGCCGGAATTCACGCCCGACGGGCAGAAGATCCTGTTCGGGTCGACCGCGGCGGGAATTCAGCAGATCTACATCGCGAACCTGGACGGGTCTGGAATCAAGCGGCTGAGCTTCGCACCGGCGGTGGAAACCGAGCCAAAGGTCAATCCGAAGAACGGAAGTGAAATTATTTTTACATCAGGACGCTCAGGACCACCGCAACTATATAAAATGAACATGGATGGCGCGGACGTGGTCCGCCTGACCCAGGGTGAGGGTGAGGCAGTGAACGCGGCGTGGCATCCGGGCGGCGAGCTGATCGCGTTCAGTTGGACCGGCGGCCCCGACCCCGGCAGTCGGAACATTTTCGTGATGGACGTGGCGACCCGCACTTTCGTGCAGTTGACGCATGGAGCGGGACGTAACGAAAATCCGTCGTTCGCGCCGGACGGGCGTCACCTCGTGTTTCAGACGACGCGAAGCGGCCGCAATCAGATTTGGACCATGCTCGCCAACGGTACCGAGCTTCGCCAGCTCACCTCCCAAGGGGCCAACGAAGAGCCCGTGTGGAGTAAGTACTAAAGGCACGAAAGATCTATCCCAGTTAGCAGCAGGACGGAACACCGAACCCATGACAAAACGAAAACTCACACAAGCATTGCTCGCCTCAGCACTCATTCTTTTCGCCGCCGGGTGCAAGAAGAAGACGCCGGCTCCACCGCCGCCGCCCCCGCCCCCGCCCGCCGTGGAAAAGCCCGCGGTGAAGCCTCAGGCTCCAGCGATCTCGTTCACCGCCGAACCCTCGTCGGTGCAGCGCGGCCAAGCCGCCACGCTTCGCTGGACTGTCCGCAACGCGGATAGCATCACGATCGAGCCCGGTGTCGGCACGGTCGCGGCCAGCGGATCGCGTCAAGTCTACCCGAGCGAATCGACCACGTACACGTTGTGCGCCAGCGGCGGCGGCGGCAGCGACACGGCGACGGCGCGCGTCAGCGTGACCGAGCCTCCGCCTCCGCCGGTTACAGTGACCCCCCAGGCCCCGCGGAAGAGCCTGCAGGACCGGCTGGACAGCGAAGTCTCCGACATCTTCTTCAACTACGACAAGTACGATGTTCGCGAGGACGCCCGATCGGTGCTGACCCGCAACGCCGACGCCCTCAAGGCGATCTTCACCGACTTCCCGGGTTCGGTGGTGAGCGTGGAAGGCCATTGCGACGAGCGTGGGTCGGCCGAGTACAACCTGGGGCTGGGCGACCGGCGCAGTTCGTCCACCAAGGACTTCCTGGTGCAACTGGGCGTCCCCGCCGACCGGTTGAAGACAGTCAGCTACGGCAAGGAGCGTCCGCAGTGTTCCGACGCCAGCGAGTCGTGCTGGCAGAAGAACCGCCGGTCGCACTTCGCGGCCGGGCAGTAAACAGTCCTTTTCCGCCGAAATCGGACCGGAGGCCGCCTCGCCGGGTTGGTGGGGCAGCCTCCGGTCCTTTATATTGGTATGAGAATGCGCGCAAAGTATATGCCGGTCGCCGGGCTCGTCCTGGCCGTGACGTTGCTGCCCTCCGATGTCCGGGCGGCCAACAAGGAACACGAAGCCATCATGCGCGAGATCCAAGCGCTGCAGGGCGAAGTACAGAAGCTACAAAAGCTGGACGAGCGCGTGCTCGAGTTGCGGTTGCTGATCCAGCAGACGCTCGACATGGCGACCAAGGCCAACACGAGCGTGTCGGTTCTCGAGCGCGACATGAAGGACCGGATGCGGGAGCAGGAGAAGTCGCTGGTGGGTCCGGTGGCGACACTCGGGACGCGGATCGAGTCGATGGCGGACGAGTTCCGCTTCGTCAAGGAAAACATGGGCGAGGTGAATTCGCGGATCGGGAAGCTGCAGACGCAGATGAAGGATCTGGACGAGACGGTGAAGACTCTGCCCGCGCTGATCAAGGTGGCTCCGCCGCCGCCGCCCGACGCGCAGCCGGTGGCGCCCGTGGCGCCGGGAACCGATCCGGCCAAGCCTGGAGCCTCGTTGCAGGATCTCTACGACGGCGCGCGGCGGGACCAGCTTGCCGGCCGTTACGATCTGGCTGTGCAGGGCTACAACGACATCCTCAAGTTCTACGGCAAGTCCGAACTGGCGTGCAACGCGGTTTTCTACCTGGGCGATATCCACTATCGCAAGGAGGATCTGGAGAAGGCGTTGAGCAAGTTCGACGACGTGATCGAGAAGTTCGACGAGTCGTGCGCCAAGCGGCCCGACGCGATGTACATGAAGGGGAAGACGCTCGGCAAGAGCGGCCATGTGACCGAGGCGGCCAGGGTGTACCGGGATTTGAAAGTGAAGTATCCGCAGCGGGAGTGGGTGGACAAGGCGAACGCCGGGCTGCGCGAAATGGGCCTGGCCACAGGAGCCAGCACGGGCGGCGTCCGCAGGAAGAAGTAGCCGGTGCGTTTCGCGGACGCGGCTCCGCGAGGGGGACCCTATGGATCATGAGCAGCCCGTCGAAAACGAACGGCCCGAACTCGAGACCTACGAAGCGCTCGCCAAACTGATCGACTATCCGCTGCTGCGGCCGGAGCTATCGGACGACGAGGTCCGGCAGGGGTGCGATCTGGCGATCGCCTACCAGGTGGCGGCGGTGGTGGTGCGGCCGTGCGACGTGGACATCACCGTTCGAGCGCTGCGAGGGTCGGGCGTCAAGGTGGCGGCGGCGGCCGGGTTTCCGCACGGGACGTCGACCACGGCGGCGAAGCTGTACGAGACCCGCGATCTGGTACGCCGGGGCGCGGTGGAGATCGACTGCGTGGTGAACACGGCGAAACTGCGGTCGCGGCAGTTCCCGTACCTCGAGACGGAGCTGGTGCAACTGGCGAAGGCGTGCCACGACGAGGGCGCGATCCTCAAGGCGATCGCCGAGATGGCGTATCTGGCCGAGGATCTGAAGCTGATCGCGTGCAAGCTGGTGAAGCGGGCTGAGGCGGACTTCATGTCCACCTCGTCGGGCTTCGCGCCGAAAGGATATACCGGAGCGGATTTGGATCTGATCTACCGGAAGATCAAGGGGCGTGGACGAGTGAAGGCCGGACACGGCGTCCAGAACCTGGATCAGGCGCTGGACGTCTACCGGAAGGGCGCGGACCGCATCGGGACGATGCATCCCGCCGAAATACTGGACGCCTGGAAAACCCGGCTGGAAAAGACGGCCCGGGAGAAAGCCGCCGCGGCCGTGATATCCTGATTGGCACTGTGTCTCGCCGGACGACGCTTCCTCGCGTTTGCATTGCTCTCGGGCTTCCCGATGTGGTGCAGTTGCTGACTCATGCCCGCAGGGAGGCCGAATCGGGGGAGACGTTCCTCGAGTTCCGGCTCGACTATCTGGCCAAGCCGATGGACGGCGTCGCGGCAATCACCGAGTTTCTGGCGAAGGAGCCGGATGTGGTTTTGCTCGCCACGTGCCGCCGCCATCAGAACCACGGCAAGTACAACGGCAGCGTGGACGAGCAGATGCGGATCCTGGAGGCGGCGATCGACGCCGGGGCCAAGGCCGTCGACGTGGAGATCGAGACCGGAGAGGTCGCGCGGAACGCGGTGGAGCATCTGCGCAGCAAAGCCTGGGTGATCCTGTCGTACCACAATTTCGGCGGAACGCCGGCGGTGGAGCCGATCCTCAAGCGCATGACGCGGATCCCCGCCGATGCCTACAAACTGGTCACCACGGCGAAGAAGCCATCCGACAGCTTGCGTGTCCTTTCGCTCGCGCAGGCGCACCCCAAGACTCCGCTGATCATGCTGGCGATGGGAGAGAGCGGACTCACGAGCCGGGTGCTCGCGACGGCGTTCGGGGGGCTGTACACCTACGCCGCGCCCAATGCGAGCGAAGGGACGGCTCCGGGCCAGATCAGCGCGCGCACGCTGCGGCAGCTCTACCGGGTGGAGAAATTCGGGAAGGCGGCGAAGATTTTCGGCGTGATCGCCGATCCGGTGCGGCATTCCATTTCGCCGGCGGTCCACAACCGGGCGTTCCAGAGCAAGCGGATGGACGCGGTGTATCTACCGTTTTTGGTCCACACGGCTCAGTTGAAGGACTACTTCTCGCTGGCGGAGAAGCTGCCGGTATCGGGCTTCAGCGTGACGATTCCGCACAAACAGAAGGTGATCCGGTACCTGGACATCGTGGATCCGCTGGCGCGGCGGATCGGCGCGGTGAACACGGTGTGGCGCAAGGGCGGCAAGTGGCGCGGCGCCAACACGGACGTGGACGGCGTGTTGATCCCGCTCAAGAAGAAACTGGACCTGCCGCAAGCCAACATCCTGGTGGCGGGCAACGGCGGCGCGGCTCGTAGCGCGGCGTTCGCGCTGGCGGACGCGGGCGCGAACGTATCGATCACCGGCAGGAACGCGGACCGCGTGCGAGCGCTCGCCAAGCTGGTGGACGCGACGGCGTATACGCCGGATCAGGCCGAGGCGGAGTATTTCGACGCGATCGTCCACTGCACGCCGCTCGGCATGTGGCCGAACGTCGACCAGTGCTTCTTCAAGAACCGGATTCCCGCGGACGTCGTGTTCGACATGGTGTACAACCCGCTCGAAACCCAACTGATCAAGCGGGCGCGGGAGGAAGGCAAGGAAGTGGTGCCGGGGTTGCAAATGTTCGTGGAGCAGGCGGTGCGGCAGTTCGAGATCTTCACGGGAGACAACGCGCCCCGGGCCGCCATGGAGAAGGCGGCGCTCGAGGCTCTGAGTCAGAAGACGGTCTAAAAGCTGAGCTTCAGCGCGAGCTGGATCACGCGCCAGCTCTCGCCGTTCTGATTGGTGGTGGACGAACTCGCGGTCGACAGGGTCACGCAGCACGCCTGCGCGAACACGCCCGACGTGATCGCGGGCGAGCCTACGCTGGCATCGCGCGGATTGCGGAAGTTGGGGTGGTTGAACGCGTTGAATAGCTCGGTGCGGAAAACCATGCGGGCGCGCTCGGAGATCTGGAATCCCTTGGTGATGCCGGCGTCGAGGTTCCAGTAGCTGGGCCCTTGGAAGATGTTCCGCCCGATGCCGAGGCCGCCCGGTTCGGGGAACGTGAAGGCTTCGGCGTTGGGGAAGAATACGGGTCCGGTGACTCCCTGCTTTTCCTGCAGCCTTGCTTGCGGCAGAGCCACGCCCGGTTTCAAGGCGGCCCGGGACTGGACGGAGAAGTTGGCGGTGAGGGCGCCGGATCGAACGGTGAATGGCTCGCCGGACTGGTAGGTGTAGATGCCGTTCAGGCTCCAGCCGCCGGCGATGTGTTTCAGCACCGGATTCCACCCGGCGCCGAACCGTTTGCCCTTACCGAAGGGGAACTCGTAGATGCCGGTCATGTTGAGGACGTGGCGTTGGTCGAAGTCGGCGCGGGCGCGTTCGTTGCGGTAGTTGCGGCCATCGGCGGGGGTACGGGAGTTGGTGGCGGTGAGTCCGCCGCCGACGGCAACGCCGACCGGATCCAGGGAGAGGTTGTCGATCGCCTTGGCCACGGTATACGCGGCGTTCATGAGAAGGCCGGCTTGGTCGAAGCGCTTGCGCAAGGTGAACTGGCCGGCGTGATAGTTGGAGTCGCCGCCGTTGTCGATGATCAGGATCTGGGCGAACTGCTGGTTGCGGCGCAGGCGGGCGGCCAGGGTGGTCTGTTCGATGCGGCCGGCCATGTTGCCGGCGGCGTTCTGGCTGAGGTCGGTTTGAGTCAGGGAAGTATTGGCGAAGGCGGAGGTGATCAAACCCTGCTGGATCAGCGGCACGGGCGAGGCTCCGGGACATGCGGCGCCGCTGGCGAGAGTGCCATCGGGCCGGCAGTTGGCGATGGCGGCGTTTCGCTGCATGGCGAGGAACGAGGGCAGAATCGGCGCGGAGTCGATCTGATTGGCGTCCCAGGCGCGGTACAGGCGCGTGCCTCTGCGCCCGACGTAGCCGGCCGACAGTACGTATCCCTGGCCGAGGTCGCGTTGAACGGTAAGGTTCCACATGTGGACGGTGGGCATCTTCAGGTTCGGGTCGAAGACGCGGACCGGCGGAGCGTTGCTTTGCAACTGGGCGGGCGGGGTGAGGAAGGAAGAGGGCTTCACCGACGGCGGTGCGATCTCGTTCGGGAAGCCCGCGCCCAACCGGACGTTGGGCGCCGTCTGGCAGCCCGGAGTGGTCACCAGCGCGCCTCCGGCTCCCGAGAACGCGTTGCTGCAGCGGAACGTCTGTCCCGGCACGGAAGCGGCCACCGAGGTCACCTGGAAGGTGTTGAGCGCGTCGAACGCCATTCCGTATCCGGCGCGGATCACCATCCGGGACGAATTCCCAGGCGACCAGGCGATGCCGAGACGGGGAGCGAGGGCTCCGGCGTTGAAGTTCGAATACCAGCGGTCCGCGCGGACGAACGAGACCGGGCCCTGGCTGCCGTCGATGTTCTTGTCCGGCACGTAGACGCGTCCACCGGCCTCGGAGGGCGGCGTGTTCAACTCCCAGCGAATGCCGAGGCTGAGGGTGACATCGCGCCGGAGCTTCCATTCGTCCTGGGCGAAGAAGTGATACTGTTTGGCGCGCTGTCCCTGCGCCCACAGCGTGACGCCCTTTTCGCCGGAGCGGAGGGGGAGAAAGGTGTCCGAGTTGAGATTGCCCATGAAGACCTGGGTGAGGCTCGCCGGGATGCCGAGCAGATCGTTGACAGCGCCTTGCAGGCGGTTGAGATCGGCGGCGGCGATACCGGGCGCGGCGTTGGTTCCGAGCACCGGCAGATTGAATCCCACCGGCGGGCGCGTGGTGCGCGACAGCGAGATCGCGGGCGTAAGGCTGGTTCCGCCCACGTCGCCACGCTGATCGTTGTGCTGGTAGAAGCGGAGGCTGCCGCCGAATCGCAGGATGTGCTTGCCGGTGAGGTAGCTGAGCGTCTCCACGATCTGGGGCGTGTTGACGGCGCGGAATGTTCGTGGGTTGGCGGTGTAGTCGACGTCGGAGTTGTTGAACGTGAATCGCGGCGTGTCAGGGAACAGCGGATTCGCTTCGCCTTGCGTGAACAGGAACTGCCAGCGCGAGTAGCCGAGCGTCAGTTCGTTGACCATTCGCGGCGACAAGGTGGATCGGAAACCGAGCGCCGCGTTCTTGGCTGGGCGGAAGACCTCGCCGCGCGGAGGGAATCCGGGAATGACGACCGGACGGCCGTTGAGCGGATCGCCGTTGAGGGATTGCTGTTCGGCGCCGAGCCAACGGAAGAACACCGAGTGCTTGTCGTTGACGGTGTGATCGACGCGGATCATGAACTGGGGGCCGCGAACCCGGACGGCGGGGTTCCACTGGAGGATGCCGGTGTTGAGACCGTCGCCGGAGTTGAACGAGTTGGGCGCGGGATAGCCGCCGAGCACCGATTTGACGGCGGAGTCGAGACCGGCGCGGGTGGGATCGGCGGCGAAGATGTTGAACGAGGCGACGCAATTGGAGTCGCCCGCCGCGGCGCAATCGCGCACGCCGGAGGCGTACTGGCCGGTGCGCGGATCGACCAGCAGCGGGCTGTTCTGCGTGATGCGCTGTCCGTTGACGACGAGCGGGTTCTGGAGATTGGGAACCCAGTATCGAAACACGCCGGAAAGCGCGGTGGGCGTGTAGAGGTCCACCGATTCGCCGAAGGCCTTGTCCACCGGGTCGGCGAAGTTTACCTTCTGTCCCTGCCAGCTTCCGAAGAAGAACGTCTTGTTCTTGCGGATGGGACCGCCCAGTTCGAATCCGTACTGGTTCAACTGGATGAGCGGCTTCTTCGCGCCTTGCGCCGACGCGTAGGATTCCTGGGCGTTGAGAGCGGTATTGCGGAAGAATTCGAACGCGGTCCCGTGGAACTGGTTGGTTCCCGACCGCGTGGCGATGGACACGTTGGCGCCGGAGTTGCGGCCCTCCTCGGCGGTGGGATTGGAGGTGGTGACCTTGAACTCCTGGACGTTGTCCGGATTGAGGCGGAAGATGTTCTTGGTGGGGTTGGGCGCGGTGGACTCATTGGCCTCGATGCCGTCGATCGTGACGTTCACCGCGCCCGATCGCGCGCCGTTCACGTTGACGGTGTTGCCGGACCGTTGCGTGACGCCGGGTTCGTACATCAGCAGGTTGAGCGGGTTGCGGCCGTTGAGCGGCAGCGACACGATGGACTTCCGGTCGACCACGTTGCCGAGCGTCGCCGAGGAGGTCCGCAGCGTTTCGGCGGAAGCGGAAACCTGAACGCTTTCAGCCGCCATTCCGACTTCGAGCCGCATGTCCACCACGGCGGGAGTTCCCACCTGTACGGTGTTTCCGGTTTTGACGGCGGCCTTGAACCCCGTTGCCTCGACGCGCACGGTGTAGGCGCCGACGGGAATGGAGGGGAAGGCGTACACGCCGGCCTCCGTGGTGTTCTGGCGTAGAGCGACGCCGGTGGCTTCGTGAGTCAGCGTCACGGCGGCGTTGGGCACAACGGCCCCCGATCCGTCGGTGACGGATCCCGAAAGCTGAGATGTGGAGGTTTGCGCGGCGGCGGTGTGAGCGAGAAGAAGAGCGGCGGCAAGCGCGCGAATGTGAAACATTCTGGAGATCCCCTGTCCTGGAGATGGCGCCCCGGACAACCCCGGAGACAGCGGTGCTTACTGTCAGTATAGGACCACGTCCGGCCGCCCGTCCTCCGGTTGCGGTAAGATCGGCGGTGATGAGACCCATGGCGGTGGCTTTCCAAGTGGTGGCGGCTCTCGAAGTGGCGGCGGTCCTCGGGATCGCGGCGGCGCGGCTGGCGGGCGGTCCCGTTCCGGAATTTCGCGATCTTTTCAACGGCCGCGATCTGAGCGGCTGGGTGAACGTGAACACGGACCCCGATACCTGGCAGGTTCGCGACGGGATGTTGGTGTGCACGGGGAAGCCCATCGGGGTGATGCGCAGCGCGCGCCAATACGAGAATTTCGTTTTGCACGTGGAGTGGATGCATCGCGAGCCGGGGGGCAACTCCGGGGTGTTCGTATGGAGCGACGCCAAGCCGGGCGAGAAGAACCGGTTGCCCAATGGAGTGGAAGTGCAGATGCTGGAGCTCGAATGGCCGGAACTGCACAAAAAAGACGGCGTGACGCCTCCCGTCGCCTACGTGCACGGGGAGCTTTTCGGCGTGGGCGGCGTGAAGACGCTGCCGGACACAGCGCGGGGGACGCGCAGCATGTCGGTGGAGAATCGCTGCAAGGGCCGGGGCGAGTGGAACACCTACGACGTGGTGGCGGTGGACGGCGTGATCAAGCTGTCGGTGAACGGGAAGTTCGTGAATGGAATCGCGAAGTCGACCCAGAAGAAGGGCTACCTCTGCCTGGAGTCCGAGGGCGCGGAGATCTGGTTCCGCAACATCAAGATCATGGAACTGCCCCCGGGCGTGACCACGGCGGAGCAGACGGCGCCGGAAATCCAGTAGCCTACTGGACGTAGACGTTGCGCTCGTCGAGCAGTTGGCCGGTCTGCCGGAGCAAGCCGAGCAGCGCGCGACGGTAGCCGAGCGAGGCTCGAACCAGGCTCGCCTGCGCGTTGGTGACGCTTTGCTGGGCGTCCAGCACGAGGAAGATGGTGGTGACGCCGAGGTCGTAGCGTTTCTGTTCGGCGTCCAGGTTCTTCAGTGCGAAGTCGAGCACGATCTGGCTCTGCTTGACGTTGGCGCGGCTCGATTCCACCTGGGTCACGGCGTTCAGCACTCGCTCGCGGATCTGTTGTTCCAGGGCGCGGGTCCGAAGGCTGTTGAGCCGCTTGCTGATTACCGCGTCGGCCAAGTTCGCCTGCGCGGCGCGATCGCGCAGCGGAAGGGTCAGGTTGAGGCCGAAGGAGTAGGTGGGGAAGTCGAACGCGAACACGCGGCCGAGTGCGTCGCTCAAGCCGCCGGGCACTACGCGGAGCACCGTGGTTCCACCGCCGAACACGTTGGCGCGAATCGCCTGATTGCCGCCGCGGCCGGCCGACGTGTAGCCGCCGGTGAGTTGCAGGTCGGGCAGGAGCCCGTTCTTCGCCTGTTTGTAGGAGAGGTCGTCGATATCGAGGCTCTGGAGATTCACCTTGAGATCGGGCCGCTTCTGGTAGGCCGCCTCGACATACTTTTCGCGGTCGAGCGGCGCGTCGTCCTGGGGAGGCAGGACCGTCTCGGTGAGGAAGATGGCCATGTTCCGGAACTCGGGATCGAGATCGGCGCCCATTTGGCGGCGAAGCCGGTCCTCGGCCTGCTGCAGAGCGTAGCGGGCCTGGGTGACGGCGACTTCCGAGGTCGCGTAGGTTTGCTTGGGACGGAAGATTTCGAGCGGCGAAATGGCCCCGAGCTCGAGTTCGCGCTCGGTGCGTTTGAGGAACTTCAGCGCCACTTCGAGCGCCTGCTCCTGGACGTTGAGGCTCTCGCGGGCTTCGATCACCGCCCAGTAGGCGGTCTCGGCTTGCTGCACCCAGTCGAGGATGTTGTCGACCATGTCGTACTCGGCGCGGCGCAACCGGCTTCGAGCGATGGTGATGGGCAGCTTGGTGACGTAGCCGCCTCGATTGCGGAGCAGCGGTTGCGTGAAGTTGAAATTGAGGGCCCCGGTGACGAACGGATTGAACGTCGAGAACGCGTCGTTAGTGGAATTGCGCGCGCCGTTGAAGCCAACCTGATAGCGGGTGCCGCTTTCGAGCGTCTGGGTGTAGGTGAGGCCGTACGGCTGGTTCAACGTGCTGAGAATGTTGGCCGCCTGCAGCGCGCTGGTGGGCTGCTGGTTGGCGCGTGTGGCGTTGAAGTTGGCGCGGACGGTGGGATCGAAGGGCGCATAAGCGCGCAGGATCGCGTTACGGGGCTGTTCGAGGATCACGCGTTCCAACTGGATGTCGGTGTTGTTGGCCAGCACCAGTTCCAGGTAGGATCGCAGCGACAGCTCCATGCGGTTGTTCACCACGTAGTCGCTGAGGCGGACCGGCGGCCGCAGGTTGACCCGCGGGAGCTCCCTGCCGAAGTACTGGCGGAAGAATTGCTGTTGGGGAAACTTCGGCGATTCGAGCAACGGCTGAGCGAGCAATGCCGCCGGCGCGAGGAACAGGATTCGAAGGAAGCGCATGGGGTTCGGGGTTATTCGTAGCGGATGGCTTCGATCGGGTCCAGTTTGGCTGCCTGCACGGCGGGGTAGATTCCGAAAACGAGACCGATGCCGACCGAAACACTAAAGGCGATCACGATCGACGCCGTGGTTACCTCGGTTGACCACCCGGCCGCCGCCGCGATGATCCAGGATAGCGAAAATCCGAATGCGATGCCCATGAGTCCGCCGAGGATAGAAATCAGCACGGCCTCGGTGAGGAACTGCCGGACGATGTCGCGCTGCTTGGCGGCGTTGGCGCGGCGGATTCAGATTTCGCGGGTCCGCTCGAGCACGGTGGCGAGCATGTTGTTCATGATGCCGATTCCTCCGACGAGAAGGGAGATGGCTGC
>SXGT01018231.1_pt1 | contig 13298 bp, 12 predicted proteins | sample 3176221 | NCBI WGS metagenome assembly SXGT01 (sample SAMN11356862, study PRJNA531348) | freshwater metagenome | isolation source: freshwater sample F1-120 | place: China: Fuxian Lake, Yuxi | collected 2017-12-25
ATGCAGCATCTTCCCGGGTGAGGTGGATACCGACATCATGGATGCCCGGCCGGTGGTGCCCTCCCGCCAGGCACGCGACATGATGCTGAAGTCCGAGGATGTCGCCGCGGCCGTGCTACTGGTGGCGTCACTTCCGCAACGCGCGCTGATCGAGGAGATCATGATCCGCCCGACACACGTGCGTGACCAGTCAAAGGAACTGCGCCGAGCCGACTAGGGCGACGGGTACTGCAACCAAGGGGCGTTGGGGCGGCCAAAGCGAAGCGCGTTGCAACCAAGGGGCGTTGGGGCGGCCAAAGCGAAGCGCATTGCAATCAAGGGGCGTTGGGGCGGCCAAAGCGAAGCGCATTGCAATCAAGGGGCGTTGGGGCAGGGTGGTGCGGGCCAGGCGCGATTTCTGGTGCGAGTCATGAGGAGGCATGAGACCGATGAGTACCGACAAGCCCGTGCGCGTCGCCCTGCTTGGCTGCGGGGCAATTGCGCAGGCGCACCTGCGAGCGATTGATGCCAACCCCGGCGTGGTCGAGGTTGCTGGGATATACGATGCGGACCGTTCCCGCGCTGAGGCCCGCGCTGCCGAGTTCCACGTGGGGCACGTCTACGACACTTGGCACGACGTCCTCGCCAGCGACGCCGACGTCATTGCCGTTCTCCTGCCCCACGACCTTCATGCGAAGTTCGCGGTCGAGGTTCTGGAAGCCGGACACCACGTCGTCGTCGAGAAGCCACTTGCCACCACCCTGGCCGAATGCGACGCGATCCTCAACGCCGCCGCCAAGGCCGGCAAGCGGGCGCATCCCGTGCACAACCGCATTTACGACCCCGGGACCGATGCCGCCCACGAGTTCATCAAGTCGGGCGCGATCGGTGACGTTTTCCTGGCACAGACGGTCGGACTGGAACCCCCGCAGACCGTCAGCGTGCGCCCGTGGCTTGGCACCAAGGCCGGCGGAGGGGGCGTCCTCATGGCTCAGGCGGTCCACCCCGCCTACCTGTTGCGGTGGATCCTCGGCGACCTCACGGAAGCCACCTCGATTGCCGGCGCCCGCAAGGTCCTCGACATGACATCCGAGGACACTGCCATCGCCGTGTACCGCTTCCAACAGGGCGCAATCGCCGAGATGACCGGCACCTTCGGCATGAACGTTGGCCCATGGAACCACCGCGTGACCTTCTACGGCCCAGATGGCTACGTGGAGATTTGCAGCCGCGAGGGGGTCCGTGGCCTCTCCGAGAGGCACTTTGGCGACCGAAACATTCATCCGTTGCTGCCAGACCTCGAGTGGGGGACAGGCTTTGCGCGGATGTGGGCCGACTATGCAAATGGATTCCGCACCGGTGCGCCAACCCGGGTATCCGGTCTCGACGGACGCGCGGCGGTGGAGATGATCCTCGCGGCCTATGAATCCTCGAAGATGCGCCGCACGATCGACTTCCCGCTGCCCGCCTGACCCCTTCCGATCACAATCGCCCCTGCAGCGAAACGTATTGCAATCGAGGGGCGATGGGGTGGCCAAGCGAAGCGGATTGCAATCGCGGGGCGATGGGGTGGCCAAGCGAAGCGGATTGCAATCAGGGGCGATGGGGTGGGGAGAGTGGTCGGCGTTCATCATCTCCGGAACCCTTCGAGGCCGGGGTTGCTGATGCAGGACGGGCTATCATCAAGCCAAAGGGTTCGCCAAACGTCAGCGACCCGAATTGCGAAGGATTGGACATGAGTAACTCAGTGATCCCGGAGGCCCGCCTGCGGTCGCGTCGTGCGATCGTGGCTGTGCTTGGCAGTGTTCTTGGCGGAGCTGCCCTCGCGGCCTGCGGTGGCGACGCCGCCCCGGCCGCCGCCCCCACCAAGGCCGCCGCCGCTGCACCGACCGTTGCCGCCACGAAGGCACCGGAGCCGACGAAGGCCCCCGAGCCAACCAAGGCACCTGCACCGACCACCGCCCCCGCCGCCGCCGCTACACCGACTGCCGGGCCGGCCCCGGCCCGCATGGCCAAGGGAGGCCTGCGCAAGAGCACCAGCGGGTACAAGGGCACCCTAAACCTCTGGGTGCTTGGCTACACCGCCGGCAACGCCTTCGCCAATCCCTTCGACAACGCCATCGCGCAGTTCGGGGTCGACAATCCGGATATCAAGGTGGAACTGGTCGGGTATCCACCCAATGACGAGGGCTTCACCAAGCTCACGACCGCATTGCAGTCCGGGCAGGGCGTTGACCTCCTCCGCCTGCCTTCGGACCGCCTGCCCGGCTACGTGAAGGATGATCTGGTCGAGGCGATCGATACCTACCTCACCGACGCCGACAAGGCCGACATCCTGCCGAACGTCCTGGATGTGACGCGGATCAAGGACAAGAAGGCGTCGGCCTGGCCCCTGTGGGTCGTGCCGATGGGCATCTACGTCAACAAGACCGTCTTCGCCGAGGCCAAGGTGGAGTTGCCTCCGAAGAACTGGACGTGGGACCAGTTCGTTGACGCCGCCAAGAAGACGACCTTCAAGAACGCCAAGGGCGAGCAGGTCTATGGATGGAGTGGCTTCGTCGATGCCGGCGTGGTCAACACCTGGGCAATGTGGATGAACGAGGACCCGTCGGTCCGTCCACTCACGGCGGATGGCAAGTTCGGCTTCGACAACCCGAAGGCCGTCGCCGGTCTCCAGCGGTTCATCAGCCTCGCACTGACCCACAAGGTCACGCCACCGGACTTCGGCAGCCAGAAGGACGCCGACATCAAGGGTGCGTTCCAGAATGGCCAGTTGGCGATGACCGTCGATGCGACCGGCCCCGCTGCCCAGTTCAAGGGCGCCAAGGTCGATTTCGAGATCTATCCGCATCCAACCATGAATGGCAACAAGCTGACCGTTGGTGCGGTTGGCCTGATCGCGGTCGCCAAGACGAAGGATGAGACCAAGCGCAAGGCGGCGATGGACCTGGGTCGGTACCTCACCAGCAGCGAAGTGCAGGAGGACGTCCCGGCCGGTTCCAACGTGCCAACGGGCTTCTACCTTGCACCGGGTGCGCGCAAGTCGGTCAAGATCAACGACCCGCTCGACAAGTTCCTCCCCGTCCTGCCGGACATGTGGTCTACCCCACTTGTCGCCGACTGGGCGAAGTTCACCCGTCTCTTCCATGTGGAGTATCAGGGCATCATCTCCGGCAAGGTCAAGGCCGAGGAAGCCATGAAGCGCATCTCCGCCGAGGCCACCGCACTCCTCAAGAGCTGATTGTCGAGACGACGTGCCTCACCGTGGTCGCACGGATGGGTACAAGGTAGGGCCAGAACTCCTGGAAAGCCGGGGTGGCCAAGCGAAGCGTCCTTCCATCAGGGGGCGATGGGGTGGCCAAGCGAAGCGTCCTTCCATACAAGGGGCGATGGGGTGGCGGGGGATCAACGGATCATCCCCGCCTTCCCGCCTCATCGCCCTGAACCGCCCCGCTACGGAGTGGCCAGCGAATGCAACCGGTCACGGCGTCACAACTTCCCGGTAATGCGCGTACCGCGAGGCGGGGCCACGTCCATGACTAACGCGCGACGCTTCCTTCGCGAACACGGCTGGTCGTACGCGTTCATCGCGCCGAGCATCATCACCTTCGCGTGCTTCACATTCGCACCGGTGGTGTGGTCCGCCATCATCTCGGTGCAGAAGTACTCCCTGAAAACCGGCGGAACCCTCGTTGATCCGGTCTGGATGAACTACCAGAAGGCGTTCACCGGGCTTGGTGGGATCTTCGTGACCGCGATTGGCAACACCCTGACCTACACGGTGTTCACGGTCACCACGAACATCGTGGTCGGCCTCGCACTGGCAAGCCTGATCCAACCCCTGCACCGGCACGTGCGGACGTTCTTCCGGGCCGCGTTCTACCTGCCGGCCGTCACCAGTTCGCTGATCGTCGGGATGACGTGGGCGTACATCTACAACGCCCAGTGGGGCTTCGCCAACTACCTGCTGCGTGGCGTCGGCATCGAACCGGTACGGTGGCTATCGAACCCCGACATGGCCCTGGGCAGCATCACGGCCTCGGCAATGCTGACCATCCCGGCCACGGCAGTGGTGCTGTTCAGCGCCGCGATGGGTGGCATCCCAACCGAGTTCTACGAGGCAGCCGACCTCGACGGCGCATCTCCGGTGCAGAAATGGTGGTGGATCACCTTGCCGCTGATCCGGTCCACGACCCTCTACCTGACGGTCATCTACACCATCGCGAGTTTCGAGGTCTTCGAACGCATCTACGTGATGGTGCCCAGTGGTGTCGGGAGGTCGACCCAGACGATCGTCACGCAGATCTATTACTCGGGGTTCAAGGACTTCGATCTCGGGGTCTCGGCCGCACAGGCCATGATGCTATTCGTGATGATCGGTGCGGTCGCCCTGGTGCAGTTCCGCGTGCTGCGAAGCAATGTGGAGTACTAGGCGATGACGACGGCAACCGAGCGAAGCGCATCGCAATCGGGGGCGATGGGGTGGCCAAGCGAAGCGTCTTTCCATCAAGGGGCGATGGAGTGGCCAAGTGAAGCGTCTTTCCATCGAGGGGCGATGGGGTGGCGATGAGACGGCCTCGAACCGGACCGATCGGGATGACACTCACCCGAAGCATGGTGACGTGGTCGGTCCTGATCATGACGACCGTGATCGCACTCTTCCCGATGTACTGGCTCTTTGCCAACGCCCTGACCCCGATCACCGCGACCCCGCCACTGACGCCCATCCTGGTGCCCGCGTGGAAACTGGATAACGTGATCCGGTTGCTGACAACGTCCAAGCACTACACACGATGGGTCGTGAACAGCCTGACCGTCTCCCTCGCGGCCACCCTGTGGCACGTGGTGTTCGATACCTTGGCAGGCTACGCGTTCGCCAAGCGACGCTTCCCGTTGCGGAACGTGCTGTTCGTCGCGCTCGTCAGCACGTTGATGGTGCCAATCCACGTCACGTTCATCCCGCTCTACCTGATCAGTCGCAGCCTTGGGATCATCGATTCGATCTGGGCGATCCTGCTTCCCGCGTCTTCGCAGGTATTCGGCATCTTCCTGCTGCGCCAGTTCATCCAGACCCTTCCGGGCGAACTGGAGGACGCTGCCCGCATCGACGGATGTTCGGAGATCGGGGTGGTGCGACACGTGATCGTGCCATTGTCGATGCCGGCGATTGCCTCACTGGCGATCTTCACGTTCGTGCGGAACTGGAACGACTTCCTGTGGCCCCTGATCGCGGTGAACCGGCCTCAGCAGTTCACCCTGACCGTCGGCGTGGCAAGCCTGCAGGGCGAGTTCATGACCGACTGGGGGATCATCTTCGCCGGCGGTGCCGTGGCGTCGATCCCGATCATCATCTTCTTCCTGCTATTCCAGAGGTACTTCCTGGACGGATTGCGCCTCGGGGCACTGAAGTAGGCCGGCGCTCGCTCAGCCGCCCGATCGCCCCCTCATTGCAACAGGCTTCGCTTGGCCACCCGCCCCCCGTCGCCGCTGATTGCAATACGCTTCGCTTGGCCACCCGCATCGCCCCCTGAGTGAAACAGGCACCGCCTCTCTCCGCACGACTGCGGGAAAGAGGCGGTGGCATGCGTTGCTGGCCGGTATCTAGCCTCGCCCGGCGAGGACTGCTTCCACGGCGTCAAGTGTCGCCAGCATGTACCCGGTGGCGTGGGCGCGACCGCGGTGACCCCAATCGGAGTCGTCGACCATGTGCGGGACGTGATCGTCGATGAGAAAGCCGGTGAAGCCATGCTTCTTGAAGGCCATGAAGATCTCGAAGAGACGCATCTGCCCCTCGCCGAGGAAGCATTCGGCGAAGCGGTCGGCGGGACCGACGACATCGCGGCAGTGGCAATACAGGATCTTCCCGCGTGGCACGAAGTGCTCGATGCCCCGCATGACATTGTCGTGCCCGCCCATCTCGGACCAGCAGCCCATGCAGAAGTCCATGCCCCACGCATCGCTCTCGATGACCTCGGAACCGCGCTTGAACCCCTCGAAACTCGAGAAGATGCGCGCGACACCCCCGAGCATCGGCACCGGCGGATCGTCGGGATGCAGGGCCAACTTGATGCCGGCCTCTTCGGCGACGGGGATGACCGCCTTGATGAAGTACTCGTAGTTCGCCCACATCTCGTCGGCGCCGTAGACCCGGCCATGGGTGTTCGGCGCATCGGCGTGGAGGGCCATGTCAAATGCGGTAACCCGCGCGCCACCGCGTCCGATCTGCAGGGGTGTCCCCTGCGACCGCCAGACGCTGCTCGGCATCCAGTGGTAGCCGAGGATCGGGATGCCGGCCCGCCCGACGTTCCGGATGGTGGCCTGATAGTGCTCGATCTGCCGGTCGCGCTCGGATGTGCCGAGCATCGCACCTTCGTAGAAGTGCTTTGGGGTGTTCTCCAAGGCTTCAAGGCGCAGGCCGTAACTCTCGATGTACTCGCGCAAGCGCACGAGGTCTTCGTACTCCCACCGGTGTTCGCCCGGCAGGCGAGGCGTGTTCAGGAGAACCCCGGCACACCCGAGTTGCTTGGCAAACACCATCTTCTCGTGCGTTGCCTCATTGAACTGCCCGATCGATATCCGCATGTGGTCGCCACCCGGAACGCCTGACACGCCCCCTGGCCGACCACCCATCACGACTGCCATGAACTGCTCTCCCTTCGCGCCCTCGCGCCAGACCGGCGCCCAACCGCACCACCCCATCGCCCCTGATTTATTTCCGCTGGGCTTAGTCCGCGTGCGCCCGCGCGACGCCATGGTACTCGCGATGGATCACCACGGGGAGATGAAAGCCGGTCCGCGCACCGCATCTCGGCGTCTACCCCTCATCCCGGGCATCAATGGCAGCCCCATCCGGAGGTACCCATGTCTTCCGCACGCATCACGCTCACATTCCCAGGATGATGACTGTTTGTTCCATGAAGGAAGAGGCGAATGACAACTCTTCCAACAGGAGGACATACACAATGGCCGAGCTCCATTGCGACTGGCGGCATCTGCATGACGATGGGTACATCGACCAATACCTATGGCACATGGTGGATCCGAACCTGCTCGAAAACGATATCGACGAGGCGCTCGGTCGGGGAAGCCACCTCGACCGACGGATCGCCCGAAAGGTTCCAGTGGCCCGCCGGAGATTCGTGCGCATGCCACATGCAACGTGGGTATCGGCGAACGCCAGTTGCCACCCCACGGACCGCGGAGATGTCGGGCAGGGGGCGAAGTCTCAGCCGCTCACCACCTCCAGACAGGGATCCGTCGTGCGGGAGTGTGCCGGTGCGGTCGGCGATGGCTATCGCGCTGGGGCAAACTTGTAGAGACCTACATCGATCGCCCCCGCGCGGAAGCCACCCTCGCAGTAGCCAAGGTAGTACTCCCACTTGCGCCGGAACACATCGTCGAAGCCCATCGCCTCGATCCGGGGCCATGCCCGAAGGAAGCGTGCGTGCCACTCGGCAAGCGTCCGTGCGTAACTCGCCCCGAAGCGTTCGACACACTCGAACGACAAACCGGCACGCGCCGCCTCGTCTGCCATTGCCTCGATCGAAGGCAACATCCCGCCGGGAAAGATGTGGATCTGGATGAAGTCCGGCTTCGACGCGTACTCTTCAAGGCGCGCGTGGTCGATCGTGATCGCCTGCACGATCGCGTGCCCGCCGGGACGGAGACGATCGCGCAGGGCGCCGAAGTACGCCGGCCAGTACGCGCGCCCGACCGCCTCGATCATCTCCACCGAGACGATCCGGTCAAAGGTTCCGCGCACATCGCGATAGTCCTGGTAGCGCGCGTCGATCTTGTCCGACAGTCCGTCACGGGCAGCGAGGGCCTGGACGTGTGCAAGTTGGTGTGCCGAGAGGGTCAGGCCAGTGACGTGGGCGCCGACGCACTGGGCCATCCGGTATGCCAGGGCACCCCAACCGACACCGATTTCCAAGACACGGTGCCCTGGCTGGGCATCCACCAGACCCATCACCCGGTCTAGTTTGGCGGATTGGGCTTCCTCGAGGGTCGTTCCGGAACGCTCGAAGATCGCCGATGAATAGACCATCGCCTCGTCCAGCCACTCGGCGTAGAACTCGTTCCCCAGATCGTAATGTGCCGAGATGTTGCGTTGGCTCCCGGACTTGGAGTTCGCACGCAAGCGATGGGTCACCCAGTCGAGGATGCGGGCCGGGCCGAACCCATCAATCGCCTGGTCAAGCGCCTCACGGTTCCGTGCCACCACCTCGATCACCGAAGCAAGGTCGGGTGTGGTCCAGTCCCCGCGCATGTACGCCTCGGCGAAGGCCACGTCACCCGTGAACAACAGTTGCCCGAGACATCGCAGTCGGTGGACGTGGATGACACCAGACGGCCCCGGCATCGAACCACGCCCTTCGACCCGTTGCCCATCGGGCAAGACAAGCGCGAGACCGCCAAAATGCATACGTGACAACGCAGCGCCGAGTGCCCTCGCAAGGATCCCAGTCACGATCCGCATTGTCCCATCTGCCGTCGCAACCCGGGCAGGGGCCGTCGCACTCCCATCTCCCGATGAGGTTTGGGTTCTGCGCGAGGTCTGTACGAAGTCCGACATGTCGTGTCCTAGCTATTGTGATGTCCGCAAAACAGATTGCGATCAGGGGCGTTGGGGTGGGCCAAGCGAAGTGTCTTTCCATCAGGGGCGTTGGGGTGGGCCAAGCGAAGTGTCTTTCCATCAGGGGCGTTGGGGTGGCGACAGGGCCATGACTGAGACCGGCAGGGCCGGTGGAGGCGGGCGCCGAAGGAAACCCACGCCCTTTCGCCAGATGTGCAACGCCTCGTAATGGATCCCCGCGATCACCTTGAGGGTTTGCAGCGGAAACTCCAGGAAGCCTCGCAACAGTTCGTGGTCGGTCAGCGGACGCTGGCGCAACCGTTCGGCAGCCACCAGCAGTGGACCGTCACCATCGCTGACGTCGATCCGAAGGCCGAACGTCTCGGTCGGCGGGCGCAGCCTGAAGTCGTACCGCATCCCCATTTCCACGAACGGCGAGACGTGCAATGCCTTGGCACAGGAATGACGCAGCGTTCCCCCGGCACCCGCGAAGTCGCCAACCGGGAACAGGTAGGTGTGGCGGTCGCCAAAGGTGTTGTTCACTTCGTAGAGGACGGCCTGCAGGTCACCTCCGGCCCGATGGCAGAGGTAGACACTGATCGGGTTGAACACGTAGCCGAGGACGCGGGGCATCGTCAGCAGGTGGACACTTCCACCAGCAGGATCCACCCCGGCACGCTGGAGGATTCCGTCAACCTCGCCACGGAGGTCACTCCCTCCGGAAAGATGATCCTGTGGTCGCCAGGCAAAGAGGTTCGCCCGGCCCATCGAGAACCAACGCAACCCGCCGGCGACGCGTGAGACTTGTTCGAGGTCGAGCAGCAGGGTGAACATGCCGTACCGAAACTCATGCCCAGCGGTGCGCACACGTCGGTGCATGACCGTGCCGGCATAGATGGCACTGGGAGGTCGGCCTGCTTGCCTACCGCTGTTGTGGAACGGCAGGGGTTCGGGTCCAACGCGACAGTCACTGTTCATTGCGCGCTACGCCACCGTCGCCACACGGGGAACGTCCCCGACATGGATCCGTCCGGATTCGTTGGGTACCCGCCAAGGGCGCCGGACCCCGCCAAGCTGTTCGGCCACGGCCAAGCCCGACTGAAGCCCGTCCTCATGGAAGCCGGCACCGAACCACGCGCCGCAGAACCACGTGCGACGCCTGCCCTGCAGCGACCACAACCCGGGTTGGGCAGCGATTGCCGGGCCGTCAAAGACCGGGTGTTCGTACGTCATCCTCGCCAGGACGCGCTCATCGGGGGGCATGGTGTGGGGATTCAAGGTGACGAACAGGTCGGTGCGGGTCGGCAACGCTTGGAGACGGTTCATCCAGTAGGTGACCGACAACGGCGTGCCCGGTGCGCGGTCCGGGGCAAGATAGTTCCAGCTCGACCACGCCGACCTCCTGCGTGGCATCAGGCGCGCATCGGTGTGCAGGATCGTGTCGTTGCGTCCATACCGGAACCGGGACAGCAGGCGCGTCTCATCGTCGTCAGGGTCGGCAAGCATGCGCAGTGCCTGGTCGGCATGTGCACCAATGACGACATGGTCGTAGGTCTCGCTCGTGCCGGCGGCGGTGACGGTCACACCATCCACATCGCGTCTCACGGCACTGACCGGCACCCCGGTGCGCACGCGATTGCCAAGCCCGGCGATCATGCGGGAGACGTATTCCCGGCTTCCTCCGGTCACGGTCCGCCACACCGGCCGGCCGGTCACCCGCAAGAGGCCATGGTTCTGACAGAAGGCCACGAACGCCCGTGCCGGGTACGACGCAACCTGACCAGCCGGAATCGACCAGATTGCGCCAGCCATCGGATAGAGATGGTCTTCGCGCACCGCACGGCCGTGGCCTCGCCAGTCCAGATACTCACCAAGGGACCGGTCGCCCATCACCGGCAGGTCACGCGGCGCATCGGCGTAAAAAGAGCGAAGGTCGCGCAGCATCGACCAGAACCGAGGGCGCACAAGATTGGACCGTTGGGCAAACAGCCCTTGGATGCCACTGCCGCTGTATTCCAGTTCTCCAAGCCCCACCCCATCACCCGTGGTTGCAATCCCCCTCGCTTCACCGAGCGAGACTGCGAAACTCATCTCGGTCGGCACGGTGGATACCCCGAGGTGGTCGAAGAGAGCAATGAGGTTCGGGTAGGTGTCCGGGTTGCAGACAATGAAGCCGGTGTCAACGGCAACGTCACCGTCGCCTGCGTCAACTGTCACAGTGTTGCAATGGCCGCCAACCCGCGTGTCGGCCTCATACACAGTCACATCTTGTGTGCCGGCTAACAGCCACGCAGCGGCCAGACCCGATATCCCGGTCCCGATGACCGCGACGCGGAGACGTGTACCGCCGGTAGATCTCATCAGATGGCATCCCTGAACCGTCGCGCGCCGGGCATCGCGGACTACCCAACGTCCATCGGTGCATCTGTAATTGCTGCCCGCAACTAGGTTAGGATATCTCACCTGAACGCCGTTTTCCGGCACTCGTCGGTCATACGGATTACAAGCGCGGGCACTTTTCGACGGAGTTCCGTTGAAATGGCGGCAAGGTGGAACATGGCGTTTCTCGCTTCTGTCATCAGCACGGTCGAACGGGAACCGGTTCCGGATGCGTTCCTGCGCCTTGGCATCCAGTGGCTTGTCGGGCGGACCCGGCGGAAATTGGGCGCCACCGCAAATGGGGCCGATGCCTGGTTTGCCGAGGCAATGCGCGACCTGCCCATCGCCACCAACGTCGAGGACGCCAACACACAGCATTACGAGGTGCCGGCACGGTTCTTCGAACTCGTCCTCGGTCCACGGCTCAAGTACTCGTCCGGCCTTTACCGCGGACCCTCGTCAACCCTGCAGGAAGCCGAGGTGGCCGCGCTCGAGGAAACCGTCGCCCACGCCGGACTGGCCGACGGACAGCGCATCCTCGAACTTGGGAGCGGGTGGGGTTCACTCTCTCTCCACATGGCGGAAACCTTCCCGAACGCGCACATCACCGCTGTCTCGAACTCGCACTCCCAGCGCGCACACGTCGAGGCGCAGGCTTCACACCGTGGTCTGAAAAAAGTGCGCGTCATCACCGCCGACATGAATGACGTGGCATTCGAAGCCGGGTCGTTCGACCGTGTGGTCTCGGTGGAGATGTTCGAACACATGTCGAACTGGCGCGCACTGCTTGACCGCATCCGTGGGTGGCTCACATCGGAAGGTAGGCTGTTCATCCATGTCTTCACCCACCGAAAGGGGGCATACCGGTTCGACCGTGCCGACAAGGCCGACTGGATCGCGCAGCACTTCTTCACCGGGGGGATCATGCCCAGCCATGGCCTGGCCGGGGCATTCCCGGACCTGTTCACCGTTGAAGACACGTGGCGGTGGGACGGACGCCATTACGCGCGCACTGCCGAAGACTGGCTACGACGCATGGACGCGAACCATGCCGAAATCGGCGCGGTCATGCGTGCGACCTACGGTGCTGATGCCGAGGTGTGGCGTCGCCGGTGGCGGATCTTCTTCCTCGCCACCTCTGGCCTGTTCAGCCACTCAGGCGGCGCCGAGTGGGGCATCAGCCACTACCGGCTTCGCCCGGTGGTGTCTGGTACCGGGTCTCGGAAGGGATAGTGCCCCGGTGCGGATCAGGCGGGACCGCCTCCATGGATAAGGGCACTGTCCCCGTGGCCACCCCAACGCCCCTGATGGAAAGACGCTTCGCTTGGCCACCCCAACGCCCCTGATGGAAAGATGCTGCGCTTGGCCACCCCAACGCCCTTGATGGAAAGATGCTGCGCTTGGCCACCCCAACGCCCCTTGATCGAAAGACGCTTCGCTTGGCCACCCGCGCGCGGGGTTGGAAGGCACTCGCCGGCTACTTCGCGTCCGATGACCCGTTGACCGGGGCGACGTACCGCCTGCTGCTCGTGCTGCTCGGGAACCAGCCGACATACCCACTGCTTGTGGGATGGGCCACCGGCGCATGGTCGCCTCTGCTTGTCCTCACCATGGTGTCAACCCCGTTCTTCTGTGCCGTCCCGTGGGCGACCCGGCGCTACCCGGGCGTCGGCCAACTCGCTTTCCCGCTTGTCGGGGCAGTCAATGGCATCTTCTGCACGGTCGTCCTAGGTCGCGGTTCTGGCGTCGAACTCTTCCTGGTCCCGTGCCTGGTGATCGCGGCGTGGACATGTCCGGTTGGGAACCGACGATTGCTGGCCGCCTGCCTGGCCGTCCTCTACGCGGCGTTTGTTGCCGGCCGGTCTCTACCGTGGGGACCACTGGTCCCATTCACGCCGGACCAACTCGAGGCATTGGTGTCGCTGAACGCGTACAGCGCGGCCTCATTCAGTGCCCTCGCTACCTGGAACCTCTGGGGCGTTTCGAACGACCGTCGCGCCTGAGAGCAAGACGGAATGAGTTCCCGCGGGCCTCGCGCGGAGACCCACAGCCCCCGTCGCCCGGAGACCGTCGCTTTTCATATCGAAGCGCATCGCATGGCCCTCCCCCGGTGCGACGGGAGTGGGGGTGAGACGGCCCCCACTCCCCACCCCATCACCCGTGATTGCAATCCGCTTCGCTCCCCAGAGGGTGACCGGAGCTAAAGATGAAAGGCGGCGGTGCTGCCGTTGGCAGTCTTGGTCAGGGTCAGTCGGGCATCGATGTGCTGGCGCAGGTCACCGACGTGGCTGATGATCCCGACAAGGCGACCGCCCTGCTGCAGTTCGATGAGCATCTGCAAGGCGTTCTCGAGGGCCTCGGGGTC